>Ga0123357_10004714_pt1 | contig 16117 bp, 13 predicted proteins | sample TergutEmb28metaG_FD_89873 | JGI IMG/M metagenome (GOLD analysis project Ga0123357, IMG submission 89873) | Embiratermes neotenicus P4 segment gut microbial communities from Petit-Saut dam, French Guiana - Emb289 P4 | ecosystem: Host-associated > Arthropoda: Insects > Digestive system > Gut ... | reverse complement strand
AGCACGTAGCCACCTGAAACTGATACAGTAACCTCACAATAGATGGCTCTATATATCCCTCAGAGCATTTTGCATTTGGCGCGGTCTTTGTATGTCAGGCTGGAAACTTATGGACCCACATACGTAGTTGACAGCGATAATATTCAAATCCCTTGATAATTAACCATAGTCAGTGCTATCACTCTAAGGTATTACAATAATATGTTCCTTCCACTGCTGTGCCAATTACTTATTCCATTATTCCAAATGGAGATAACTCTGTGTAATGACAGACAATAAAGCTGCACCTCCTGCTTGGATTGTTTCTGCTGAAATGCTATCAGTACATAATGATTTATACATTTTCAGCTTCTCAGTGCAATATCACCTGCAAAACACCTGTGCTTTTGTATTAATTTATCTGCTGTATGCACTGCAGTCTGCCTAACAACATCAACCCCAAATACACTCAACAGCTGTCACAAGTAATTTTACTACTTATTCAGCACATAATATGACCTGCAAAATGACAATTCTGATACTTCACTTAGATTTAGTTCGCAGCAGTTACATTCAGGTGCAATGCAAGTGCCTATTATTTTTGCTCCTACCGTTTTAAGCTAATTAATTTTGTACCTCAAACATTACTTTTTTTGTTCTTGGAAGGTCTACCAGTTTTAAGTCTTGTAATGTTCAGATAATCTCAATGCCTTCACCTGGATCCTGCAACCACTGTAATTTTGCCTCACTCCACTGACCTAATAATTCTCAGCACTCCATGTCAAACCAATGTTTAGCTGGCTTTAACCCTTTGACGCCTAACAACCACTACAGTGGTCGTACCGCACCGCTAACCTCTAAACGTTGCATTTTGTATATTTATTCAACAAATACAGGTACTGAATATTTTAAACATGGTATATACTATCCGTTTTTTTTTCTCTCTCTTCAAAATGCAGTTTGTTTCATAATTCTAACATAATTGGTTCCTGTTTTATTCACATTTTATATACAGTGTGTGCTAAAATTTAAAAAAATAATTCCGGCGCCATAAGGTTAATTACCTAGACCCTCAATCTCTTTACTATCTTCAGAATGCCTATTATGTGCACAACAGCATACATGTTTTCCAAAACTGCAAACCAATTTGAGATTATAAATGGATATTGATATTTATTTTTATATTGTTTTGTTCCACATCAAATTTATGCATTGCTTATTCACTTACTGACAGTCCTTTCACAAGTTTTGCAAACACCAGACTGCAGTCAATATCGAAGTCAGCTCCTCTAAAAGATCCAGCACCAAGTAGACTTGAATGCAATCTTTTTTCTCTATCAAGACATGATCAATTTCAGTGTCTTCCCACCAAGAAAAGTCCAAATGTACTCATGATCAGCTGGCAGTATTCTCAACAATTCAATTTCACATGACAAACTGTGCTACTCAAACACCATTAGCAGAAGTAGTTACGAGTGAAATCTCTATTCCAATTGCCACTCTGTCTCCATACCAAATCTTATTATGTATTATACATACAGTCATAACACAACTATATTTTCAAGGAGTAATAAACAATTATATTGGTTACAACTACATGTTTCGGCCCTGTGTATTGGCCATCATCTGGCTGTCCTTAGACTGGTCAAGCAACTATACAATAAGCGGGGTATTCTGGGCGGAGTGTTGGGGTGGTGGTGGTGGTGGTGGTGGGACAAGATCTCATCTTTATAACAGTGGGTGGCATAACCCTGGGCTTCATAAAATTACCATTAAACTACCTTTTACATTAAATCAATTCACCACGTTTAAGATTATAATAAGTTAATGTTCATAGATATAAGAATATGTTATAATAGCATCATTAGTATACATGGTGTCAATATACTGATTCTAGCTTGCTATAACAATAACAGTGTAGTTTAAAAACCGCAGTATAGTACAACAGTGTCAATCTATTAAGTCAATTTGTTTTTTAACAAACACAAAGGAGGTGCACAGTGCACCACATCCACACCAGAACAAAACCAGGTCTCACTACAGTAACTACACACACCCAATACCACGCACTCCCTACAAGATTTTTCTGATATTTTACTTATGTTACATGATAAGTGTAAAACTGTGTTTAAATACAAAGCGTCTCTGTGAAGAAGAAAGAAAGAAAAATAATGGACCCGTACTGATACACCACATGAAATAGTGTGCTCTCACAGTGCAATTACAACCACATAACTCCAGTGAAAACGGTGAGTTACAATAAGAAGAATCCTACACAATTCCTGGCCATGACAGCATTAACCAACAGACGTACTGTTAGGTAGCTAACCCACACAACTGCAGACCACAGGCTCCCCACCTAAGAGACAATAGGTTATAGAAAGCCAACCGAATTTATAGCTATCCATGTGAAGAGTCTCACCATATCACACGGCCACGAAAATATAAAAAAACCACACCTCAGCTAATAAATACGCAACCAGTGACAATGGGACCTGAAGTTAAAAATATCCCATTACTAAATAAAAAAACCCTATTCTGAAACATACTTTGAGCCTATGAAATTATTGTGATTTTAATACATATTATGATAACAGAGTTAGACATTTGATGAAAACATACTTATTTCCTTTACTGTGTGTTTTAGTGTTTTTTGTGTTTGTTAAAAAACAAGCTGACTTAATGGATTGACACTATTGTACTATACTGCAGTTTTTAAACTACAATGTTACTGTTCTAGCAAGCTGGAATCAGTATATTGCCACCATGCATACTAATGACACTATTATAACATATTAGCTTATTATAATCTTAAACATGGTGAACTGATTTAATGTAAAAGGTGGTTTAATGGTAATTTTATAAAGCCCAAGGTTATGCCACCCACTGTTATAAAGACAAGATCTCGTCTCACCACCCCACACATCCCCCAAGAATACCCCGCTTATTGTATAATTGCTCCAGAAGTCCAAGGACAGCCTGAAGATGGCCAATACACAGGGCCGAAACATGTAGTTGTACCCAATGCAATTGTATATTACTCACTGAAAATATTGTTGTGTTATGACTATGTATAACACATAATAAGATCTGTTACTGAATTAACACACTGGGGATGACACACATCACTGTCCCCATACTTCTGAATTCAACTTCCTTACAATTTGTTTGTTTTGCATTTACATGATGACTGAATACATGTTCTAGTTTCACAAAAATACTATCCTTTCTATCACAACTTCTAACTTCCAACATGGACACACACACACACACACATTGAATCCATACATGGCAGTTTATACCTGAATGCTGGGTCATAAATGTAACCACATTTTGCAATTCATATTTCAACACAGAATATTAAATGTAATATTAAACACATCAGCAACTCTAACAAATGACACATATTTCAAAATTGCACTTTGTATACATATATATATATATGGTCGTTACGTTATATGATCCATACTGCTGGTCACTTCCTGTCAGATGCTTTGTAACAAGAAACTTGGCTGACTCAGCGAGCTGCCTGCACCTGATCCACTGCACCTAATTTCTTGCATCACTCAAAGCTAAAATGGCACACTGTCATAATGGTAAAGGTAAAGTTGTCCCTGTGCATGCATAGAAGGCATACAGGGAAGAAGAGATATAGTTCCACACATTCTTAACCACTGCACTAGATGGCAGTGAGTCATCAGCCCCAGAGGTGGTGCAGATGCTTTCAAGACGAAAGAGATTCTTGACCCTCTCAGAAATCAAACCCATGATTCATCACCCATCCAGTTCTCCATCAAGTCACTACACTGACCACACTATCCTGGTTAACAATGTACCATCATCAGACTACATTATGAAGGATAACAGGCATGAATACATGCACAACAAATGGTATGAATGTATTAAGTTACATATTTCTTTACTTACAACTGTCCATTTTTTCAATCAAATTTCATCTCAAAATTTTAGTAACAGTTGCTGTGGCCACACAATTATTATGTATCATTGCACATGAAAACAATTTAAGACAGCAGCATCCCAAGATATTAATAACTCTCTTTCACACAAAATTAAAGTCACAAAGACATGTAGGATTTGAAAACAAATATTACATGTCAATATTGCCTTTTAAGGTCACAAACTAATTATTTCTTAAACATGGAATATAACTTTTAATTATAACACTTCAAGGTGCTGTCACTCTATACGTGCAGAACTGACCATAAAAACATCACAACATTTATTAACAAAATACGAATTAAACAGATGTGACTGCTTCCTACATTGTTGGCTCACTTGAATTTTTTGTGTCTTGTGTGTACAACTAAAATACACAATCACTAGGCTCAACATGTCCAAAATACTGTCACAAAATCATATTAAGCTCCCAGTTCCCTCTCATGTGAGTAGAAGTGTAAGAATGGGAAAAAACCAATTAAGGAATCCAGAAACAAAGGTGTCCCACTGCAACACATAGGCCACAACAAAACCCTTGGATAGGGATTCTCATATTTTTTATGGGGTACTACTCAGTGAACTGTAATAATTTTAATGTACACTTACACTTCTATTGTACTTAAAAAAGGTGCAATTGGAAAAACTGGCTGTGACTGCAAGTGGGGATCAGTTATTGTTGCCAGCAATGGTGCATGTCAGAAAATTTATGTGCTAATGTTTTATCTTTTAAAGTTTTAATCCTTCTTTATGCATGTTCACAAATTTTAAAAAGTGACTATTAGCCTGGTCATGTCTGTCTGTCCATCTGCATGGAACAACTTGTCTCTCACTGGATGGACTTTCATGAAATTTGATATTAGAATATTTTTTGAAAATATTACAAGAAAATTCAAGGTTAATTAAAAATCTGACAAGAAAACTGGGTAATTTACATGAAGTCAACTGTACATTTATGATCATAACTCACTCAATTCTTCTTCGTATGAGAAACATTTCAGACAAAAGTTGTAGAGAAAATAAAAAAAATATTATGATCAATATTTTGTTTTCAGAAAACCGTGCCATTTATGGGTTGATGTGGAAAAATATTGTGAAGCAGGACAGGCCACAGTAGGCAGCTTGGTGCACACCCATTGAATGCTGCATACCTACAGCTACAAACACATGCTCAGAATATGCAGACTAATACTTATTGCCTTTCCAATGCAACAATGGTCACACAAATTCACCTGTGTTACGTTTATACATACAATGCCTTCTTGATATATTGCGATGTTTTTCTAAGGCCACATACCCATAAAAAATGGCTAAAATGCTGGTAGTGGTACATATACTACAGTTTGAGAAACTGTGCCGTAAGAGATTTACTTCCATTATAGACGCCTACTGAAGGTATGTCATAGCTTGCTCAGGGTGTAGCATCAGCATTCATGATGACCAAAGTCAAGACTATATAAACATGGCACAACAGCAATGAAAGACTACAACTACATTACTCTATCGAGACACTCAATCAACAAATCTGACATTCTCAATAAAGACCCCCCCCCCCCCAAAGAAAAGTAAGATTCTGAAACATCATTATCATTAAATGCAGTGCACTTGGCTGACATTATGCAAGTTAACATAGTGCAAAATTCTGCCAATGAATTCTGAACCACAGTATTAATGTATGGAAAAATAATGATGGTAACAAAAATCCCAAAAACACTTCAGCATTTCCATAATTGCATGCATTAAAAAAGTTTCTTTTCAACACAAAGAAGCAAACATGCTTTCATTTTTCAGACTTCCCCTTAACAGAAAAGCCCCCCAAAGGTATCCCTACTTTAGTATAGTAGTGGGGCTTGTGTGGTCATATGATCCTGAGAGCTATGCTGGCAGTAGCTTATCTACAGGTAGGGCCTCCCATGCCAGACAGGTCATGGTGATGAACTAGACAAAAAGGGATACCCTGGCCCTCCAGGTTGGGGGTTGGGCATGAGGCTAAAAACGCCACGTCGTAAAAAAATATTATTACGAAACCCCAAGGAAATGAAGCTGGACGGATACTTCGGCTATGACATGAAGCAATACACAGAGGTATGTGGCTAAGGACACGAAACAAATTTGAATTAAACATTGGCACCTGGAACGTTCATTCATTGTATACAGCAGAAGCGTTAAAAATCCTTATACGTCAGCTTAGTGCTTACAAAGCACACATGGTAGCCCTCCAAGAGATATGTTGGAATGGCAGTGGCATCCTGGAAAAATGATACTGCACCTTCTTCTATAGTCGTGACAACAAATATCATATATTGGGTACTCGGTTTCTAGTTTCTAAAAGAATCAAACATCTAATTATAGATTTCAAACATATTACCCCTAGAATTTGCACTTTCAGAATAAGGGGAAAATTTATTAATTACAATATAGTTACTGGCCATGCGGCTACAGAGATATCTGATGATGAAGAAACAGATGGGGTTTTTTTTTGATGCCCTAGAACAAGCAAATGACATAAGCCCAAGAAATGATATTAAAATTGTTCTCAGCGACTTTAATGCTCAGGTGGGCAAGGAAGCTGTCAATTTTCCCACAACTGGCACTTACAGTCTTCACAATCTCAAAAACGACAGTGGATCCCGGCTGATACAGTTTGCAGTATCACGGAACATGATCATAGGATCAACACTCCATCCACATAAAGATATCCATAACTGTACGTGAAGGTCGCCTGAGGGTGTAACATTCAATTGGACATATCATCTTTTAATTGAAAGAAGACATAAATCTAACCTAATGAATGTCCGGTCATATCGAGGTGCCAATATTGATTCCAAACACCACTTGGCTAATGCTCGTCTAAGAGCTTGAATATCAAACGTTAAGCAAGTAACTGGCATTAGAACCAATCAGTACATATATCCAAACTGACGTCTTCTGAAGTGGCGGAACAATACAGGCAAAAAATAGAAGAAAAGTTAAATCATATTACACTTCCTAAAGAGGACAATGGAGAAAAATTGAGAGAGAGATGTAAAACGATCATTAATTCCACAGCTGTGGAGGTGCTGGGCATCAGTGAACCAGTAAATAAAGGAATGTGGTTTGATGATGAATGCCAGGCTGCCAAAGAAGACAATGGATGAATGTGGAATTAGAAAATATGGAATTGCTGAGGAGACAACATGAATGCAGAAAATTTTACAAGGAAATTAACATGGCTAGAAAGCAATTCGTGCCAAAAATTCATATATGTAGGAATGAGAACGGATCATTAATAAGTAATGAACAGGAGATACTCAACAGATGGGTAAGACACTTTGACAAATTATTAAACGGAAGGAAGAATAATGAATGTTTTACTTTTACTACCACAAGTAGTAATCAAATATTGAAGGGAAAGACACAGGACACAACAGAATGTCCCTACTATTGAATAAATTGAAACAGCACTGAAGAAATTAAAAAATAATAAAGCTCCTGGGACAGACAATATTCTAACTGAATTACTAAAGTCTGGCGGTGATAGACCAAAGCAATGGATGAAGCATAATTTTCATGATTGGGGATTAATGAAGAAATCCCAAAGAGTGGCTTCAAGGAATTATATGTCCACTGCATAAGAAAGGTATCCAGTTGGAATGTGCATCACTCTGTTACATGTAACACATAAGGTATTTTCTAATATTTCGTACAAATGTAGAAAGCAAACTTGGACATTACCAGGTGGGGATTCACCCAGGATAGCCGACAATAAATCAGATTTTTGGATTGTGACAAATTTTGGAAGAGATGAAAGAATTTCCATCCACCTACTTTTTATTGATTTCAAAAGTTTGTATGACAGCATTGACAGGAAGCAAATGTATGTAACCATGAATGAACTAAATATTCCACAGAACTGAATTAGGTTAGTCAAAATGATAATGTCTAACATGCATAGCCAGATTAAAATTCAGTCCAAGCTCTCAGCATCTTTTATAATACACAAAGGGTGTTCAACAAGGAGACACACTGGCATGTCTTCTTTATAAAATAATATTGGAATATGCAATTAGAAAATCAGGCATAAAAAACAAGAGGCACCACATTCTACAAGTCGATCCAACTTATGGCTTTTGCTGATGACATAGTTACCATTCACAGGTCTTTTACATCAATGAAAGAAGGTTTTCCGTTATTTGAAGAGGCAGGGAAGGGAGTGGGATTAGTCATCAATGTAGGCAAAACAAATATATGGTAGCAGCTCACACCCAGAATTGCAGCAAATCCTGCGCCACTGAAATAGGAAGATACAACTTTGAAAGAGGTGATAGGTTTATGTGTCTTGGTTCAATGGTGGCTGGTGACAATAATGCATCAAAAGAAATTACAAACTGCCTTATAGCTGCTAATGTATCATATGTATCATCAGTTTAAGTCACAGCTACTTTCCAGGAATACAAAAATTCTTTTATATAAAACACTTGCGAGGCCAATATTTACATACGCTGCAGAAACCTGGACTATGACAAAAAATGATGAAAGAAGACTGAGTATCTTTGAAAATCCTTCATAGAATATATGGTCCAAGATGCGAGGGAAGGCAGTGGCGGAAGAGATACAATAGAGAATCAGAAGAGCTTTACAATGAACGAAATATAGTTTATGTAATAAAATTCAGTAGACTGAGGTGGGAGTGCCATGTTGTGCCAATGGATAAAAAAAGATATTGGGGACAAACCCTGGAGGTTAATGAGGACATGGTGGACTGAAATCAATATGGATTGACGGGGTAAAGGAATACACAAGGACACCTGGTTGTAGAAATTGGCGGGGATGCCCAAGACTGAGGCCACTGGCGAAATCTGCTTGAGAAGGCAAATGCCCACCCAGAGCTGTATAGCCAATGATGATGATGGTTAACAGAAAAGGCCCGCACAGAAAAACTTCTCTAAATTGAGATCCAACAAGGTAACAAAGTATAATTTCTTCTATATGTATTTGAATAGTTTCAATATGTAACCAGCATTTCCCTTTCAGAATAAACAATTCACACCCTGCAAGATAGCAAAATATACTGCATTAAAATATAACTTGATGGCAGCATAACTGAAGGAATTCTATAACACAACCAAGCTGCATACATGAAAAACTCGTACATTATAAATGAATATCAATACCTGTGTCACATAACAATAAAACTGCTGCAAAATGTTACACAAAGTCAATACAGGGAATTGCCATGGTTTCAAACTTTACACCACTCTACAACACTTTGTAGCCTGGTTGAAATATATCAGCATTTTGTTGCAACCCACAAAATTGTATTTGACTGTAAAGCTTATTACAAACAAAAATATAATGATTATTAATAATTCAGTTTCCCGTTATGGATCCAAAAGATGACATAAAACTTCACTGCCATGATAATCTCACAAATCATTGTATACACAAGACCACGCACTCTGATCATAGTGTTTATCGTACACACAAGTACACAAATATTTCCTAAAAAAAAAATCACAGTTCAACACTGGGAGCAGGTTTTGATATTTTGGCTCCAAGCATTCTACTTCATCAAACATGTGATCTGACTGATGTCTGGCAGCAGGTATAAGCATGAAATATTTTATGAAAACTAATGAAGTGCATTGGGGGATTTCTAATGAAAACATTGTTCCCTGCAATATTTTATTATTTTCTTCTATCAAACACATTTACAAAAATGAAATTCCAAGACCAGCTGATTATAGGAATTAAAACACCCTTCCATAGCCAAAGACAATGTCTACAGAACAGTTTACTAACGCTAAGCCATCCTGATGAACACAATCCCTAACTCTGTTACTCCCTTTAGTCACTCTTGTTGGATAATAATTTTATTCAACATTATTACTATTATTATTTTTGTTTTAGGAGGTATTAACTCAACACTAAAAGGCTTTCAAATTAAAGGCAAGTAGTCCAGATGCTAAACCCTGCACTGAAACTACTGATGGTCATTACGATAAGTGCACTGATATGCTTCCCTGAACACTATATTACATTCTGAAACTGATGTCCTGGGCTCTAACCTTGTTACAACCTATACATAATAAATCAGGTGCACTAAGTCTTTAGAAAACTGGGGGATTTACACAAGAGTCCGCCAAATATCCAGGCTGCTTCTTTCTAATTCTTAATCAATACACACCCATGTTTCCATTTCACTTCACTTGTTTCATGTTCCAGTCTACTATTAACTGAGAAACAAAAGCTATGCTTACAGTTGGAATTTCAAAATTTTACGCAGTAAAACAATAGAATTTACCAACATAACCCCACCACATCACTTGCAAAAAATTGCAATGCCTGTTATTTGACTTACCTACCCATAACCCAAAACAGACATTAGGCTAATGAAATAGCTTTTCCAGCCTATCACAATTTGTTACAACTACCTTTCGCATAACTGCAAAATGGTGACATGGTACCTGCCCTAACCTCAAACTTGCTATATCAGCTACTACATGAATTGTTTAAATGCAATACACTAAATATGGTACTTTGTTATGAAAATTAAAATGAACGACAGTACGTCCAAAGTACCGTCTACAACATGGCGCAAATTAAAATGACGTAGACAGCATACAGTACGCCTATGGGCATATGGGGACACGCGCATTTTAGCACAGTAATTCGATCGACAATACAGGCCAACTACATTATGTACAAAATTTTACTTATAAATTATGTTTCAAGTTAAAAAGTGTATTCTAACGCATGTGCCTATTTCATCACATAATCCAGAAGAAAAAAATACCAAAAATAATAATCGAATGCAAGTTACCCTATAACCGGAACCTACTCAACGGGACACTGCGCGTGCGCTGTGCCGCGTAAGTGAGGTGGGCCAGGGGTAAGACGTCTTCTTCGAGCTCCGCGAGCCCAATTTTCACACACAAAATTACAGGTTTCTTCACTATTTCGGTGTTAATCCTTGGTTTCAGCGGAATCTGTGCACATTTTTGGTGTCGAAGGTATGGATCTCTAGCCAGAAAAGGGTATACTTGTACTTTTATCGAGTGAAAAACTTGCACCTTAAGTTGGGATAGACACGCCACTTTCACAGTGCATTTCGACGATTCTTAACTTGCGTTCGTATTTTTGCCAATATCGGTGTCAGATTTGTTGCAAATCTAACTTAGAGCCTTACATTGTATTCCTTGTCGAGTGCCTTTAGTAACTTTTCCTTGATCTCCGAAGGAGAGTGCTGCATGAGGCCGTACTGGGTCTCGGACTAAACAGCTCCGCAACCGACGTACAGCCACCAGCACCTATGGCGGACATGTACTATTGTGGAATTCTGGGAGCGAAATATAAATTCGCGACAACTTCCGAGCCTTTCCGAATATGACGTCACTGCAACCGAAGGCCGATCGTATGTTGCACAGCCTGCCATGTAATTTTAAGCAAGGTATTTACATATGCAGAGCCTGGAACGAATTAGACTATTAAGACTCCAACGAAGCACTTACACCCACATTTTGTTTGTTAAAAATATTTGACCCAACCATATTTGTATGGTGGCAATGATTCACTACGCGTAATGACAATTTTGTTTATAATAAAAATTCTCTGTACGGTGTTGCCAACTGAATGTGGTTAGTGTTGTATTTAATTTGGGAGGTATTATGTAAACCGAAAACACGTAAGTGAAATTCACCCCGTTGCGCCAGATGTAATTCAGGTCAGACGTAACGTACATTATCATCCATTTTGAGGGTCCTTCTCCCCATGCTGTACGTAAAGTTGGTAGTTCCTTGGTCTGCCATAGGCCGGTGAAACTCCAGTGACACCCGAACAATGACTTGTAACAGTAATTTGTATGCGTTATATTCCTTAAAAAAACAGGTTCCATTGTACATTGTGACCACACTGAATTATCATTATTGACTAATTTTGAAGAGGTTCTAAATGTTTAATTAGATGCTTTGTTTTATATTTCTTGTAACTGCAAAAGTGTCATCTTACAAAAATCAGAGACAGTATTTTTCAGTTCTGTAGTTTCCTGTGTGTGGCTTTGAAATGAATGGTAAACTTGCACACCCAGCTTCCATCATTCATTAATATGGACTCAATTTACTCTTTCCATATACAGTATACATGTAGCAAAATATAATGTAATTTTGATTGGATGCATTATTTTACTTGCAGTTATACAAGTATTTGCTGGCACCAGAACTCTTTTGATAAGTGCAAAGCATCAGGGGTATAACAAAATATAAAGAAAAGAATGTTTGAAAAACAGTAATTTAGTTGATTTGTTTAATACTTTTATACATATTAGCAGTTCACGTTGCAGGTTTACTGGGTGTTCAGAAGTGATTAGTGGTAGACATGGGATTGTACAGGAATGTGTTTTGCTTTATGTAATAACAGCAGATCCTTCTTTTAGCAGCTTACATTTATCATTTTGTGTATACTTAACAAGAGAAATACTGTCAAAGCTTATTTCTTTTACTGACAATGCCTTGGATTCTGAACAGAACTGCATGTTGTAGACGATAATGCTTGGAGTATATTTATGTAGCTTGTATTCCTTGTTACTCCCTGCTAGCCGAGCATCTTCACTGACGTGGTTTTTCCCTGAGATCACTACCTTCCTTGTTTACACAAAAGAAACTATTTTCTGACTCTAAGGTACTCTGGTCTCCTTACTCACTTTGATTACAGTTACCATCTGTATAGTTATGAATAATGGACCCCTTGTTCTTCTACCCCACACCAGAAGTGTGTACCATAGCTCAGATGGTTAGCTGTTGATTTCTTGCAGTGGAGGCCCAGTTTTATTCCTGCGAAGTCCACATGGGACGTGTAGTGGATGAAATGGCAATAGGACAGATTTTTCTCTGAGTACCTCAGTCTTTCCTGCTCAGTTCATCATTTCACCCCATCGGTAGTTCAGTCGGTATAGTGACTGACTACAGGCTGGACGGTTTGGGATCAAATCCCGGTTGGGACGAGATTTTCCGCCCGTCCAGACTGGCCCTGGGGCCCATCCAGCCTCCTGTAAAATGGGTACTGGGTCTTTCCCGGGGGTACAGTGCGGCCGGGGCGTGCTGCTGACCACTCACCCCCTTCTAGTGCCGCGGTCATGGTAGAGTAGAGCTATACCTCTACCCACCCTCTGGGCCACACCGGGCCTGTAACGGGATCACCTTACCTTTACCTTTATTCATACTCATGCTTTCACCATCATCATTGTGTAATTTAATTAATGTTAGAGTAACTAAATAAAACACAAAATAAAAGTTCATAGCTAAAAGCTGTATCATTCTGTGTATAGACTGTCACTAGGAATCTGTGAGTTACTGAGAGTAGGAAGAAACTGTTAAAGACAGCATGGAAGAACAAGATGCTATCTATATATTCTTATTTTGTGCATCACAGTTTTCACTGTAAATGGTAATAATATAAAGGGTATTTTTACACTTTGAGATTGTAGGAACACCCACAAGTAGTTACCAGTAAACAAGCAAGCTTGTTGAACTCTTATTTTGTTTTACATGCTTCTGCCTAATATACAAAATTCTGGAACTTGACAGAAGGCACGTGGTATTTAATAAGATTGTTCTGCTTTAACTAAGTATTTAACTAACAACAACCTAACTAACACAATTGGATGGAGTCCCTCTAGACAAGCTAAACAGTGTTTCCCCCATTTTATGGATCCTGAATTTTCATTACCATCTAGGAAGTGTGTCATCGCCGTTGTGTGTATGAAACTAGGAAAATGGTATTTAGTCAAACACAACTGTCACAATAGGTGTATTTAGTGACTATAATGGGCAACTACATGTTTCAGCCTGTACTGGTCATCTTCAGGTTGTCTTAAGAGAACTTAAGATCTTACTATAAGCATAGTGCGTGCACATGGTGTAGAGGTGTGTGGGAACACTCCAACACTGGGAGCACAGGCAAGGGACCACGCACCCAAGGCCACTCAAGCCCCCCACAACGCAGCCTAATCTAGGAGAAGGACGGAGAAGAAGCCTCCACACGACTACAGAACCATCATACCTGCTGAGCACACCTCCACAAAGTAGCGTTACATGTTGCAAATAAGGCCCGTATGTAGAAATCTCTACACCACGTGTGCACGCTATGCTTATAGTAAGATCTTAAGTTAAGTTCTCCTAAGACAACCTGAAGATGGCCAGTACAGGCTGAAACATGTAGTTGCCCATTATAGTCACTAAATACACCTATTGTGACACAGCTGTGTTTGACTAAATACCATTTTTCTAGTTTCATTACCATGTTTACAAGTGCCTGCCACAGGTATATTATGAATCATGTGAATCCAGTCCACAAACTTTCATATAGTTCTTTTAACATTAATGTTTACAGTATCCTTCATAGGTCAGTCAGTTTCCTTCCAATTTATCCACCAAAGCCCTTTATCCATCCCTATACTCTCCCACATGTTCCTACTCCCTGTCCACCTATCCATCTTATCCATCAGTACTTAAACACTGTAATAATATGTGAAGGGGAGTACAAATTATAAAGTGACATATTATGTGGTTTTATCCATCCCCCTGTTCCCCCCGCCATCTTGAGTCCATATATTGACTTGAGCACCCTGTTCTCAGGCACCCTTGGTCTATTTTAATCCCTCTGTATGAAATAATAATAAAAACTAAAATTGTTCTTTTATATATGTTTTTAGATTAAGGACAAGAAGGGAAAACATTTTGAACTGACGGTGGCAAGCGTAGCCCATCTTCAACCTACTCTTAATTTATTCATGAGTGCAATTATAATTTCTTAGTCATGTCCCCAGATGCGTGGACTTTGTCACATTCTGCATTGACTTACAGACCAACCTCCTCACTGGTAACTAATAAAGCTTTGATGTGTATGTGTGTGTGTGGTTTCCCACTATTGTCTGATTTGTATTTTAATGTAGACAGCATTTCATATTTAGCTGTATTGTTATCACTAGTTGATTTATTACAATTAAACCCAAAATATTTTATATATATATATATATATATATGTTTTTTCCCACTAAGTCTTTTTGGACAGTTTGTAAGATCATTGGCATACCATTATTTCAAAATCCCCCCTGAGGGTCCACAGTAATTTCATCTATGTATGGAGCTCATTGTGCTGTAATGTAATTTAAAAATGAACAGTTACTTTTGTGTATGTATGTGTGTGTGTGTGTCCAATTTCTCTTCCTAAAAAATAACTGTTCATTTTTAAATTACGTAGTACATTACAGCACAGTGAGCTCCATACATAGATGAAATTACTGTGGACCCTCAGGGTGGATTTTGAAATAATGGTAGGCCAATGATTTTACAAGCAGTCCAAGAAGAACAGAAGAAATTAAAATTGAATGGGACATATCAGCTTCTGGCCTATATTGATGACATTAACTTACTTTTATTTATATATATATAAAAGAAGTCTGAAGTAGTACAAAGTGGATTCAAACATATATTAAAGGCCCTTACTGTATTAGTCTATAATAAGTAATCATTTCCTGCCTGGTCACTTAGAGTCTACAAGCCCCTACCTGCTCGCTACCATCTTCATTGTCACAGATGTTGTGAGGTCTTTGTGCTAAGATAAGGTTACTACAAGAACTGTCATAAATTCACACAAGTTCCCTTATGCACCCTTTCTAGATGCCACAACAATTTACAAACAAAGAGCATTTTTGAGGAACATGTTCCCTTCTGAACAGTAAAAGGACACGCAGAAGACATGAGCTGTGGAAAAACTAGATGAAACTGGTGCTACATTGGAGATATGTCCAAGAAAGTTGTTGGTTTGACTTGCAAGACACGTGGGTGTGTCTGCATCAGCAACATGGATTACAATAAAACAGCTTCATTTACATCCATATAACATGAATGAGGTTCAAAACTCTACAGTACAGATCTTGAAGCAAGAGTGAATTTTGTGACTTGGTGCCTTGCTGGTGGTCAGACTGGGATGAAATAAGAAGTGTTACAAATTCATCTGTTATTGATAATGATCCTAAATAATGAGTGTACTTTAAAGTTTTATAGATAATGTACATATTTCATATTTCATATTTATTTTCACCCTCCATCAGATCTTTACAGATATGGAAGCAGTCATAACGATATAAATTACACAAAGTGTGCAATGCATTTGTCACAATAATTACAAAGTAACATAAAAATAAATT
>Ga0123357_10004713_pt1 | contig 16120 bp, 9 predicted proteins | sample TergutEmb28metaG_FD_89873 | JGI IMG/M metagenome (GOLD analysis project Ga0123357, IMG submission 89873) | Embiratermes neotenicus P4 segment gut microbial communities from Petit-Saut dam, French Guiana - Emb289 P4 | ecosystem: Host-associated > Arthropoda: Insects > Digestive system > Gut ... | reverse complement strand
ACCCACCCACCCACCTACCTACCTACCTACCTACCTACCTACCTACCTACCTACCTACCTACCTACCTACCTACGAATGAAGGAACGTATGACCGAACCTACCGACCGAACTACCGATCATACACACAAACAAATTACCAACCAACCCATTAACTCATAGAACAGAATCTTCCTTCAGAGCTACTAGTTCCTCATCTAGTCAAGAAACGACTCTGTTTTATGAAACCTGAACGTTCATTACCATATTTACACGATGCAGCCACGTTTTCCTATCCTGCCGCAGATTACTCAATTCCACGCTTTTCCATCCTGTTTAACACGCATCGTAATATTATCCTCCCTTTTACGTCTGGGTCATGCAGTTTTTTTTTTGAGGCTTCTCCACCAGAATCCTGTATGCCTTTATCTTCTCCCCATACATGGTACATACTCCTCCCATCTCACCCTTCTGATTTTATCACCCAAATAATATCTATTCAGGGGTTCAAGTAATGAGGCCCCTCGATATTCCAGTTTTTTTTACTGAAAGAACAGGTAAACAAAACATAAGGACGAACGGGTATTCCATTCTGTAGTTGCATATTGGCCGGAGACGTAATAAGGAAGTTAAAACTTGTGTCACAGGAACCGAACAGAGTTACTTTGCTGCACATTTCATTTGTTCGTAGTTGCTAACGCAGCAAAGTAGAAACGCACGCACCTTCCAGAACAATTCTCACACAGCCTCCGCTTGCTAATTTGTGTCGAATGTATTAATTAGTAAGGGAAAAATCGAAATGACACTTTAGAAACACTTCTCCCTGTAATTTACATGTAAAAAGCATTAATGTGCCATGGCATTGCTTGACGCTAAGTTGACAGCATTACGATCCGTCGAAACGTCGGGATCTGCTTGTTTAACGATGCAGCTTTGCATCTGACAAGATTTGAGTATTTAAATTGGTTGAGCTTTAATAGGCCACTCAGATATCTGTTGGTTGCACAAAATTGGGTACCACAGCCATCAGGCGCCCCTTCCCTTCCCCATCAGTCAGTAGACAAATCAGGTCGGCGCCTCAAAAGGAAGACGACGGCTTCTATCCAGATGCGTCCCGACGCACGCAGTCAATGTGACTTTCTTCCCTGACTCCAATAAAGTCAGCTGATGGTACGGCACTCTAAGTAAAATAACGACTAAAATTAATTTTGTTTGGGGCACCCTGTGCTGAAACACTACGGCATATAATTAACCGTCACCTCAGTCGGTTTTGTAGTTCAAGAATACACGGAGTTCTACCACCACTCCAGTGGCGTGGTTCACCTTTTTTGTGTTTAAGAAAACGTGGCTACATATACTGTGACATGTGCTGACTGAGATATTTTTTCGTGATGTGCTAACTGCGACATTGTTCCGTGAAATGTACTGAGATGTTGCCCTGCTAAGTGGGTAGAGTTAGGAGTTCCTTTCCATTACTGCTAAGGGAAAGGATTCATTGTGGACACGTGTCCATTTTTTGAAGTTGAGAGCAAACAAGAGTACAGGACGGTTTGTTAGACGGGCTGGGTTCTGGAACTATGCGGGTCCGCGTTGTAAGACAGACGGATGTGGCCTGCAGTAAGAAACCCCAGTTTGTTGTGAGCCCCCATGCAGCCGCTGTGCAGGGTGCGTTCGAAACTTGAACTGAGACCACTGGAAACGCTTATAACATGCTTCGGTCCTTGAATGTTGTGTTGCCCATAGATTGCTGTGTTCTGCCCAGTGCCACTGTGACTCAAGACCCGACGAGGAACACTGAGCCAGCGGCGCTGCGTCACGTCGCACACCAGAGTCTTGGATGACGCTGCCGTCCCATAACTCGGTGCTTTTGACTGATAACTTGCAAGAGGAAACAATAAATCAGTGCATACTTTATATTCCAAAACCCATGAAATGTAGTGATATAGTTTACGTAGGTGAACGTAATGAAATGTGGATATATTATGGAAATTTGTTGGTTGTGGCTGTGTGAGGTGGACCGATTGCGTTTAGATAGCGGTAGAAAATGGTTGGGCAAAATAGTGACTGCATAGCAGTTAGTTTAATTAGCAATACAATTATTGTCTGTTCCAACGAAGACGCTGCCTTATCTTCATTTCGTCCGTCAAGTAATGTGCTTGACTTGTGGAATGACCCTTTAAAGATGAACATATACCACAATTAAACCTGTATTTAAAGAGTATTTTTGTACCGCACAGTAAACACATTCCGTATCGGTTATTTGTGTTAGAGTAATCAAACGGTTCTCGCAGTTTTTTATAGACGCTGTTCGCCATGGAGCGTATAGCGTAGTGGCTGCAGAAGGGAGTGTATCAGTCTTGCAGTGAAGTTTTGTGTTGTGACAGATGTTCTGGAAACAGGCAGGCTTTGTAAATTTGTTTGAATGTTTTGTCCTTCTTATTTGTGCAGTCCTAAAATTTATGTTACACCTTTTAAAATTTGTGTTCTAACTCTCAGTGTTAGAACAACTGACATAGATTTGATGCATTAGATATTTGCGCTCAAGATGGCTTAGTTAAGCCGAAACGTTTTTGTCGGAAGTGCATGATACTTGTTGAAATGCCTGGGTAGTAGGGTGAGCCATCGCGCTGTGATGAATGCGTAGACAGTCTGTGCGTTCTGTTCGTGTGTGAGTGTGAGTGAGGCTGTCCGAACTTGCCATTACGATTGCCCATTATTTAGGTGAGTTATTTTTTTCTCAACACCTCCATTTTAGGTACAAGTGCAGCAGAATATCCCCTTGAAGCCCTGTGGTCATTATATGTACCACCAAGTTTAACACTAAAGCCTTTAGTCACATTTCACTTTGTTTTTTTTTTTCGTAAGGTTCTTAGAGTCGACAAACATTATTACTTCCTATACAGCATTCACTGGTTGTTGTTTAACCTGCGACGGAGTGTGTTCACTGTGCGGTACGGACAGTGAAACAGTTATTGCTTATCTGAACCTCATAGAAGAGAGCAACTGTTTATACGTAAGATATTTTTAAAGTAACCTGTTTCTCCAAAATCTTGTTTTGTCTCCACCCCTTTTTCTACTTTATTCTACTTTCTCTCCCCATTTGTCCTTCGCCCTAGCTAGTTCTACCTATTCTCTGCTATAAATTTCACGCACTGCTGTTTACCATGTTTCTTCTCTTCCCCTTACCCCATCCCTCTTCACCCTTGTCCGACTTCCCCCTTTCCTATCGCACCAGTTTTCCCGGAATTCCTCTCTATCTGCTTGAGATCGATCCACGAATATAGAGGAATTGCTCTCTTGATGCAATATGTACAGTGTGTTGACACCAAGGATTTCAGATTTACGTTCTGTGTGAATCGGCTGAGTACTTGCGGATGATTCCCTATACGTCCCCCGATTTGAGGTCGCTTTTGTGAAACGGCTCCTCTTCCTGTTAATCTTCGTCATATTTGCAAAGAAACGAAAGATTTCTTATTTCCTAAATTTTCGCTTAATGTGACACGACCAGTTCAGTCGACCTGCCCAGTTCGCAGTCCGTTTCTCGTTTCCATGCACTGTGCACTACCGTACATCAGCATTGGTGTGGCACCAAGTTTCGTTTCTCCAGTGACTCAATTCCAAGTCACCGGAGAAAAAGATTTGTAATCCGGCTTATAATGCAAGTTTCGCTTCGCGGTGGAGGACACATCAAAGATTTATAGTGACTTCTAAAAGCCAAACCATAATAGAAGACATGCTACAGCCTAGTGGACCGGCAGGCTGCTGTTATTCCTGTCGCCTGGCTGCTTGTGTGTTCGACATGACAAGTGATAACGCTCGGTATACAAATAGCTATGAGTTACGACGCACGGGCTGTGTTATTCTGTCTTTGGACACAGTTCAGTGGCCCTCGTGATTGATGGCACTGAGCAAAAGAAAGAGAAAACGTTGGTGGGTGACAACGAACCCTCTCTGAAATTAACCCTGTATGGCCCCGTGGTTACCTTCTATACCACCAGGCTGAACTTTAATAAATCCTACGTTCTGCCCACACATTGTAGGCTATTTGTGTGTTTTGTATGGATCAGAACAAACGGCGATTATTTCCCCATACAGCGTTAACTGACTGGTTTTTATAACCGAGACCGTGTGTGTTTACTGCGCGGTACGGACTGGATGCTTAAATGTAATTTATATTTGTGTCAGTATTTAAAAAGTTGAACTAATTTTATCTTTACAGTCCAGTGCCGACCTTCATTGTCAATATTTCTCATTTTCTCCAATTCTGACGGCCACCAGTTGTTAACCGTCACGTCCGAAACGCTCGAGGGTGAACCTTACCGTGGTGATGCCGCTGTCATCGTTGTGACGCTCTGTACTGACGTCTGCGATGTACATATAAGGTGTGTACGACTCGAAACACACGACAGGCACCTCCTTTCCAGCTCCCACCTGCTCACAATTTGCACGTATGTGTATATGTGTATCCCGCGATTTCAGGTGACACCGTGCAGCCTTGCAGTTCCGTAACTCAAGTAAAATCAAGGTATGCGTGATTCGAGGCTTCCGTCGCAATGTAAATGAGATTGCGCTCTTCTAGGACCTTATGCAACGTAGAGGGACCACTCCGTACCGACGTTTCGGGACAACCTATCGGTCCCATCTTCAAGGGTCAGGTAGGAAGAACTAATTGACCCTAGAGGATGGTTCGATAGGTTGTACCGAAACGTCGGTACGAAATCGTCCCTTTACGCTGCATAAGGTTCCAGAAGACCGCAGATTTCTGCATCGTGTTATATCTAAACAGAGGCAGTCATTGACTTTATCATCATCAATGCTTTGTTTCCCGAAAATTTGTTTTGCTCTGCTGTCCTGTGGGTTTTACAACAACTTGACGGATCCCCGACCAAACAAAACATGTATATCGATAAAAACACATCGTCGAATCCATTTATGTTAATCCGAACTCCGAGGATAGCACAAGTGAACTCGGTGCACCGCGCATTGCTTTTTGCAAAGACGTGCTTGGTTTGAGGCTAATAATTTAGACGGCTTCTTTTCGTTTTCCTGTTTGAGCCATTACCGTGAAGGAGCTTATATAAACATGGCAACACTGTTTTACCGCCAGTGCCAGTGTAATGATCATACAAGTAAATTGACGTCATTTTTGTAGCGTCGTAATAGTGTTACATATTCAAGTAATGTTCAAAATTAAAATTGGCCGAAACGTCCAGAACGGCTGTGCAGCTCACAGTCTGCCGTTGAATTGGTGCTGGCTGTAAGTGACCCTGACTGCTCTGCTCACCTGCACATAGGCCAGTGTCCAGTGTACGAATGAGTGGAGCTGTACCTCTTCTCCCCCTGCGTGACCGCGTGGCGTGGATAGGGACAGCTTTACCTTGAACGTCGGAGGAAGAACCCGTGGTTGTTCTGGAGAGGTCAGAGCCGCTTTTCTGTTGAGGTGTTCTAAGCGTTCCACAGTCCTGGAGAAACAGCTGTCAGCGCCTCCGAGCGCTTGTTCAGTGTACAGCCATGTACCGCACTGATGTGACTAATGTGATGAACATACTGGTGCGGTACTAGTGTGGGCGTTCAGGGTGTACGACTTGCTCCTCCTGCAGAGGGCGTCCAGGCTGCTAAGAGGCGTCTGAAGTCGTGGTTGGACGCTCAGTAGTATATCCTGTTGTCATAGGCCTTTTGTAAGGTGAAAGTTGAACATTCGGTGGACATGTCTGTGTTGTGTTGTTCCTCCGCCTCAAAAAAAGTTGTGTTTTGTCTGACGTGTGCGGTTGGAGTACCACAAGGCACGAAATACGATGCATCTACTATGCCTTCAGATCTAATAAAGGGACAGACAGACTGACTGACTGACCAAACTTCGTGGAGTTGAGTCTACAATCTACCAGCATTTTGTGCAGCCCGCTGCTTCCTTGCCCAGTTCACAGCGTGCCCGGTTGTCTGCACTGCCTTGCGCTTTCACTGACTTAGTAATGACAGGCGCTTTTTCACTAAGAAGTCAGTGGAGGTGCTGCACATCATAACGGCCACACTACAGGTATGGACTGACCGACCGACCGACCGACCGACCGACCGACTGCACTTCTGTTTTATTTCAGTCAACATTCCGCCACCAAACAGCCGTCAAGTAACGATGTGAAGCAAAATATTGTGCAAGAAATCATTTTATATCGTATAGAAAACACAGTGTCTGCATTACAAAGAGCAGCAAGTTAGTTCTGTCTAGGAAAACAGCTGGCGTGCATGTTGAGTTTGTGACAGAATTCTCTGAATGCAATATGTGGGCGAAAGGCAGAAGGTTGGTGTAATTATTTGTAGGTGGTGCCGAAAGTTACCAACGGGCTGTAGAGACGTAATACCGCATCCTTAAAATCAATGAAATATATAAGTAAGTAAGTTAGGTGAAAGCTACTGCAGTGAAGTAGTCATTAACTTTGTAATTCTAAATCCTTACTTAGAGGATTATTTTATATTTTCATTAAAATGTGATATCAGAGAGCTGATGAAGAAATCCTGTAAGGTGGAAGGTTCTTAGCAGAGTGTTGATTCTCATTTACATCACAGGCACGATTCGCTTTCGATGTTAGAAACCAAGTTTGATGAAGTAGCCAGTCGAAAGCATGTGAAGTGAAGAAGGTTAGTACAAGTCTGCCAGAGACAAAGACAGGAAAGGAGGGAAAGAAGAATGGACTTATAATGAAAGAGTACCAGTAGTATAGCAAAGTTTTCATGTTCAGTATACACATCCATTTTTCAGTTCTTTTAATTAATTAATTGGAGGGTATATTAGGAAAAGGAGAAGGAGAAGGAGTTGTAAGAAGGGGGGGGGGGGGGCTTTTTCTTTATAGAGCTTGCTGGTAAAATTTCATGAAATTATTAAGAGTCTAGCGTAGCGTTGCCAACTTGTCCGTGATTCTTGAGACAGAGAGAGCAAGACGTAAAGAGAGAGAGTTTATGGTTTTGGGCTAAATTTCATTAGCTCGATCTTGGGTTCGCGTATTTTATATAAGGCTACGTTCTCTCTCTCTCTTTCTCACACACTTCTTCTCTTATGCCAGCTTGCTATGTAATTGAGAGAATGGTTCTGGTGTGGAAGCTATATGGGTAGAACATGGGGATAACTTAGCATGATGAATAATTAACAATATCTTCTGCAACCCTCATCTTACTATACTAAAAACCCACCCCTCGAAACCTCGTCCCTGTCTTACATCCTGTTTTACATCTTTTGTTAACAGATTATTTTTCTTAAAAAAGAAGATCATAGTGTAACGGTCTGAATGCTCAACTGAAATTGTGAGGTACACGGAGTGAGAATCTTCAGAATTCGTTATTTTAAACACCAATCAGTACTTACTACGTGCGGTTTTTTTTTCTTTTCTTTTCTTTTCGTTGCTAATTATTGCGGTTTAAATTTGTATTGTCTGGTGTTGTACAAGAAGCTGCATTGCTAATATGTATTGTCTCTGTCTCGTGTTGTACAAGAGGCTGTATTGCTAATTCATGTGCTGCTGCTACTACTACTACTACTGCTACCACTACTACTACTACTACTGCTACTACTACTGCTGTTGCTACTACTACTACTACTACTACTACTACTACTACTACTACTACTAATACTACCACCACCACCACTACAACCAATCGTCATATCATCATTGCCCGTTATTACGCAATAACTGCATAGGCACAGTCTTGCTTGAGAGGCTACAAACTCCTCAGGTAGGCAAAAAATTCCCCATATTTTACGGAAACCCAGTATTCATTACTGTGTTCATAACATTGCACCACCTGCTTGTTCTGAGCCAGACTGGTCGAATTCTCGCTTTACCAGTCTGTTTCTCCACGAACTGTTTCAATGTCTCACCTACACTTAGTTTTCCATATTGTCTCTTTCCCTCAGGCTTCCTCACCAAACTAGTGTAAGCATTTCTCTTGCTCCCCACGTGTGCCACGTACCCTGCTTATATCATTCTTATTCATTTGATCACCTGTACAGTATTTGGTGACAAGTACAATTTGTGAAGCTCCTTCTTGTACAGTTTCCTTCAGGCCAGCCATCCCTCAGGTCCCAGTAACTCTCTCGGCACCCTATTGTCGAATACTCTCCGCGTAGGTTCTTGCGTTTAGATAAGAGGTCAGGTTTCACACCCATACAAAAGACAGCCAAAATTGTAGTCTTGTATGGTTTAACGTTTTTATTTGTGGGTAGCCAACTGGATGAAGAAAGATTACAGACCGACTGCTGACTGGCATTCCCAGAGTTCAGACAACACTCAGCTTCTTCTTGAATGAAGTTTTGATTTGTTTTTGCCCTTGCCGGTTGTTTCAAATTTGCTCTGTAATGTCCGTGTGGCGCTCTTCATAGTAACGTTGCTTGACCTCTGCCCCTTTGGATAGCGTCGACATTTGAATGGCGACGACAGTGTTTCTGGCTCTCTCTGTAACAGATGTATAGTGTTCAGTATCGCAGCTCGCTTCTTACATACACACATTTGCGCTGGGCTTGTGGAGTCGTAAGGTTTCTTTTGATCGTTCAACGTCTTGAAATGGTTTCCGTATTTCCCGTCAACACGTCTGGAAGCCGATGTAATGCAGTACAAAGGCTACCGGCCGCCTCCATAAAAGTCCCACGCTAAACAACTTACGCTAGCCCACTCCAGCTAACCACAGGATCCACCCCACCGACCGGTGGCTGAGCTGTATCGCCCATTAATTAACAAACCATGGGACCTGCCGTGACTCAGACGGTTGGTCGCCACGGTGACCCGGGTTCAATTCTACAAGAGTCCACGTAAGATTTGTGGGTCGAACAAACGGTAACTACTGGCGGATTTTTCTCTCCAATTACTTGGAGTTATTGCTGTCAGTACCATTCCGCAGTTGTTCTGCACACAATCATTCATCGCCATTGCTGTATAATATCTGCAGTTGGCTGCGTCCTTCAACAAAACAGTTTTTGTCACAGTTACAGCAGACGTGTTTTACCCAGCCGAATTGCAAAGCTGATTTTCGTGTTGTGCACAAGACGGGCCGCGGTATATAGTGATTGAAACGTTCGTAGTGCTGCTTAAACCTTCCTGTATTGTCGAACATATTCGATATGCACAGCATTTAGAGATTGTCTCTGCTTCCTTCTCGGGTGGGTGGTTGCAGATACGTCTTGTGACGTCGCTTAGACACATCGGAGCACCGTGTTACTGGCTGGTGTAGTGGTGAGATGTGGGGACTATGATGCTCCAGGTATAGGAGTTGTTTATTTCAGATCCGGAGATACGTAGAATGTATGAACAGTGTTATCGCAGCCTGCCATCATTTGCTGGTGATTTCTGCTTGTCTGTTATGTGCAAGCCGTGCTAATGATTTCGCCGAACAAGGTACAAGGCAGATAGTTCTGTCGTAAGGGACGTTTGTAGTAACTCTGAACATATTTTAAATCGGTGGAACATCATATTGTAAGGGATACGAGGACGCTGTCAGTTGTTGTTCTCACATTGTTGTGCTCTGCAGCTAGAAGCAGGACCGGTATTACTGGCTTTGCTGTCGGTAATGTTGCAGGTAACTTCCATCGCCACATAACCCTTCACCAACCGTCACCGTGGCAGCACGGACTGAATTATCGGGAGGAAGAAGACGGACACAGAGAAGGAAATACATGATTGGTCGAGACAGACGTGGTTGGGTTAGGTTAGGTTAAGGCAGTGGTAGTTATGTATAGTACCAGATGATAGCGTTGTGGATCTGCTGTATGTTCTGCTGGGTGTGCGTAGAATTATGTACAATTTGTAACTGGAATACGATGAAATTTGTTGTGGGGAGACATCAGGGCTGAATTTATTGTGGGGAGACATCAGGGCTGAATTTATTGTGGGGAGACATCAGGGCTGAATGTATTTTACTGTGTGTGTGTGTGTGTGTGTGTGTATGTCCAATAAGGACTTGAGATGACACAGACTGTTAGTTTCCTTATAATACGGACGTCATTAACAACAGACGTAGTCCTGTGCGAGTGTAGATACTCTGTTTTATTGTTCTGATTCCTGTCGTTATCGTGAGGTGTTTAACTTAGCAAACAACAAAGTATAAAGTTTTGTGCAGTCAGCAAATTATGAAGTTTGTGAATCATGAATTTAACTCGAATTGTGTACAAATTGTAGTAATTGTAGCATTCAGGTGGTCCTTGCAAAAGAAAAAAAAAAGGACGCTGTTTGCTAGAGGAGATGCCAGGCAGCGTTAATCGAGTTGCCGTGAGTTCGGTGAAATTCCGCACACTGAAGACTGAGTGAATTTGTGTCCACGCTTTGTGCATTTATCGTCTGTCTGTGGTGCAGTTTCGTCTGTGAGGTCTGTGTGTAGTGCTGTTGACCATCTGCATGTGTCGGAGCAATCGGGGCTGGAAGGGTCGTTATTTTGTTATTGGTCTGAAGGAAATTACGTTTGCGTTCGCACCTAAAAATTGTACGACATTTGGAAAGTAAGGAATTCCTCGCTGAAGCCTATGTACTGCTTTACAGAGTTTGGAATGTGCCTGCTGAAGGGGGACGAAGTGGCCTGAATGTCAGTGAGCTGTGTGAATTGTGTGTAAGCTTCTGATCGTGTTGGTGCAGCATGTGAAGTCCGTTGATTTGCCTTATATAAGAATGAATATTCAGAAATAAGGCAATTTTGGTATAGGCAGTGATGGTCTGTTACAGATGTTGATTGTGTGTGCGTGTGTGAGTGTTAGAAATTGGTGGAAAGTGTTGCAGTAAAGGGAAGGAAAGAGGAATAGAGGTGGGAAAGATTGGGGGTAATGGGTTGTAATAATGTGCAGCTCCCTTTCGCTTCACGACAAATCGTTCTTCGTCTCCTGGCTGGTGACAGCATGACGCGGGGGAAGGTCTTCCTTGTCAAAACTTTCTCATCATTTCTCTCCACCTCCACGTAATTTTAGCCAACTACGTCACAGAACATGAGATGCTGCTGGAATAGTCTTTCAAGGGAGTGACAAATACGTCTTGAATAACCCTTTAATGACCGATGTTTATTAATTCATATGCCTCTAAAGTTTACAATAAAAATTTTACGTTCTGTCCACAGACCTTATTTATGTGTTTTGTGTGGATCTCAGAACAAACAGCAGTTATTTCCCTATACAACATTAACTGACTGGTTTTTATAACCGGGACGGAGTGTGTTTACTGCGCGGTACGAGCTGGGTATTTATATATAATTGAGGTTAGTCTCGGTGTTTAAAGCGTTAATATTAGTCTCACGCTTCGCGCATATGGAAACCTACAACCGAGCGTTGAGCATTTTTGCTTTATGATCGGTAGGGTCCGTATTAGATTCTAGGCCAGGAGACGGTATATTGTGAGGTCATGTGCTTTCTCGGTTCATCTAAAGTGTTCGGTAATGGATATTTAAGATAAAACAATGTTCTGTCCTTCAGAATCGCTGCGAACGCTTGAATCACAGTTGAATTTGTGTTCTTTTCTGTTCAAATTATGCAGACGAGAAAGGGACGCTAAGCGTACAGACGCTTTCAGCGGCAGTAAATTGTGAATACTTTGCAGTTGGGCTAAGAACAAACTATTTCTAGTTTCTTTAGTATATTCACTCGTGTTTACAAACATCCATTATTGAACGCCTGACTAAACATAATTTATTAGAAGACCTCCGATACCCACATGCCCTGTTGTACGATAACATTGCTTTACTATTTCGACACACACGTCCGGACATAGAGGGCCGTCTTTACCATCGGGGTTTCCTGGGAAATCTGCAAACATATCTAATTTCTTCCATGCGTGTTTATTGTATAGACGGAAGGAAAGCTGTTTTACTCAGATATTCTTTATAATTCGTCCTGGTATACCTTGTCGGTCCAGTAAGCCAGGAAAGTACAGGTTACTGGTTAAGAACGTTGGTTGTGTCATTTGTTTGAATAGTCACGGTTTGTGAGAACGTATCGCAAGTTGTTTGTAGACGTAATTGTGATATGCTTTGTTTAGTCACTCTCAGTGCGATGAATCTTTTACACGCGTGGTTTTGTGTGGAGTTGACTTGGGTTGAGAGCGTGTTTTCGCAGGGAACATAGATAAACCAGGCAGAATAATGACATTTCTGCCTGCATGTTCCGTTCCTAAACTTCATGTCGGTACGTTATAAGAATTTGGCATCAGATTTGCTTTAAAGAGTCTACGACATATTCAGAAAAATTCAACATCATGAAAGGTGTCATTTCACGTATTTTGAATGCGTTTTAGCCACGCGATTTTTCACAGCTCTGTAATCGAAGATTTAGGCCTTCTTGGATGTGGCGCCGTGTTGCTGGGTTAATGATTTCCATTTCGAGGAAGGTTGTGCCTTAACCTTCAAGAGTGCAAGGTCACTGAAGAATGTTAAATGCACATTTGGCACATACAGGCTTGTTGCATGTTGAGAGAATTTAAATATAAAATGCCCTTAATAGGCGGTATTAACCTTTTGAACTGTCAGCCAGTTATTGCAGTTAACACTTTTTGGGACACCGTGTAGCCGTTTAAATCTCAGTGGTAACTGTGTGCACTACCGGCTGCTTTCAGAGGGTTAAGTGAAAGTGATAGCTTGTTGTGAAGGCTGAACGAACGGAGCACTGTGAGAGACTCAGATTGAAATTATAAAGAAATTGTGTGGCTGAGAGAATGTGGACGTTTCTACTGTCGGAGCAGTGCTGCCAGCACAAGGAAAAGAAGTGGCAGAAGAGACAGATAAAAGTAACTTTAAAAGTTTAAATAAATGGCTGGAAAGTTTCAAAAACGAAAAAAAGAATTGTTTCCTGGAACATCTGTGGGTAGACAGGGGAATTGAACGAAGAGTCTGACTGATTATTCAGCTAAATTGAAGGAGCATGTGAGTGTAAGAATAATATTAATGTGTGGTGGAAGTGGGCTACTTTTATAGTCACACCAAAGTAAAAGCGAGGAATCTGCTCCAAGTAGCATATAAAAATCTAACGTGGGTGTGAATTTGTGATAATTATGATACGCAGTGTTGTAAATAATATGCATCGTTGTATTTGTTGATTCGTGGCGCCCTGTGGTGCTGTTGGTTGAGGCACTGCGCTACAAGCCGGCGGGTCGCGGGTTCGATTTTTGATGGTGTCATCGGAATTTTTAATTTATACAATCCCTCCGGCCGCACTATGACTCTGAAGTCGACTCAGCCTCTAATAGAAATGATTACCAGAAATAGTTCCTTTCCTAGTCGGAAATAGAATAGTTTCTTTCTTAGTCGGAAGGAATTGTATCTTTCGTAGTCGGAAGGAATGGTATCTTCACCATCTTCCTCTTTTCACGACTTTTCACTCGTATTTTCCAGCAGGATGGACATCTGACGGATTAGAAAGAGAAAAAATTGTGAATTTTGTGTGTGATGTCTGTCTTGAGATTAGCTCTGCGGAGGTGGAATTTCAGCTGGAGTCGAATATTGTGAAGTGGCATGAAGTGTGGCACAGAACAAAGGCATTTTTGAAGTGTGTGTACTTCGATGGAGTATAGACCTCCTATTGGTCGCGAAGTTGAATAACACACTTTTATTGCGCAGTGTGTGAAACAGTTTCTATCCAGAATGTAGTTAGGGATTAAGAAAGTAGGTGCTTCCTCCTTACGTGTTTACAGCATTGTTTACAGTCTGTAAATTTTTTTTTTTTTTAACAGATTGAGATTTTTATTTCAGGCAACTTAATGTGAAAGTTGCGTAGTTGCTTTTGATATAAGCGATTTTAAATAATCTCTGCCTTTTTTAACTTCCGTATATTTTGGGAACTAAATAATGAATAAGATGTTAGGTTCAGCGACGTCGTGTCTGAGTGCTAAGGAGTTTAAACCACCTGTTTTCTGATGTTTAATGTGGTTACAGCGATGGTGTTCTCTTGAGCCTTAAGCCTTGCCTAAGCGGTCTTCGACCGTTCCCGTTTCTCTCTCTGGCATAGATGAAAGGATGCGTGTTGATTAACCCGCGAGTTCCGATATTTTCTCTGCAGTGTATCTGAGGATGCCTTTCTGCAGGATGTGACTCTGCGTGAGGAGGTGGGAGCTGACCGACGTTTCGAAGCAATGCACTGCCTTTATGTTCAGGAGTTAGTGCGACCTGTAAGAATCTTCCAGCGTTCATTGGCCAGCAGTACTGGTGTCTGCTGTGTAGCGTGCACTGTGCACATGTCTAGCGTACAGCGCAGAGTGCTCATAAATCTACGAACCATCCCATAAGAGCGTGTCTATATAATACGGTTCTTTTTATCGTGGGACCGCTGGCCGTGGAGCGGGCGACGTTCTTGCTGCGTAGCGCCCGATGACTCCTCCTCAATCCTGCTAAGTCACGCGGTAAAGAAAACACTCTGTATAACTACATTGCAGCAAGCCGTCTTAAGTTCAGAAACTTGTGTTATAAATTTTTTGTTCGTTCTCTCCCTTTCCTACCATCATTCTATCTGTTACGCTTCTTATTCTCTTTCTTTTCCTGCTGGTCCACTAATGGCACCAACCCAGCCTTCTCAGTCTTCTTTAGAACAAGTTTTTGACAGTGCTCGTTGAAAAAGAATCTCACAACTGCTCACGGTCCGAGACATGAAACAGCAGTTCAGTACATATCAGTCTCTCTCGGTTTCCGCTTAGTTCCCCTGAATAATATTCTGTGGTAAGAATTTTTTTCGTTATTTTCTCTCCATTTAGTTTTCTGTGCTAAAGTCTTTTATTTTCGATGTCGACATGAAAACGGTCTGTTTTGTGACGTATTTATGTATCTCGTGTTCTTGGTAAAGTACAATTATTTACGTATTATGCTGCATATTAACATCCTAAATTTATGGATATTCACCCTCGTGTTAGAATTTCAGGTACAAGAAATTTTATAATAACTTTCAGTGTTTAAAAAAGGGGGTACTGAATACTCTGAGTGAGACACAAAAATTAATAAATAGAAGGTTTTGATCTTTGGGTAAATACTGTCATTTTGCGAATTGTTAGCTACATTCAGTTGATGGCTCACTGTAATGCCACTTGTGAATTGCGTAAACATTTTTTTTGTTAACGATATTAACTCAAACTTTCCGCCTTAAATGCAGAGAATACTTAATAGACGAAATTAATTCGAGTCGAAACGTTCACATTAGCTGTGGCACATGTATGCTTTCAGTGGCATCTCGTGACTGAAGGGGCAGACAGCGGGAACTTGGGAATTTGATCCAGATTATGGAGATGGGATCATGCGCTTATACCAAAGACTGTAAATTGTATCCATATTTAAATGAAAGGCACTAGTGTGGCTATTTAATGACGAGACTAATTTCCAGAATTTTTTTTTTGTTAATGAAATTGTTGTATCTGACTGCTTTCCCTTCAATGCCGTCTTTGTCGTTGAAGCCACGGCAGAATTCTGCGTAGCCGGCCCAGTGTGGACTAAAGGAGAAAATATTAGCAGGTTGCCTGAACGAATCATTCTATGGAATTAACAATTTAAAGCCCAGTGGTCACTATATGTACCACCAGTTTAACCTTTAGAAATTCTGCGTTCTGCCCACACAGTGTATTTATGTGTTTTGTGTGGATCTGAGAACAAACAGTGATTATTTCCCTATACAAAACTCTATAACATACGGAATGTGTTTACCGCGCAGTAAATAACGCCATGACAGCGGATGTATAAATGGATGCAGCGAAGCTAAGCAGCTCAAGCCCACTGCGGCGGAAAGAGGCTGCAGTATCTAAGTATGGTTTGAGGAAGTTAAGACCTGACGGACGAGGGATGGATACCTTCGAGTTATCCGCTGCTCTGCGCAGTGTTTTGCATGCTGCGTCAAGGCTACTCCGGACACAACTGTCTGTCTACTGTTACGTGACGCCGCAGTGTACGACACTTTTCCAGCACATTACGCACTACGACCAGACAGTACAGATGTACAACTGTGTGGCAGTAGCAGCTTCTCTATCCATTAGGCTGAAGACCTCGCCTGCCCCTGAGCCCCTGAACGTGTGAGGGAAGAGGAGGGGAGAAATAAAATTCGTAGTTCGCAACATATGTATGTGGGGGGATTTGACCGGTGTTGGTAATAGATCCAGCGATAAAACGGGATAGCAGTGTGTGTGTGTGTGTGTGTGTGTGTGTGTGTGTGTGTGTGTGTGT
>Ga0123357_10004712_pt1 | contig 16120 bp, 13 predicted proteins | sample TergutEmb28metaG_FD_89873 | JGI IMG/M metagenome (GOLD analysis project Ga0123357, IMG submission 89873) | Embiratermes neotenicus P4 segment gut microbial communities from Petit-Saut dam, French Guiana - Emb289 P4 | ecosystem: Host-associated > Arthropoda: Insects > Digestive system > Gut ... | reverse complement strand
TGAAATATAATTTTTAATCCCCACTTCTTTGTGTTTTGTTTCACCCCAGGTAAAGTTTTTTTTACAAGGTGACCCTTTTATAAATATTAAAAAATCCCTGCCCCCCCCCCCCCCCCAAAAAAAAAAAACTTTCTTTAGCCACCCCCCCCCCCACACACACACACACACACACACATGCACGTAATTATGGTAAATTACCCTTCTGCTGGGACAACGGCAATATCAACAGGAGCTTCTCCTTCCCAAAGGTGAAGCAACACAGTAGTTGCTTGTGTTGTGAGGCTCATTATTTCCACAGTTCCTCTTTCAGCATTGCACCAGTACAAATTATTCCCCAAATAATCTGAAAGTAAGATTAGAACAAATTTGTAGCATACAAAATATATTTTATAAAGAATCACAGTTGAAATTACAGCAACAAAAATTGCCCACTTACATTCCTATGAGTAGAAAGTCTCACAAATTTGCTGACCTAACTGCTTTTGAGTTTTATGTCTATTTTATCCTTTGCATATTTTCATATATATTTTTCGCCAAAACAAAAGAATTTTTATTTTTAAAACTTACGTAAGATATTTGTGTCATACAACAGTCTTATATTAGTATGGATTACTTTCAGACATGCAGTGATTTGAATCTCATGATTCTAGTCTGACAAGTCATTTCCATTGTAATTACATTTTATCTAACACGAACATTTCCAGGAAATCAGATCATAAAACTGCTTTTGGGACTGGATATTTTGCTAGTTTAGGTGATCAGGTTGCCAAAATTTATAGGTCTTATAAGCCTAGATAAAATTACAGTTAACTACTACACAGACCACGCAACAAGTAATACAGAAACGTGACTCTTAATGGATTAAAAAACAACAACAGATATTTGTACACCTAAACGAAGGCTGCAAAGACAAGAATAGATTTTTAACACATTTCACAATTTTATATTTTTAATTTAACTGCAAAAATACCAAACATGATGTATATGTAATATGGTATCATATGTCTGCTTATGTATATCAGTCACCTGGTACTTTAAAACAAACTGAAAAATGCAACACCTAATGGGTATTACTGCTTAAATATATTATGTTTTAACAAGCTTTAAGCTGATGTGTGAACTCCTTTATGATGGCAAGTTATATGCAGAAACATGTGAGAATAATGGAAGATTGTAATGGTGTGCGTATCGCAAATGCATTTAGTTGGTTTTATAAATGAACAAAATTTACTCATTTTACACTTATGTAGTAAGCCAACAAATGCACACTGATAAAATACGCTTTATCATCACATTAATATTCACCTACATGTTTCAGTCACGTTTGTGACCAAAGGATACTTTTGGATTAAGAACACCAGGCGTATACATCATCCCATATGAATGCAACAAGGTTTATATTGGACAAAGTGATCAATCTACCAAAAACACAGTCAAAAAACACAACAGACATATATGATTAGCACAAATCGATAAATCAGCAGCAGCAGCAGAACACAGCATCAACCACAATCTTATTATAACAAGGATGCAGGATACAAATCTTTCTGCTAAAACCAGACACACGGACCGACTCACCAGGGAAGCCATTGAACTGGAAATGCACCCACACAACATGAACAGAGAATATGGCCTAACCTTAAGCTAATTCTGGAAACCCCTTCTGCACATGCTTAAAGAAAGTAGACAGCCACCTGAAACACAATAGTTTCATCTCTACCAGCCCATGCCTCCCCTTCCTCACTCGGACACAGCGCCATTTCTCTTTCACATGCTTACTGCTGGCCACCACTGGAGGTCTCTGCCCTTCACAGCCAGTATATCTGCTCGGACATGCCCTCTCCCCATCCCCCCTCCTTCCCAATGGCTCAGGCTATTTTTGAGCCAAACATTTTCCTGTATAAATACCACAACAACCTCAACCCGGTTATTCATCCTGCTTACACCACCTATGAAGATGAAACAGGGTGTTCTGAAACACCAGCATATAAAATTCAGATGCCGGGGAATCACCCAAAAGAAAGAATACAACATTATGAAGGTGTTTTACAAGAATAAAGATAAAATATAGCAATTGCCTAAATTGTCTATATAAAATCACTATGTTACAGTTATCTCAAGCATTCCCTATGATCTTAAAATGTCGAATTATGTAGCTGTTAAAAGCAGATAAAAATCCTGTTGTTAAAACAAAATTGGGTGTGTTCATTTTGTTTGTTAATTACATATATTTAACATAAACCCTGCTGGATGAGTCATGTGCCACAAGGGAGATCGCGTAAGGCTTCAGATGTGTACCACAAAGTAGACTGCAATCTCCCCTCACCATTATCAAGCAAAAGGGGGACCTTGAATGCTAGAGGCTGGAACCCAGACACAGTCTTAATACGTGATTTAATTGGCAGGGCCTCATCCTTCACCACAGCACCACTGATGAACAACAATTTCTGTGTCTCACTTTCCAGCCATACCAACAGCAACTTTGAATGATCACTTGCAGAAGACATTTTCACTCTCACTTGAGGACTGGCCTTAATTGTTTCCCTTATCTTCATTTTTTGTAAAGAAACAAACTAGATTCATTTACACCATGAGTGTTTTCAACCACAACAATGCTAATTCTTCTGTCCAAATTTACCTGTACCTCCACTTTCAGTATGAGATATCACTTTGCTTTTGTTTTTGTCCTTAGGATCTTCATCATCACAAACATTACCACTTCCAGACACAAATAAAAAACACAAGGCCAAAGATTAGAGCCAAATTGTGTAAAAGGTAAAGCTGAAGTACACTGCATGTCCTACAACACCCGGGTTGTTACTGAGTGACAAAAGGAGGCAGATGCAATCTCTTCTGTATTTACCCATGTGTCCCCACAAGTGCAGACAGACGCAATAAGTAAGGAGCCTACACTATGTTTCCACAATACTTCTTCCATAAATAAACCAATCAAAGGTGTGCAAACCCACCAACAAGGAGGGTCTGTTGTATTCAGTAATAAAAAATATGTTACTAGCTGCATTAAACCACAATGCTCTTCCTGCTATCTTATTCTTAAATTAACTATTTGGCATTTCTAATGACTTACCAAAGTCCATTGCATCAATTTTTCCACTTATTCTAGCAAAACTTTCTAACACTTTTGATGCAAAGGTGACTGTGAAAAGCTCGTACTGCTCGGAGTCATAAAGGATTATATCTCCTGAAAAATTCGAGATATTATTGAACTTCAGCATCAGAGTTAGAAATTCCCTTACTCCTTCACTTCTAACTTCATGTTTTCCAACAAAGCACTTCTACAAATCCTTAATGCAGAAACTACACAATATTTCAAACAAAGTTTCAAAACTGCACCTATTAAATTCCATAGTTCTTAAAGTTTACATCTTAGAGGAAATTTTGCATAATGTGCTTAAAAAGGAAATGACATTCCTTAAAATATGATAAACAGTATTCTACTGTGGAAATGTACTAGACATAATCATCAACTACATTCAACACTTGTTATTTAATTACATGGCTCTGAAAAGTACAGGCATTGGTAGTACTCCACCTATATAGGTTTCAATTTTATCCCTCCAAACCAAAATGCCACCAATGTGTATTTTGTGGTATCATTTGTTCACAAGTTGCGAAAGTATGGCTACTAGGCTGTTCATGTCTCACATTAACAACGTGAAAAAAATGCAGTAAATTGATTTTTATGAGATCTGACACAGATGTTTTACCAAACTTTGTCAATACTCCCAATTGTTTGGTTAAAATCAAACAATAATCAGATACTTTTTAGCACCCACATGCATTCTGTGTGCATTGTCAAAGTAACTCACTTAATATTTATCAAATAAAAAACTGTTTCTGATAAAAGTTGTGTGGAAAATTTTATAGCAAATTGTCACCATGTGCAAAAGTATAAGATAGAGATACCAACAAAATGCATTATTTAAAAGTTGTTTATTAATTTTAATAGATGAGGTGTGTTTTGGCTGAGTGCCATCCTCAGGGACCATGAAAATGCATACAGAAAAAATTCCAGACACAGTCTATAAGACAATGACTTCCACTCAACATAACGGATTAATGCATATTTTACCATTTCATAAATAATATTTTGTATTTAATATTTATGTAAACCTTTATAAACTTTATTTTTTGTTGTATCTGTTATCTTCACTTAATTTGAAGACATATGATCTGGAATGTCTTCCCACATTTACCTTTGGGATCATATATCATATACCATATCACTGAGCATGGTCATTGGCCAAAATGTGTTGGACCTTAAAAAAATACATTCTTTTAAATAATGTAATTTGCTGACCTCTCCGTCTTATTATTGCATGAAAAATGTTTGAGGTAATTAAACAGGGAGAAAACATGCCAAAATTATTATACCATGTTTGTACTTCCTAACATGTTGCTTCTCCTGGATAACTTTGTAGCTGTCAAATTGTGTTTTCAAAGCTGTATCAGACTATAATAGCTACTTCAAGTTTTCTGAAACACTAGTATCCATTTTTAAAGTTTCAGGCTGCCATTGTACATTTTTTATTTCTTGTTCTAGGTTTTGACATTGTATATTTGGGGAAAATGTTCTGCATTTCCAAAACAAATTCCACCTCCATCTTCACATTTTTAAGTGATGAAAATGAGATAGGTTCAAGTAAGAGTTTAAGAATTAGTGTAGGTTTGTCTCTACTCCCCCACATTCCATCACAGTGTCAACAATAACAAACTGGTACACAGGGGCCCATCCATCCTTATGACATATAAGACTTGTTAATTATATTTTCAATCAATTGGGTCATATGCCAATAATTCAGGCTGTCCCAAATTCTTGCTGAACCTGGTAATGGATACACAGAATTCCCAGGTAGTCTATTACTACCACAAATATTACAAAATAATAATATTAAAAATAACTTCTTAAAAACTGTCTGAATAAAAAAGGTAATATGTGAAATCCTCTTGCAGGAGAGGTGAGGGACATGATCATACCCACAACACATCTGACTCTGCAGTTTAAGGAACTACATTATACAGAATGCACTGTCAGCTCTTTATATCATTTATGCATACACACGAGATGTTCATAAATTTTCTACTGTGAAGTTGTTTCAATACTTGCCTGTAAGTGAATTGTAAGTTACAGCCCCAATTGTATGGACCCTTGCCAGTGTCATCAAATACAGTTCTTGTCTTCCCAAAATCTGGGGAGTCATAGCCACAATTTTGTTTCCTCCCACTCCCAGAATCATTTCATGCACGTTTGTTGCATCTGGAAAAAAGTGTTTGCAATTAAATTCTTTATGCACATAAGCTTAGACTTCATGGCTTATAGAGCAGAGAGTAAAAGACAAAAGTGAGTACTGAAATAACCTCCTGTTAGAACAGCCTGAATAATAACACAATTAAATGGAACAAAACAGCATAGTCTGCCATAAAGAAAGTGGTTTCATTTACACTCAGATCAGTCACAAGAGATTACAATCTGTAAGCAGCAAATTATTTCATTCAGTGAAGTACCTAAGGTTTGCAATTATCCATGCCATTTCACCCTCCATTAGCATGCAAAGCCTAATCTACTCAAAGCAGAGACTCATAATGAATTGCATGAAATTTCTCATAACTGTATTATATACAGCAACCCTTGGTTTACGTTCTAGTTTTGTTTCTGACAAATTGGGCATAAATAAAAAAGGTGTAAATTAAAAATTATATTCCCATGATAAATAATGGAATATGTAGGGTTTAGCATAAATGAATTGCACCAGCCAAAGGGAGTAAAATAAAAAATGAGAGAGCACAAATAAGTGGTGTATATTGGCAAGGGGTCTTAAAGCAAAAGGGCATAAAACAATTGCGGCAAAAAACAAAAGCTATGTTTAACAACAAAACAAAAAATAAGAATAAATTAAATATAATTTACAAATGAATTGTTTAAATTACTGAAATCTATCTGATCTCCAAACAGTCATTCAAAAACATTTTACATTCACATAAAATATATTTACTTAATTATAGAGGTTTCCAGTGATGGCATATTAAACTCAGAATTGCTTGATTTCAAAACTTCATAATTTGCTGAAAACATAACAGTAACCGGATCCATTTCTTTCCACAGATGAAAAGCTGGGGAGACAGGCATTCATGTCATTACTCTCAATTACTGGACCAGTGAACCATGTGTAAATTCCTACATTGTTGATTTATATATGCACATACAAGTATAATATATATGCACAATTACCTATTAGTTTCAGTACGTCCACTTATGTATGCAATAAAATTTATCCATATAAAAGTTTTGATTAAATTTTGGCCTTGAGTTGCTACTAATATATATTTAACAACTGTTTTTAAATTGGACACCGGGGATTACCACTCCACATTCCAGCCTTAATATATTATTACATATATTTTTATTAATATAGAGTCATATTTCATCTGACAAATATCATTTGTCACTTCCTGTTGGCTCGAACATCATATTTAACATAGTCCACTCCAAGAGAACTGCTCATATGTATGGCAAAATAGTGGTGGGAAGTAGCAACATATGTCAAATAAAATAAGAACCCTGCTTAAATGGATCACAAAATAATTCTATTAAACTTTAATTAACCTTTGTTAAGTTGAACATTTTATGCATGTGATAGTTATCCAAATGTCCTGCTTAAAAAAATAATTCTCAGTACTAAAATTAGGTTTCATATGTTTATGAATCATTTCTATTCATGCTACACCATAAACTTACAGGTTTGTCCTGCTCTATCTTAAATTTCTCCATGATATAACTCACCTAAGCACGTATGTTTGTCCACTCCAAGTACTTTCCCCTCTTCACAGGCACAAGTATAAGTTTTATTTGGAGCAAGAAGACAAATTTCATGGCAAGGTGCAAACTCACATGGATTTTGGACCTGAACAGAAGCATATGGTGTCATAAATATAATAATATCAACAATTGCTTTCTACACAATGATCTGGCAATAAACAAAAACTGTATACCAGTTTTATAGAAAGAAAACCACTTATGACAACATTTAAAATGTATATTACAGTATGCACAGTATATTTCATTTATTTATTTATTCACACATGGAATTTTATTTTTCATTTATTTAAGGGGAATACCTACTGAATACTCAATCATAAGGACTTCATTTTTATTCACCAAAGTAAAGAAACTAAAACTTAACTACAACTTTTTAAATTAACAAGTAAACTCTACTCAAAAATATGAATATAAAAACTGAGGCACTATGTACCAGATTTCATGACATTAGGGTGTGTCTGGGCACTCACTTGGCACACTTTGTACACATACACCTATGAAGGAGAGTATAATTTGCTTGAATACTGACTACAAACTTTTATTAAGAACATTTACAGTACATTCACAGAGGATAGGCAAGGGTGGAGAAAATTGCATGAAGAGCTTTGTAACACATCCAAGGTGATGAGGTTTGCAGAAGAGATGAGACAGCCTGTGAGACAAAAAAACTTAAACAAAATTTTAGACAAGAACAGCAATGTCATTTGGGAAACCTAGGCTTGAGATTGTAATATGAAGATGGATCCTAAGGAAATGCACTTTGAGAGTTTGTGCTGGAAACAACCAACTCAGAAGTCTGGTGGCAGGCTATTATGAACACAAATGGACCCTCGGGTTCCATACATGATGGAAGGAATTACTACCAAGTATTATCCTGTCAGGATTAAATGTGTTCCATACAATTAACATTTAAATTAAGAAATCTAAGACTAAGGTTATGTATAAAAATACTAACCAATGGCATCATGGCTGGATGATAGATATGAACACCATAAATAAAATTTCCTTCAGAATTTTCACGGATTATCACACGATGGTCCTTCCCATTGAACTTGTTGCAAGCTTGAATATCACGACCATGCCAGTCTGACCAATACAGTGTGTCTTCGAACACTGCAATTGCATATGGATGCTTCACAACATCCTTCAAGATGACCTTCAAGGAAACAAAATTGAATTTAATGTAACTTGTGTGTTGATTATCCCACTGTCATAACTTGGCAGGTTACTGTCACAGAATTAAGATTTCCCACTCCTTCAACATTTAAATTCACTCATTTTAAGTGCAAAAATTCAAGTATTATTGCTCTATAACAACATACCTTTAAAAATTGCATAACAGATTTTACACAACCACACGCTTTGTTCCATTCATATCTGGCCTGCCATCCATATAGAACACTTCCAACACAAATCAAATTAAATTTGTCCCCATGTCTAATTAAGTGCCTCATCATGATAGTATATGGGAGAAGAGGAGTATAGCTCCAGCATTCTTAACCTCAGCAATAAATGGAGGCAAGTGGTCAGTCTCATCCACAAGCCACTTTGTCTAGGAAAAAGCCCTAGTGCCCATTAAGCAGGAGGCTGGTTGTGTCACAGATTTGGTCTGGATGCTCAAATGCAATAAAAATAACTTCTTTAATTCAGAACTTCTCAACAGTTAACTCTTAAGCCTGTGCAGGCTAATTAATTAAGAACTGTGACATTTCTCCACAAATAACATCACAAAGGTATTAGAAGAATTTCTAATGAAATTTTAAAATGTGTGAATGTAGGAGTAAAGAACACACCATTCACCTTGACATGTAACTCCCCATTAACATCTGGGATCTATCCAGAGAGGTTTAAGTACACAATAGTATGGCCTACACACAAGAGATACAACTAAAATGACAAATTATAGACCAATTTTATTATTAATATCTCTTTCAGAGATTTAGAAATATTAATTCAATAGATTAAATCAATACTTGCCAGTAAACAAAATTTTACTAAAGAGCTGTTTGGATTTAGAAATATAAATACTATTGGAAAAGCCATTTTTCACTTTAATTGACAACATTCTTGCTTCATTCCATTGAGAACAGATAGTAGAAGAAACCTTTTGTGATATGGCTAAATCCTTTGATTGAGTAAACTATGGAATTCGTTTAAGAAAACTGCACTAGTATGGAATTCATGAAGCAAGTGCTGGCTGGTTTCAAACATATCTAACATAAAGGAAGAAAAAGTTACTATAATATATTGCCACAAAATCAAAAGGAGAATTCTCTTCCACTTGGAAAACAATAAAAAATTTTATGTACCCCTGGGATCAATCTTGGGATCATTATTATTCATAATTTATATAAATGCTCTTCCTTATGGCATAAACGCTGATGCTAAACCTGTATTATATATGGATGACACAAGGGTGTTAATCACTGCTAACATTTTGAACTATAAACTGAATTATACGAGTGCATGTTTTTCATTCAATGGGTCTTCCTTAAATACAGCAAAGACAAATGTACTTAAATTTAGCTCAAACCATCTCCAAAATGATCCATTCGAAATTACTTATCAAACTAAAACTATTACAGAGGCTACAAACATTGAAGTTTTTTGGACTAGAATTAGACAAATAAATTAACTTTAAGAATCATAATGGAAAAAACGGTGCCAAAAAAGAGCAGTGCTGGTTATGCAGTTAGATCCATATAGCATCTTATCAGCATGACTATGCTCAAGATGATTTATTTTGCTTACTTTCTCTCTATCCTGGAGTATGGCATTATATGCTTTGGCAATTTAACAGAAAGTAAAAACTTTATTTAAGTTTAAAAAAAAAAAAATCAGAAAAGTAAGTGGAACTGAATCTAAAACTTCTTACAAATCATTATTCCACTCACTGCAGAAATTGGCATTACCTTCACAATGCACGTTATCCTTAATTAAATTTTTGTTACATAATGTGGAAATACATTAAATTTATAGTTCATGGTGTTAGCCTAATGCGAGAAATAAACTGCAACTGTATAAACCAACAGCTAATTTTACATTATACCAGAGGGGAGTATACAGTATGCATACAGAGATCTTTAAATGAGCTACCTCAATACATTGCAGAATTACTAGTAGACAAATGTTTCGTATCCAATTTGAAAATGTATTTACTTGACAAATCCTCTTATTCACTTGAAGAACTCATTAATGATTAAATTTATGGGATGAAGCCTGATGATGTTAATGTAAGAACAGCCTTTCAGTATGTTGATTGTATCATATTTTTTATCGTTGTATCTATGTACACTATTAAGACTGATCATTGATTCTTGTAATCATAGAAAATTATTAATGATGTATTTCATATCCAGTGCCCTTTATGGGTGCTTTTATGGACTGATGAAATGTAAGTGATGTATCCATATCTGTATCTGTACCTATAAAAATTTGTAACTTCTTCCATACATTGGCATTTTGAACTGACATTTGGGATTCAGACAAGTCAAGTTGCCTTTAAAAGATACCTAGTATAAAGCAAACGCTAGGAACACGTGATAGAAAATTATTTGTCAGGTGCACAATTTGATTAGAAAAATCATGGACAGTTACAACTTACCCTTCTGTCAGATCCATCCATTTTGACTGATTCTATGACTTGCAATTTAGCATCTACCCAGTATAGACGGGAATTGTGATAATCTACTGTAAGACCATTAGGAAAGTGCAGTTCTTCTGAAATAAACACTTCTGGATTTGACCCATCCATTCCAGCCTTTCCAATCAGAGGGGTATGTCCCCAGTCTGTCCAGAACATTAACCTAAAACAGTACAAGTTTTCAGTGGCAGTCTTCAGCAAATGGAGCTATTAGCACATGTAACAGGTTATGACATTTAACATACAGCATTTACGACTTACCCATCAACTGGTAACACAGTCATACCACGTGGTTTGTCCATGTCTTTATTGACCAGAATAGTACACAATGTACCATTGTTCATGCATACACCAATATGCTTTGCTTCATAATCAGTAAAATATATGTTGCCAGTGATCCAGTCTAAAGCAATATATTCAGGCTGGTACAGTCCTAAAAATAAATCAGTAAAGAGTCAGTCTGCAAGTATGTCTCATCTTTCAAACTTCATACGTAAACAATTTCAATATAACTTCAAAACTTACAACACTACAAAAATTCATATACATCATATGTATGTAGCAGTTTCTTTTAAGCAGAAAGCAGTCAAAATCCAGTATAAATACCCCGCTTATTTGTGTGTACTTCATATACTTTCATGAAAATAGTGTTGCTGAATGTACTCTTACAACAGCAGTGTTTCACAACCTCTTTTGATTCATGAAACAGTGGATTTAAACCATGGGTCTCCACCCCGCAGCCCGCGGCCCGCAGCCATAAAAATTTTGCATGCCCATAGTCTAACTATTCATATTTTGAGATAAATAACAACTCTCAGTACAATGGACAACAAACAACCTAGAAAAACTACAAAAAATCAAAGCAATATAAACAATGGTACACAAAATAGATAGATTATAAAAGACAACACACAAGGAAGGTTACAACAGAATAACTATGGGGGGTATTATGAAGGGTCATCAATAGACAATTAAAATCTAAGACATCATGGAAGACTATTAGCACTTAAACGCAAGTGTACCATAACAATGAAAAAAAATTATATATATATATATATATATATATATATATAGTCAATAAATTCTGTATGCCAAATGATAATTCACTGCCACAATTGACCACGAATACAAGGGCATGTAGTGACTGTACATGGTTATTAGTCTCAAAAAAAAATTATTGGGTATATACCCTACAGTTAAGTACATACTTGCACTGATAATCGAAGAAGGCAATCTGTTAACTGAATTTTATTGAAAAAAATTTAAAACATTGGCTAAATCCATAATGTCACTGATACAAAGCTAATGAGCGGTTGTATTAATGCTGTTAATGGCCAAGGACATAATATCTTACTTTTCTGATGAAGTACACTACAGAAAGGCCTAAAATCTAATGGCAGTTCTAAAACATACTCAGTTACCGCATAGAAACGCCGTTTATTTTATTATATCCTCACATCTCAGTTGCCCAAATTGAACAGTAGGAATCAAAACTCTATATACTTTACACGTATTATTTATCATAATCTGCCAAACGCTGTACATATATATCACAAATTTAAATAAAGCAAAGGAAGCCAAGCCAAATCCAGGCTTAGTGCATTTATGAGACAAAACATCATCTTAATGATAAGCATCCTTCTTGCTCCAAGTTTTGGAACTTCACTTCATAAAGTACAATTCTTCCAGCATTAGTTCATTGAGTACTTGTAATGTTTCTCTAACTAGAATTTGTGGACCCGAATTATTTTTCAGTCTAGCAATTTCTGTGTACCATTTATTTGGAAGTATTAATCCAGATGTTGCCAACCTCCTTGTCCAGTGATTCCAATCAAGATTGAAATATTATGGGCAGGAAGATCTGTTTTGCTCTTAGGTTAACACAGACAACTTTTGCAGTTGTTTAGACATTACACTGAAGTTCCATGTAACTTGTAAAGAAACCCCAGTAACATTCAACATTTTATTGCACCTGTAAACTTCTAGTTAAGTAAAATAAGAAAATTGGGCTACTCAGGAAATTGTTTGCTTATATTTTTGTGAAGAACTTACTACGAACAGTTTTGTAGCATGTCTAGCTACAGTAGTTCATAAGTTACCACCATCAAACAGAAAATGAAAATTTTTGTATGGATGCCATGTTATCTGACACTATATATACTAAAATATTATGAAATTTGCACATTTTTCTATGGTCTGTTCCCATCTACGATTTCAGGAACTTAAGTGGCACTACTGTCAGTCCTGCCTCACAAGGTCACTTGCTTATCATGTTACTAGTTAGTGTAGGAATGGAACAAGTACAGTGGACACTACTGGTTCTTAAACCTCTGTATTTCTTCTGCAAAACAATCAATGTAGCAACCAGTTTATGTAACCAATAACATGTCTGTAATGTTAACATATTTACCTGCATTCACGACTACTTCTACATTAGATCCGTCTTCATTGCTGCGTAAAATTGCTTCCTCTTCAGACACTAGGTCTGTCCAGTAAATATGACGCCCATCATAAGCAACTCCCACAGCACGATCCACGTTTCTAGCAACCACGTAATATACTTGTTTATGAATGTAGTAACCACGGATCTCTTTTGTCGATGAAAACAGGAGTAAGGCATCTGCACCTAAATTGAAACCCAGGTGTGATAATGTCACATGATGTTTAATATGGTCTTTGTCAATGACTGGATCAGTTTCAGGCTCATTCCCTTGGGCCAGATACATTTTCATGATATTAGAATTTAGTATGTAAACATTTTTATCAACCAGGTCCTTTAGGAATGCCACATTTCCTCTACCATTAATTGCACAGTCTACGGGACGGAGTCAGTTCATGGTGAAATGTGATTCTAATTAATAGATTCAAACAGAGATTGTTATCATTTAATTTGAAAAATAATTTGTGGTGTTAGCATATTCAAAACATGAGTAATTGCAACCAAAACTCTTTCGTGATTTTTAATATTAAATTAGATAATTATCTATGACAAGTTGCCACATATGCTGTACACACAGATTAAACTTTTAACTCCCTGAAGACAGCCAGTATATATGGCCGAAACATGAAGGGGTTGTGTGTAACAAATATAAAAACACTGTGCAAGTAGTTGGAGGGTGGAATGCATGTGTATTTGACAGTTGCACAGATGTAAAACATCAAATGGACACCAGTTTCTATTTGTGTCAGAAGTACAAGGAATTTAATGTATTTTGTTCACTTGGGTTTCTGCAGTTTTATGTTGAATTCAACCAACAAAACAAGCTAAGATTCTTAATAATTATAGAATATTCGACAAACCTGTAGCTTTGCAAGAGCGTTTGTCCGAACCAAGCTCATAGCCATCATCACAGTAGCAGCTGTATTGTCCCTGCAGATTTTTACATTGTTGGTCACAGATACCATATTCCAAACATTCGTCTATGTCTGTAACATAATTCTTCTATTTATTAGATATGTAATTGTAATTGTAATTTTATTCACATAACTTTTATGAAGTGAAAATCTTTATCATCTCAAAAATGATACTGTATCTCAAATAATTTGCATAAAAATTACAACTACTGTAAATCATCTCCACTATAATTCAGACCACTTGTAAAGTAAAGGTCTCCCTTCTTCTGGGATGCAGTACCCAATGTTTCTAGAGAGCATGAGCATCTCATTTACATTGAGAAGCAAGGAGAATGTTTCTCAGACCTCTAAAATCTTGGAGATTAAGGCATTATATGTTCTTTGAAATGTAAGGCACAGATTATCCAATGATGTGATGTCATATCCCAGAAAAATGGTGTCATTGAGGCAAGCCACATCTTCATTTTACAGCGGTAAATTTTTGTGAATTCCATTTTATCTTCTAAACAGTGTTGCATATGAGACATAAGCCCTTGTCAGGAACATACTAACCTATATGTCAGTACATACCAATGCATGTTTTATTGTTGACAATCTCATAACCCACTTGGCAGACGCACAGAGGACCATTTGGAGAAGCCACACAACGATGACTGCATCCTGCAGACTGACAAGCTGCAATACCTGCAATGAATTAATGTGTTTATACTTCTTTAATCAAAAAATAATTGGACAGAGCTCTCAAAATAGACCACTTACTTGCATTGCAGGCCAGGCCCTCATCTGAGCCATCATGGCAATGTTTCACACCATCACACAATTCTCCAATTTCCACACATTCCACATTATTGACACATAGAAACAAGTTTTTTTCCAGTTTACAGTCTTCAGGCGATACATCATGTTTGCTTGCTGAAAAATAAAATAAATAAAGATCAAAATATCAGGCAGTTGGTATTCTGCTGGTAAGAAATTCCCTTCTGTGGGAAGCTGTAACTATCAGCCATTGCCGACACATTTAGTACAGGTTCACTGCTCATGGGAAGTCCATTATATTTCTGTAGTAGTAATTAATGGACAATGAGACAAACCAGTCCTTTTACGTGATTGTGGAGGAGGGGATGTATTGAACAGTGAAAATTCTGCATGGGAATAAAAGACATAACAACATAATCCAGGAAAAAGTTAGATCAGATATAAAGAGACTAGATAGATGTAACTGTCAATGCAGTAGTACCTCTACAGTAAATAAAGATGAAGTGCCCTTTGTTTCCTCATAATATGCACGATGATTTTCCACTCTGGGCTGCACTGGTGATGTCTTTTCCTGTTAAATTTCTGACATATGTTAATTTAAATAACTTTACAAACACTTCTATATTTTCAAAGTGGATGTGGTAATCCTGATTGACAGCTGGTGCTGACATCATCTGTTCCTTGCACGCAAAGTTTTTATTGCACCAAAATATCCCATTTTTAAGATACCCCACTGACAGTGTTGGCACTTTCAAGCCTCTCACTGTCCCTTCACAGGGACTAATAACTGATAAATCAGACATGGCAGTTTCCAGTGATCAGTGTACTATAACTTTAGTATGGGAAAGGACCACTGAAGATGGATACATTACAGGTCTCCAAAAATTCATCAATATAACTTATACCAAAATAGCAACATCTCTTGGAAGTGGAATTAGCAACACATATAAGTCAGAAATCTTATGACTATGGATATTGTTAGGGTTTAAAACTACCCTACTCTCAGACTGTCCATCACCCATAGGTTGCTACAGTTCCAGCTGAATAAATGCCTTTTTACATTTTCACCTGAGGAAGGGAACAGATTGACTTTCAAAATTATTCTGTTCAATGTTTGTATTTTATTACCAGACAAAGCTCAAAAATGGGAGTGGTTTTACATGTGACAGACATTGTCATAACCTTGTATATGGCGTGCCCAAGTGAAAGTGGGACTGTTAAATTTATGCAAAGATTTATTTAGTTTAAATGCACGTATATATTATAAATTGAAGAGTGGTTCATAGACAATACCAGTGTAACACGTACTGTCTACACATAATCTCCTTGTTGGTCGAAACAAGTGTCCCATTTGTCTACGAGACGATGGATACCGTCAGTGAAGAAAGTCTGGGGTTGCGTGCGGAACCATTCTTCAACGGTTGCTCGGACCTCATCGTTGTCTGTGAACTGGCGTCCCTTCAGTGCTCTTTTTAGTGGCCCGAACACGTGGAAATCGCAGGGCGACAGGTCGAGGCTGTAGGGGGGGG
>Ga0123357_10004711_pt1 | contig 16121 bp, 11 predicted proteins | sample TergutEmb28metaG_FD_89873 | JGI IMG/M metagenome (GOLD analysis project Ga0123357, IMG submission 89873) | Embiratermes neotenicus P4 segment gut microbial communities from Petit-Saut dam, French Guiana - Emb289 P4 | ecosystem: Host-associated > Arthropoda: Insects > Digestive system > Gut ... | reverse complement strand
GTTCTTGCGGAAAAAATGATTCGCTATATTGAACAGGTGAAAGAAGAAGGAGATACCGTTGGCGGGATCATTACCTGCGTTTGCGAAGGGGTACCTGTCGGGCTGGGCGAACCGGTTTTCGGCAAACTTCATGCCGCTCTGGGAAATGCAATGCTGAGTATCAATGCAGTCAAAGGATTTGAATACGGTTTGGGATTTGATAGCGTTAAATACAAAGGTTCGGAAATCAACGATCATTTTTATCGTTATCCCGATGGAAGAATCGGCACAAAAACCAATCACTCAGGAGGAATCCAAGGCGGAATTTCTACAGGAGAACCCATTTATTTCCGTGTGGCGTTTAAGCCCGTTGCGACAATAATGAAAGAGCAGCAAACAGTGGATGAAAAAGGACAGTCCGTCATGCTAAATGCAAGAGGGCGACACGATCCCTGCGTTTTGCCCCGCGCCGTTCCTATTGTGGAAGCAATGGCTGCAATGGTGATACTGGATTATTATTTGATGAATAAGGGGACGGTGGTGTAAAAAGAATCCGCTAAAAATATTGGGTGTCATTGCGAGTCAAGCCCGCAATGACACCCAATATTTTGTAATTATTTCGTCGCTTCAAGCATTGCCCTGAAATAACCGATGGATTCGCCAATTCCGACAAATGGATCTTTCATATTGCGTTCGTATTCCAAACTGACTACACCTTTATAACCGGTTTCTCGCAAAGCGCCGATGAATGCGGGAATATCAATCAATCCTCTGCCAACTTCTACCGAAGCTCCTGCCTTCGTTGAGCCGGTTACATTCTTTAAATGAACATCAAACACGCGAGAGAAGTATTTTTTCAAATCGGCAATCGGATCTTTGCCATTCCGGTAGTCATGACCAATATCCAAACACATTCCAATTCTCGGATCCAGGTCTTTTATGTGATTCCACACATCCTCAGCATCCTGATATACGTTTTGATCCGGTCCATGCAGATGAATGGCGTAATTGAAATCATATTCTTTCACTTTTTTATCCACGTAGGGAAGCAGTTCGACATCGGGTACGCCAATAATCAATCTCACCCCTACCCTTTTGGCATATTCAAAAGCATTATCTACTTCCTCTTTGCTTTTCATATAAATAGGACCTACGGCATAGCCGGTTATATCTTTTGAAGCCAATTTATCGAGAAAATCCTTAATTTGAGCGTCGGTAGAATTTAGAGGCAAATGAAAATCTTTGATGCAAAGGTAGTGAATATCCAATTTCTGCATTTCATCCAAAGTTTTATCCACATCAAAATTGGCAAATGAATAACCTGCCATTCCAAATTTGAACTGTTCGCCTGTTTCGGGAGGCAACAAATCGCCCTTTATTTCTTTGATTTTGATATTTTTGAAGAATACTTCACTGCCATGCTCCTGTAAAAGGATATGTCCTTCGGCTCGATTTCCGAAATTTTGCCAATTGACATATTTACTGTAAGCGACCAAAGCGTTAAACTCCTGCGTATTTCGCACATACTCAATAATTTTCACACCATTCAGATAATGCTGTACGCGATTGCCGTTTACGATAATCGTTGCCGTATTAAATCCGGTTTCATCAAACCGGTAGTTTGGATTAGAACGGTCAGGAGGAATCAAGTCATAAAGCGCTCCCAGCTGACGGTTTCCTTTGACGCCCAATTTCGCATCCGGATGATTTTTGTCGTCGAGAATCTGATATTCACAGCCGATTGCAGAGCCGTCCCCTTTATTTAAATCCGGATCAACAAAATACTTAATTCCACTGTTAGCTCCTTTGGTGATTTTGAAATCAACTTTCAAAATGAAATTTCTGTATTTTTTTACCGTGATTATGTCGCCTCCATCGGCAGATTCACCCCCACCGGAAGTCGTCACATGCAATACGCCGTTTTGAATTTCCCAGCCTTTAGCTGGAAAAGTGGATGTTTTAGCGCTGCGCCATCCATCGGTCGTTTTGCCGTCCCACAATAATGCCCATCCGTCTTCTTTTTCTTTAGATGTCAATGTGTTGTCTTGACTGCTCATTGTTTGAGCAAAACAAACAGTAAAAAACAAAATAAATATTCCTACACTATATATTTTCATATCAATAAAGTATTATAAAAAATAATCGCAAAATTAAGATATATTTCTTGGTTTTCATAACAAATGTTTGTTTTTTTTTTAATCTCTTATTTTCACCTCAATAAACATAACGCTATTATTTCGCGGGGAAATGATTCTGTGAATTTTAAAAATTATGTTACCTTTGCGTCTAAAATTTACGTAAGTTTGGCAATCGGATTATTGATTTTGGGCATTGTCGCCGGTATTCTATCGGGATTATTCGGTATCGGAGGCGGTATTGTGATGGTGCCGGCTTTGATTGCCGTTTTCAGCATGACCATTTTAGACGCCAATGCAACATCATTGACAGCGATGTTGCTGCCTGTCGGTATATTAGGCGTAATTTCCTATTATAAAGCCGGATATATTAATATTAAAGATGCGCTGTGGATATCTCTTGGGCTTCTGGCGGGTTCTTATTTCGGTTCGGAATTGGCGGTGAATATACAGGGAGCCTTGTTAGCCAAATTGTACGCCTGCTTTTTGATTTACATTGCTATTGACTATTTGAATGTTCCGGCTTTATTACACAAAAAAAATAACGAAACGCAAACCGTTGTTCCGGCAAAAAACCATCCCCTGTTGCATTTCGTGCTGTTAGGCGTTTTCACAGGCGTTGTTGCCGGAATGTTTGGGAAAGGAGGCGGCATTGTTATCGTACCCGCTCTAATCAAATTGTTCGGATATGAGCATAAGAAAGCCGTAGCCACTTCCTTAGCCGCGCTTCAGTTGCCGGTGGGTCTTCCGGGAATCATTGTGTATGCCGAAAACGGACATTTGCACATTGCTTATGCCGCTTTTATTGCAGTGGGGCTTGTGGCAGGCGCTTTTTTAGGGACAAAGATTGCCATCAATTTGCCATCGTCTTATTTTAGAAGAATATATGCTCTCTTTTTAGTAACGATGGCATTTTATATGGTATTCAAATATGTGTAAAAAAGTCATTATTTTATAAGCGATGAACAGAAAAAGTGTTATCTGTTTGGGAATTGCAATTCTCGTTTTTATGTTTTTCTTTATTAATCTTTTTTACGGAACTGTATCAATTCCTGTATCGGCAGTGATAGACAGTTTAACGGGAAAAGAAACCGAAAGAAGCGTATGGGCGAGTATTATATTGCAATCGCGTCTTCCGCAGGCAATTACGGCATTATTAACCGGTTCTGCATTGGCTGTTTGCGGATTAATGCTTCAAACGCTCTTCAGAAATCCATTAGCGGGTCCTTCCATTTTAGGCATCAGCGACGGCGCTAATTTGGGCGTGGCTTTGGTTATGCTTTATTCGGGAGGAATTTTGGCAATCGGCGGCGAACGGTCGCATCATTTATCGGTTATTTTTTCGGCTTTTCTTGGAGCTTCTTTGGTTTTAATCCTTATGCTTTATTTTTCATCCAAAGTGAAAAGCAATATTCTGGTTTTGATTATCGGAATCATGATTTCCTACCTGGCTTCTTCCGGAATATCCATTCTCAATTCGTATGCGTCGGCAGATAATGTGCGCACGTATGTGATGTGGGGAATGGGCAGTTTTTCAGGAGTGCCGATGGAGCAAATGCCGGTCTTTTCATCGGGCATTCTTGCGGGATTATTATTCTCTGTCCTGTTAATTAAACCTTTAAATGCGCTGTTGCTGGGCGAAAACTATGCAACCAATCTTGGCGTCAGAGTAGGACGAACGCGAGTTGCTATTTTACTGACAACCGGTTTTTTAACAGCTTTGGCGACTGCTTTCTGCGGACCGGTAACATTTATCGGTTTGGTAGTGCCGCACATTGCCCGAATGTTTGTCAGAACATCCAATCAAAAATGGCTGCTTCCGGCAACGCTTTTGATGGGTGGAGCTATTGCTTTGATATGTAATATATTAACAACAATTCCGTTTGGAAAGGGCGTGTTGCCTTTGAATGCAGTTACCCCGCTTATCGGAGCGCCAATGATAATCTATGTGATTTTGAAGAATAGAAAAAGTTTTTGAGAATGTAAAAATTGTTGTATTTTTGCGATAGCATAACTTATTAATAATTAATATATGAAAATTGCTTTTCATGGAGCTGCCCGCACCGTTACAGGCAGTAAACATTTAGTTACTTTTAGTAACGGTAAAAAATTTTTATTGGATTGCGGTATGTTCCAAGGTATGGGAACAAAAACCGAACAGTTGAACCGTAATTGGGGTTTTAATCCGGCAGATGTGGATTATGTGTTTCTTTCGCATGCGCATGTTGATCATTCGGGTTTGTTACCCAAATTGGTGAAAGATGGATTTCATGGAACTATTTACGCTACGCCGGCTACTATTGACATTATTCAGGTGCTTTTGATGGATTCGGCGTGCATTCAGCAACAGGATATGTATTTTATGAATAAGAAACGACGGGAGGAAGGAAAAAAGTTGCTTGAGCCGCTCTACACGGAAGATGATGTTCGGAATACTTTTCAATACATGAAGCCGGTGCATTATCATCAACCGTTGCAAATTGACGACAGTATTCTTTTGGAGCTTTTCGATGAGGGGCATATCGTTGGGAGCGCTTCGATTTTCCTGACTTTGAAGGAAAATGGAAATACGACGAAGCTTGTTTTCAGCGGCGATGTCGGTCGGTATGGCGATCCGATTTTACATTCGCCTGAAACTTTTCCTCAAGCCGATTATATTGTCATCGAATCAACCTACGGCAATAAATTGCATGGACGCATTGAAACATACGCGGAAGATTTGCTGAAAAACATCGAACATACCTGTTTGCAGAAGAAAGGAAAATTGATTATTCCCGCTTTCAGCGTTGGACGTACTCAGGAATTGTTGTACGCTTTGAATGATCTGGAATTGGAGGGGCGTTTGCCGCGAGTCAATTATTATGTGGACAGTCCGATGTCAATCAAGGTTACGGAAATTGTGAAAAAGCATCCTGAATGTTTCAACCGGTCAGTGCAGAAATTATTTCGCAAAGGCGACGACCCTTTTTGGTTCAACGGATTGCACTATATTACGGATAAAAGAGACTCACAGGAGCTTAATACGGATTATCGTCCTGCAGTCATTATTTCTGCATCGGGGATGGCAGAAGCAGGGCGGGTAAAACACCACATTGCTAACGGCATTGAAAACTGGCGTAATACCATTATGATTATCGGCTATTGCGAACCTGATTCTTTAGGCGCACGGCTAAAAGAACATCCTGATACGGTTGGTATTTTTGGAACGCCCTTCCATGTGAAAGCGGATATTGTTACGTTGGATTCGATGAGCGCTCATGCCGATTACAACGATTTAAGCCAATATCTTGCCTGTCAGGACGCTCAGGAAGTAAAACGCGTTTTTGTCGTTCACGGCGAACCGGATGTGCAGGATGAATTTAAAAGACGCCTGATGAAAAAAGGTTTTCTGGACGTTACTATTCCCGAATTGCATCAAGAGTTTGGAATAAGATAATGCTGGAATGATGTTTTTATTTCTATAATTCCGTATTTTTGCATAAAAATAGAAACAAAATGAACTATTTGTATTTTAGAAATAGATTTGTTGAATTGGGTTGCTTTTCGGTGCATCAGATTGATGCCGCATTTCCCGGTTTTGACCGCAACAACCTCACGCGTTGGCAGCGGAAAGGGTTGCTTGTGAAATTGCGGCAGAGCTTTTATGCTTTCCCTGAATACAAATCACAGCCCAATTACGGATTTTTTGTATCCAATTATATTTACAAGCCGTCATACATAAGTTTACATACAGCGCTTGCATTTTACGATATTATTCCTGAGGCTGTTACGCAAATAACAGCCGTTTCTGCACTTAAAACAGCCGCTTTTGAAAACCTTTTCGGTTCGTTTTCCTACATGAAAATGAAACCGGAATTAATATTCGGATACAACATTTTACCGTTTAACAATCGCAGCATTCATATTGCGCAGCCTGAAAAAGCAATACTCGACTTTCTCTATCTTTATCCGTTTTACGATACAGAAAGCGAAATTGCAAGCCTGCGTTTTGACGAAGATTTTGTATGTAATGAATTGGATGTTGAAAAATTATCTTTATATTTGGGTAAATTCAATAATAAAAAATTAGCAAAAAGAGTTGAGATTCTTATGGAATTGTATAATATATGATTGATTTACAACAAATAAATAATTATTTTCCCGTCGGATTACGCGAGGATGCCGCTTTACAGAAATACATGCTCAAAGAATACGTGCAACTGCTTATTTTGGATTTTCTTTCGACATCGGTATATATAAATAAAATTGCGTTTATCGGCGGCACAAATTTGCGTCTGGTAAAGGGTATTGACCGTTTCTCCGAAGATTTGGATTTTGATTGCAAAGATTTTTCACAGGAAGAATTTTTGCAAATGACCGATGACATTCTTACTTTTTTACAACGTTCGGGGTTTCGTGTTGAAACGCGCGACAAGCAAAATGAAAAGTTAAAAGCTTTTCGTCGAAATATCTATTTTCCCGAATTGTTGTTTGATTTGGAATTGTCGGCATACAAAGCAGAACGTTTTTTAATAAAGATTGAAAGCCAAGATCAAGGATTTTATTATAAGCCTGTTATAACAAATATCAGGCGAATGGGATTTTTTTTTCCTTTTCCTGTTCCGTCGGATACGGTACTATGTGCAATGAAAATTTCGGCTTTACTTTCGCGTCAAAAAGGGCGGGATTTTTACGATGCAATGTTTCTTTTAGGACAAACGCCGCCTGATTATGATTATTTATCAAAAAAATGTAATATCAAAAATTTTCAGGAACTGAAAGAAAAATTGCTGCAAACGGCTGCAACCACAAATTTGGAATTGAAATCGCAGGATTTTAGGCATTTATTGTTTGATAAAGAAAAATCAAAAAGAATACTTTTGTTTAAAGATTTTGTAGATAGTTTATCATTATAATTGAATACATGCCTGAAAAAATACGACAATATTATCTTTCCCGATTACGCGGCGCTGAGCAATCGTTAGAAAAAACTCGCCGTGATATTTACTTTTTGGGAACCATTCGTTTATTGATTGTTGTAGCGACAGCCGTTTTGTCTTATATCTTTCGAACACAGGGAATATTTGTTGCAGGAAGTATTATTTTTATCGGAATAGTCGCTTTTCTGTCGGTATTGCAAAAATGGAACCGGCTGCAGAAAAAGAAAGATTATCTGGAAACTTCTATTGTTTGCGATAAAAATGAATTGAATGCTTTGGATTATCGTTTCGACGCTTTCGACGGAGCGCCGGAGCGGATTCAGGCGATTCATCCGTTTGGTCTTGATTTGGATATTTTCGGAAATCACTCCCTGTTTCAATCAATTAACCGCACATCCACGGCTTATGGGAAACAGATTTTAGCCGAATGGTTTGAAGAACCGGAACTTTCAAAAGAACAAATAGAAAACCGGCAACAAGCTGTCAGAGAATTAAGTAATAAACCGGATTTCATGCGCCATTTTCAAACGACAGGACAGATGAACCAGAAAAATGATTCCGACAGACATGAAATTGAGGAGTTTATTGCTCAACCGGCTATTATACGGCATAAAAAATTGTGGAATATTTTGCGTTTTGCTTTTCCGGCGCTTTGGATTATTATTGTTGTTTTGTTTTTTTTCGGCTTAATCTCGACAATGCAACTTATTATGATTTATATTGTTACTCTTATTGTCAGCGAAAGTCAGGCAAAAAGAATTAACAGGCTGCAAGCCCGAATCGGGAAGAAAGTGTCGGTTCTTATTTCTTATTCTCAATTGATTAAAGCGGTTGAACAGGAATCTTTCGAATCGGAAACGTTGATAAGACTTCAATCGCATTACAGGAAGGAGAAAAAGCCCGTTTCGGCAATCATTGGTCAATTGGCTCAATTAGCCGGCGAATTGGAACAACGATCCAACCTGATGGTGCATTTGTTATTTAATCCTTTGGTTTTGTGGGATATTCGCAAAACAATGCAAATTGATCGCTGGAAAGAATATTACGGTAATCAACCGGTGGAATGGATAAAAATATTAGGCGAATACGATGCCTTTGTTTCGTTGGCAACGTTTGCATTTACTCATCCCGATTACGCTTTCCCTGACATTGTTGCCGAATATTTTACCTTGAAAGGGAAGAATTTGGGACATCCCCTGATGAAGCGCGAAGTTTGTGTCCGAAATGATATTGAAATAATAAAGCATCCTTACTTTTTGATTATTACCGGCGCGAATATGTCGGGAAAAAGCACTTATCTCCGGACAATTGGGGTCAATTTTGTTTTGGCATGTCTGGGCGCTCCGGTTTGTGCCGACGCTTTGCAACTCAGTCCGGCAGCGCTGTTTACCAGTTTACGGACTTCCGATTCGCTCAACGACAACGAATCGTATTTCTTTGCCGAACTCAAACGGTTGAAAATGATTATTGACCGGATAAAAGCCGGCGAAAAACTTTTCATCATTCTCGATGAAATTCTGAAAGGCACAAATTCGGTGGATAAGCAAAAAGGTTCGCTTGCCTTGATGCAACAGTTGATTAACCTGCAATCCTGCGGAATTATTGCTACTCACGACTTACTGCTGGGCAGCCTCGAACCGCAATTTCCCGAACATATCAAAAATTATCACTTCGATGCGGATATTATCAATGACGAACTCAATTTTTCCTATCAAATGAAGGAAGGAATCGCCCAAAACATGAATGCCTGTTTCCTGATGAAGAAAATGGGGATTACGGTTTGATAAAAGATATGCAAAACCTGTAATTATTTTTTCAGAATATTTGGAATTATGCAAAATAAACATTATGTTTGCAGCGTATAATAATTTTTGTTGTCGAAAACATGTCATCCTGCGCTTGACGCGGGATCTCCTGATTTTGACGCAAAATACATATAAATAGCGATTTGCTGTTATTCTTGAAAGTCAATTTACCACAATAAACTCAATACAATGAGTTATTTCCTCAAGAATAGGTTAGCGAAACGCCGTAGGTACGGCGTGGAATAACCTATTAGAGGAAATAGGCGTGGTAACCTGACTTTCATAGAGGTTGTTTCCACGCTATTTTTTTGTGTATTTTTTTATTAAATTTATTTAAAAACATGGCGTATTAATATTAATGAAAGTTAAAAATGAAAATATCGTTACGATTCGATACCAAAATGTGACGGTTCGCGCCATATTTAAAAAATGAATGATTATAATTTATATTTTTGTCGTGGAAAGATTAAAAATGAAAATATTCTTAAACAAATAAAACAACACAATTATGAAATTGAAAAAATTATTTTTTACGCTGATTCTCACGCTTCTTTATGTGGGAATATCATTCGCTCAAGGAACAATTCATTATGTTACTACCACCGGTAGCGGAACTAAAAGCGGAGATTCGTGGGCGAATGCGTCCGACGATATACAGTCAATGATAACCACGTCAGTGGATGGGGATGAAATCTGGATAGCAGCCGGATTATATAATAGAGAAAACTATTCTATAAATAAAAAATTATCTTTATATGGAGGTTTTGCAAGTGATGAAAATTATTTGAATCAGCGGGATTATGTAAACAATGTAACAATATTGAGTGCAGATTTCTTTTTTGATATTTGGTCTCCATGTACATTAGATGGTTTTACCATAAAAACATATTGCAGCGTTAAGTCATCATCTATTTTATCAAATTTAGTAATTACTGAAGGTGAATTGGATATTATGTCATCAACAATTATTGATAATATTACGGTTAATAATTGTGGAACCGGAATATTAATTGCAAATGCGTCAGCAATTATAAACAATGCAACAATTACAAACAATTCTGTTGGTATTGTTTGCTTACAATCATCTGAAGCAAGAAATATTCCTTCTAAAATAATTTTGACCAATTCAACTATATCAAATAATAATACCGGAATATCACAACAACAAAGCATGGGATATTATTTGCCGTCTTTAGAAGTTTCAGAATTAACAAATGTTGTGATGTCAGGCAATGGTGTTGCGTTATCTTCTAATGATAAAGCCGGAGGTTTTAAACTATCAAATGTCAAGATTTCCGATGGAGGGAATGGAATAAATATTACAGGGTTTGCAGAGGTATATGGCGAAACATGGCAAGGTTATGGTAACTTGTTTATGGACAGTTGCGAAATTTCAAATAATACAGGTTGGGGAATTAATATTGCCAATGCAAAAGCAGAATTGAATCATGTTGTTATCAACAATAATGGAGGCGGAATACAGCAAAGCAATATACAGATAAGAGATCCCAAGCCGCTTTGCGTTTTTAATGATGTAACTATTACAAATAATAAAAATTCAGGTGGAATCTCTTTTGATTATAATAATTACATTATTTCCAATTCGCTCATTAGCGGAAATACTTCAACAAACCCTCTATATTATGAAGCAGGAGGGATAAGTAATTTTTCTACCACAGCTAAAATCATTAATACAACCATATCAAAAAATAAATGTACCATAAGGGGCGATATGGGAACGGGAGGAATCATTTTTATTGATTCTCCCATAACTCTGGAAGATGTTTTAATTGAAGAGAACGAAGGAACTGAGGTTGGTGGGATTAATGATGCCAGGTCAGAGGGGGAGAGTAGTTATAAAAGGGTTACTTTCAGAAATAATAAGGCAGGACCTTTTCGCTATGGAGGAACTTTAGCAGGAAAAATATCAGGCACACTTGAAGAAGTAATATGTGATGGTAATACTTCATCTGATTATGGATTTGTTATGCAAGGCGGCGGTTCTATTGAGAACTGTAAGTTTATCAATAATAAACTGCAACCCGGTTCTATATTAATTGGATCTTTTTCAAGTATCAAAAACTCTGAATTTGCAAATAATATTTGCGGGGAAGGCGGTGCAGTAATTGGATTGTCATTAAATGATGGTGAAAGTAATTTATCATCATTGAATATACACGATAATATAGGAACCGGACTCGCAATCTCAGGATATCTGAATATTCCTTCATTCAATGTCCAAAATTCAATAATAAAGAACAACCAATCTGCAAGCGAAGCAGGAGGCATATTCATAAGTAGTGGAAATGTCGCTATTAATAATACTCCAATAACAGACTGTTCTTCAACAAGCGATGGCGGCGGTGTATATATAAGTGGCGGAAACGTCGCAATTTCTGATTTAACCATATCGAATAACACAGCCGGAGGTTCAGGCGGTGGCATTTTTATCTCTGGAGGGATTCCGACCCTGAAAAATCTAACTGTAACAAACAATACCGCCGGAGGAAATGGTGGAGGCATTTTCGAAACGACCAATAGTTTTTCTATGGAAGGCTTAACGATTAGCAATAATAAATCTACCGGATCTGGCGGTGGTATGTATTCCGATATAGTAGAAGAAAATGATCAATTAGGTACAATTAAGGGATGCGTTTTCCAAAACAATGAAGCTTCAGGTAATGGCGGCGGTATTCTTTTGGGTATAATGTCAGGTATAGTTCAAATTGAAAATTCTTCATTTTTGTCGAATAAAGCGGCAAATGGAGGGGGCATATCAAAAGAAGAATTTCAGGGTAAATTTTATACTGAAGTTAAAAATTGTAAAATAAGCGGAAATACAGCCTTAAACGATGGTGGAGGAATTAATATTGGATCTCAAGGTGTTTTTGTTCTAAATAATTCATCGGTATACGGTAATAAAGCGGGCAATAATGGCGGTGGAATGTCTTTCGGAATATGGTCAGATCAATATTATATAGTCAATACTACTATAAGCGGAAATAATGCTTCTACAGGCGGCGGCATTTATGATCCATATCGAAGATTTTTGGTAATCAACAATTCAATATTAACAGGAAATGGAAATAGTAATTATGCTTCCGAGTCATCGGGAACTGAAATTACTTCCGCATCCAATTGCTTAATCGGAAATATGAATCCAAATGGGTCTGATAATATAAACGATGCATTGGGAATCATTAATCCTCAATTCGTCAATCCGGTAGATGCTTCATCTGCTCCAACTGTTGATGGCGATTATACATTAATAGCCTCAAGTCCATTAATCAATAAAGGCAATAACAATTTTTTGTCTTACAAAATTAATTATATGGGACAGAGGGGAGAGCGGCTGGAATATTTATGCAATATTGATAAGGATTTAAATAATAATCCTCGTATTTATAATAATGGCGCTGTAGATATTGGAGCGTATGAATATCAGGGGGATGCAGTTACTGTTCTCATTCCTGTCACCGGCATAAGTCTCAATAAAACGGAAAGTAATCTTGATTACCCGGAAACAATGCAGTTAACGGCGCTGATACAACCCACTTATGCGTCCAATATACATGTGAATTGGAGCAGTAGCGACGAGAATGTTGCAACAGTCTCCCCCTATGGATTAGTAACGGCTAAATCAGCAGGAACAGTAACGATTACTGGTACTACTGAAGACGGTAACTTTTCGGCATTTTGTGTTGTAACAGTAATAGAGACCTACTCAGTAACTCTGCCTGACAATATTTGGGCAAGGCTTGGAACCTACTCATTGCCCCATCTTGATGCAAAAGTAAATCCGCTTCCGCAAAATTCCGAAACATTCCCTGTTCTATGGGAAAGCAGTAATCCGGATGTAGTTGGAATCACAAGTAGTATAGATAAATTTGCATGCTTTTTGCAGCCAAATTCTATTGGTGAAGCGGTTATTACCGTAAAAATTCCTTCATCAAGCGTATCTGATTCGTATATATCTGCTTCGTGTAATGTTACCGTTACTATTGATTCTCTCAAAATAAACGACGAAACCCTGAGTGACGGAATAGTTGGGAAAGAATACGACCATTATTTCACCACCTTAGGAGGAGATATCAGTTACAAATGGTACATTTTTAGCAATACGTTACCTAACGGACTGTCATTGAGCGAAACAGGGCATTTATCCGGAATTCCTACCGAAGCAGGAACTTTTGATTTTGGAGTTGCAGTATCAAACTATGCAGAAGTTATTGGTGTAAACTTTTTTAGTCTTACCATTTTGAAGCCTTCGGTAGTTACCGCTCCCACTATTACCACCACCTCTTTACCGAATGGAACAAGAGGAGTTTATTATAGCGCCAAATTGGAAGCTACCGGTACGGATGTACATTGGTCTGGTGTTTCAGGGTTAGATTTTGGACTAAGTTTAAGCGACGACGGAACAATTTCGGGAACTCCACAACTCTCCGGAAATTTCACTTTTATTGCTCATGCACAAAACGACGCAGGGCAGGATGAAAAAGAAATATCTATTGTTATCAATGAGCCGCCAATTGCTCCCACTATTACCACCACCTCTTTACCGAATGGAAAGGTCGGTACAGCATATAGCGCACAACTTTCGGCAACAGGCGACACGCCTGTAACCTGGTCGCAAGCGGGTGGAATGTTTCCCGACGGATTAGACATTAACAATGAAACAGGGGAAATAGTCGGAATACCAACGACAAAAGGTATTTTCTCTTTTGATATAAACGCCTTAAATTCAGCAGGAAATGATATGAAAGGCTTTACGATAGAGATACAAGATAATGGAACTTCAATAGAGGCAATCAATAATCCGTTGGTGAAAGTTTATGTAAAAGAAAAGAGCTTAATTGTTGAATCGGAATCGCTTATAAAATCAGTTGAAATAGTTAATATCGCCGGTCAAATTCTGAAAAAGGTAGATGCTGGAAGCAGTTACATCCGAATCAGCGGTTTGCCTCGCGATCAGGTATTGATTGTTGTTATTACGCCACAAACCGGCAATATCATACGCAAAACAATAGTTTTTTGATATTGCTAAACTACTGAATTACAGCAATTCAGGGAGAAAAAGATAAAAAAATTATTTATTGAAAAAAAATTATAGCCGCAGGGAAGTTGTGATAACTAAACCTTGCGGCTATTGTTTTAGCATAAAAATTTTGTAATTCAAATAAAAAGTATTACCTTTGCACCCTGATTTACAAAAAATAGTATTTATTAATTCAATTAAACTCAATGAACAGTTACGAAACCGTTTTCATTTTAACTCCCGTTTTGTCTGATCCACAGATGAAGGAAGCGGTCGAAAAATTCAAAGACTTTCTTGCGGCTGAAGGCGCAGAGATTGTGAATGAAGAAAATTGGGGATTGCGCAAGTTGGCGTATCCTATCCAGAAAAAAACTACAGGATTCTATACATTAATAGAATTTAAGTCTGAACCGGCTATTGTTGCAAAACTGGAAACTCAATTCCGGCGCGATGAAAAAGTAATTCGCTTTCTGACTTTCCGTCAGGATAAAGATTTTGAGGCTTATGCCGCTAAAAGAAGAAACAAATCAAAAAAAGAAACCGTTAAAGAGAATTAAATCATGGCAACAGCAAATAACTCGGAAATACGATACTTAACGCCTCTAAACGTTGATGTTAAGAAGAAAAAATATTGTCGTTTCAAAAAAAGCGGCATAAAATTCATTGATTACAAAGATCCTGAATTTTTAAAAAAATTCCTGAATGAACAGGGGAAAATTCTTCCTCGCCGGATTACCGGCACTTCTTTGAAGTTCCAACACCGTATTGCACAAGCCGTGAAGCGCGCCCGTCACCTGGCTCTGCTTCCGTATGTAACCGATTTAATGAAATAAAAAGTAAAGGAGGAATATAACTATGCAAGTAATATTATTGGAAGACGTTACCAATCTTGGTTACAAAGATGATGTAGTAAATGTGAAAAGCGGTTATGGAAGGAATTATCTGATTCCGCAAAAGAAAGCTGTTATTGCTTCCGAACCGGCTAAAAAAGTTTTAGCGGAAAATCTTCGCCAACGCGCTCATAAGTTGGAAAAAATTAAAACTGATGCGCAAACGGTAGCTACTAAACTGGAAGGTATGACTTTGACGATAGGAGCAAAAACAAGTTCTACGGGAACCATTTTCGGTTCGGTTACCAATATCCAGATTGCCGACGAATTGGCAAAGAACGGAATTGAAATTGACCGTAAAACTATCATAATTAAAGAACCGGTAAAAGAAGTCGGTTCTTACAAAGCAGTAGTGAAACTTCATAAAGATATTTCAGTAGAACTGCCATTTGAAGTCATTTCCGAATAAACCGACAAGCAGTAACAAAAACACTGTTTTTATCAGTTTATTGTTTTCAAAATTTTCGTAATTTGTAAAAGGATAGTACCTTTGTAAAATTAAAAGGAAGAGATGTAGAATCTCGATTTGTATGGAACTAAACGTACTGACGGCAGTATCCCCCGTAGATGGTCGCTACAGAGATAAAATAGCGAATTTATCAGACTATTTTTCGGAATATGCCTTGTTTAAATATAGAATTTTAGTTGAGATAGAGTATTTTATATCTTTATGTGAATTGCCTTTGCCTCAATTATTATTTGTAAATAAACCGGAAACAGTCGGCGCTTTGCGAAACATTTACCGGTCGTTTTCATTGGAAGATGCTCAAAGAATAAAAACGATTGAAAAAACAACCAATCACGACGTTAAAGCAGTTGAGTATTTTATAAAAGAGTCCTTTGACAAATTGCATCTTGAAAATTACAAAGAGTTTATTCACTTTGGATTAACTTCGCAGGATATAAATAATACAGCCGTTCCTTTGTCAATCAAAGACACTTTGGACTCTGTCTATTTTCCTGCTTTGAACAGCCTGCTTGAAACACTGAAAAAGTATGCAGCCGATTGGAAAGATATTCCAATGCTGGCAAGAACGCATGGACAGCCTGCCTCCCCTACCCGATTAGGCAAAGAAATTCAAGTATTTGTCAGTCGTTTAGAGCAGCAAATCAGGTTGTTGAAAGAAACGCCCATTTCCGCCAAATTTGGAGGAGCGACAGGAAACTACAATGCGCATCATGTTGCGTATCCTGAGATTGACTGGAAACTGTTTGGTAATGATTTTGTATCGAAACTCGGTTTGGTTCGTGAAGAATATACTACTCAAATATCCAATTACGATAATTTGAGCGCCTTATTCGACGGTTTAAAAAGAATAAATACCATACTGATTGATTTGTCGCAGGATTTTTGG
>Ga0123357_10004709_pt1 | contig 16122 bp, 11 predicted proteins | sample TergutEmb28metaG_FD_89873 | JGI IMG/M metagenome (GOLD analysis project Ga0123357, IMG submission 89873) | Embiratermes neotenicus P4 segment gut microbial communities from Petit-Saut dam, French Guiana - Emb289 P4 | ecosystem: Host-associated > Arthropoda: Insects > Digestive system > Gut ... | reverse complement strand
TCGCGCCGCCTGCGTGCGGCCGGGAGGGGCGTCGTCCCGTGCTTGTGGTGAGCGGGGGGGGGGAGGGGGGGGGGGGGGGGGGGGGGGGAAAGGGGGGACTTCCCACCTACTGATTAATGCGTAGAAATTATATTTCCGTGCAGGTCCCCATCGTGTGACACTGAAGTGCTCATTACTGCGGAAAAATCGTAATTGGGAAATTCAGTCTTTATGAAATATTTTAAGGTAAGTATGGACGCAGCATGTAACACGATTTTGCATATAAAAGTTAATTTTAAATTCTGAAAGCAAGAGATCTCCTGAGCTTCTAAATATTGACAGCAATATAAGACTAAAATGGATATTAAGTAACTGAATTCTGAGCGTGTGAACTGTAATAATTTTTTTCAGGACAGGGTCCACTGACGGTCTTATGTGAACACGGTAATGAACTTTTGGCTCTAGTCCAAGGAAATTACCTCTGGTTCCCTAAAATGGAAGCAGCAATCTCCTACGAAATGTCGGCAGTTATTTAGCGATAGGTAAAACGTCATGTCGCAGAAGATTTGAAACTTATTGACCGTAAGTATATATTGGCGTATACAAAAGAAGGTTTAGCTCCCTGCATTAACGTGTCCAGCATTGAGATCATCTCTAGCAGACATAGGCTTAGATGTGTAGGCGTCTTCCTACCTTTCCACCTGAAGGTGGAAACAGGCACATCTCCTGGCACGTTTTGTTCTGGTTCCAGCACGAGAAAATGGAAACCCCTAGAAAATCAATAATCATGAAGTTATTTGCCATCTTTATATTTTTGCTTAGAATTGGCTGAATTCAGGTAAGTTGAGTCCGATGGAGGACTTTTACAGTGGACTTTCAAATTTCGTAACAAAAAGTAGTGTCTGAAGATTCGAGTCCTTTGAGATGTTACATTGTGACGTTCGGCGAACATTTCCCGGCATGTCAAAGGATCCTACTATCTTCATCATCTGCGTCGAGAAGCGTGTTCCTTCTACTGAGACCGATTCCAAGTCACCACGCTCTTCCGAAGCTTCAGTAATTATATATCAATCGACAAGACGTAACGTCCTCTCAGACTTGTGTCTTCAGCTCCACAGCTGTGAGAACCTAAAATCTTGCTGGGAATTTCCTGATCTACACTACTACATGTATCTACACGTGTGAACGATGATCGTTCAGAACCGAATCAGATAGTTTTACATCCCCCTTTCATAGTAAACACAGAAAAAAAAAACTTTATTTTGGCAGCTACTGTATACTCGTTACAGTACGCATTTCACTTCCGACAATAAACTTAACGCAGTCTCATAACTTTGCTTTTCTCTTTCTTTCTTTCTTCATCTCTCTCTATCTCCGGTCGCAGTTTACGTAGTCAAGGCTTGTTAGTTACTGAACTGTCAAAATGCTTGCTTTAGAATCCCTGCTGGGCTTTCCCATTGGTCTGGTCTGCTTTCCTTCCGTTAAATACTAACATAACATATAGAAGGGGTGGCCAAATTTCTGTTTCTGTGTCTCATACGAACATATTCATAAAATAAGTACCACATAAAATGATATGATGTATCTATTCCATTTTTAGGCTTTATATATTAGGCCTGCGTTGTTTATATTCAGAATTTACTTCTGTAATTATGGATGTTTTTCAGACATTTTTGGGATTCCTTAGATGGTGGATCCGTCCATCTCAAGACCCAGTGTGGACGTCATAAACACAGACGGAATCCAACATCCACGCACCACAAGCCGGATAGAAATCATGACTCACGCTTCAGCGTTCGAATCTAGATATATAACCGACGGAAATATTCAACATAAAGGAAATGTTTGTTTTTTAATATCTCAACGCTGTGTGCTGAAAACAGATGCAATAAGTTTCTCAGGAACTTTAGTGTCAACTTACAAGAACACACAGCTACAAAATCTAAAAGATCTGAAGGTCGTACTTTAAGATTTAACTGTCCTCCTACAGGCAAATAACAGACTAGACAAACTGTTAAATAAACATGCAAGAGCAGTTCCCCCTTCAATCATTAAAACTGACGATTTGGATTTGGAGCAAGAAGGCAAAAGGTTTTAGTTTCTGGGCACTTGATTTGCACCTAATAGGCCGTTAGGTCCAGCCGTTGTTAGATTTAAATGTAAAATGCTCGGAACATATAGCGGACGTGAGAAATAAATGAAAGTACAGGTGAGGTTGTCTCAAAACACGCCATGAAGAAAAATTGGGGTGTCAATGTAGGCATAACTTCATTCACTCTTAAACTCGCCACTTGCCGGGGGCGGCTTTAAAGATCGGTTTCATAGTCAGGTTGCTTTACACAGGAGAAAACTCCACCGGAACTCACCAATAGCAGCTTTTGTGACCCTCAGGTCCGGTTTGGACGCGGTGGAGAAGATATAAATCCCTCCCGGAAACCGCAACACGATTTTTGAGTTCTCCACCGTCACTTAGCCTTAATCGTTACCGACTGAGCCATCCCGACTCATAAGATGACAGTAAAGTGTATACATAGCTTTGGCTGGAGAACATGACAGAAAGAGGCTGTTTGGAATACTTAGTCGTAGATGGGCACATTCACCGCGTGTGACAGAGACGTGAGGGTAAAGGTAAATCTGACTTTACTGTGGAGACGTAACTCTACCAATTCTTAAACTTTTATCAAATATGAAAACTTGTAGATTGACAAGTATGTACCGACGTTTCGGAGAAACATGTTTCCTCAACTACATGGTTGAGTAATTCCACAGAAATATTGGTAATTTTGTACCAAGCTACACGACATTACATAAAGGTATGAACCCGCGCAGTAACAAACGTTACAGCCCCATCCCTCGCAGCTGTTACTGAAATGTGTTCGACTCAATAGCAAGTGAAACAGCGAACAACTGACGGTCTCATGAACGGGCTATGCGAATGCACGGAAATTGAGTAATCGCTGTTAATATTCTTAGACCGAGTTTTATTGTCACCTTTATACACAAAATATAGATGAGTATCCTGTAAGCTATAAGCAACGTGACATTCTGGACCCTCTCTCTTTCCGCACCCCTGACATACACGCTCTCGCGCCTGACTGTCGTTACCTTAACACTGCGGGTGAGAAAGCCCATTTCACACAGGCACGTTTCGTGAACTATGGTATTCATGACAGTTCGACTGGTTAGAAGTAACTATTGCAGGAAACAGTCTGTGATCACAAATATGGGAAGACTAAATAAAACACATTATTAGCTTCCTCTCTTTCCTTAAAGAGATTAATGAAATCTCCATGTTATGTGAGTGCGCGTGTGTGTGTGATTGTGCGTGTGTGTGTGTGTGTGTGTGTGATTGTGCGTGTGTGTGTGTGTGTGATTGTGCGTATGTCGTCCACCTAACATAAATTAAATGTACTGATTTTTCCAAAGTTTGGTAGTGTTTTTTTATTTTTTTTTTATTTAATACCTGTTCCGTGCATCTTTTGTTATTTTGTACAATGGCCAACCAATGCACAGTTAATTGACAAATTATCACACTATAGTGTCGAAACACGTAAGAGGATTATGATAATTTGTCAATTAATTGTGCATTGGTTGGTCATTGTACAAAATAAAACAAAAATGGTAGAATGTTTGTGACATTGTAGGACACCCCTTCCTCATACTTCTTAATTTTATACAATCGAAGTTTCGTCTTGCTGAAGAATGAACTATTGACGTGTAAGTAACACTAGGGTCCTGCCAGGTTGATGGTCTCCACAACGTTCATATCTTCTGGACTGTTACGCTGAGTAGCAAAGTTATTGATTGCTGACATTTGGAAGGAACGTGCAGCACCAGACCTATTTATATCCATCCGTCTGCCGTGGAAGTTGTGGTGTCCTAATTTAACCCTTTGACGCCTAACGACCCCTATAGTGGTCGTACCGCACCGCTAACCTCTAAACTTTGCATTTTATATATTTATTCAACAAATATAAGTACTGAATATTTTAAGCATGGTATATACTCTCCGTTTTTTCTCTTCAAAATGCAGTTTGTTTCATAATTCTAATATATTTAGTTCCTGTTTTATTCACGTTTTATATACAGTGTGTGCTAAAATTTAAAAAAATAATTCCGACGCCAAAAGGTTAAGGCAGTATTTCCTTACTTACCTCGGAGGACCGAGGAAACACACATGTTTCATTCAGAGCAGTCGGTGTACCTACTGAGATTCCAGGTTTGATTCACTTAGAGGTGTGCAATCTCGTGTCCAGTAAGGCACGACGGTGCACACCCACCAATAACATCGTAAGCTGTGAATGTTGATAAAACATTGCCTCACAGGGTGTGTTAGAACCTTCATAAACGAAACTCCAGCGTATTGTTGGTACGTATGAAAGAGAGGGAGAAATATAACTACAGGAATACATGACGTGATATGTTCTCACATCAAAAAATATTGTGGTTCCCTACAACATTGGATCGTCTGGACATACATTGTCATTTACAAAGCTGTAGAAAGGGGCTGAGTTGTGCACTTTACGTACTTACATAATTACTTACTGGATTACTTACTTACTTACTTACTCCACAGAGTAAAGTCCTTCTTGAGAAGCAAACCGGTTCTCAGCTACTTTTTCCCCCATTTTTTCTCAAGTATTTTACGAATGCAGAATATATGATCAGTAACTGACCTGTTCGACTCCTTCCACTCTTCAGGCAATTCCTACTTATTGCAATTACTATTAATACGCCAACAGATCTAAGAAAGAATTGTTCTACCCCCTGTTTTAATCAATTCTGTTAGTGTGGCTTTACACCAAAAAACGTTTTATGCTGCATACAATCTTTATTTAACAATATTCTTGTTTTTTAATATACATTTCTCCGCTCATCTATTTTTTGTACTCTTTTAGCAAGTTTTACAATGATTTGCTGGGGGGATGAGATCTGTTTCCCAAGTTCATGGATGATTTCATAGTTTTTCACATGTTCTAAATAAAACATCCGCCTGATGTTGCTGTGTATTTAGGCCGCAGCAACTAACCTTAGACATCGCTGTGTTGTGCATGATGGTTTATTGAATAGCTATGTCTATTACACTTCCTGTCATTGCGGAACAAAAGAGAAAATTACACTGTACATAAAGCTTACCATTGAACCTTTTTCTCCATCAGTTCGGTTTAGTTAGAACTCCAAAACTGATTTCTGGAAGATCTCTTGTAATTCTCTTCTCTTGTTTGAATCCAGACCCCTCCAATAATTGGTTTCTTTTACTTCTATTAACACGGCACTGTTCTATCTACTTCTTTCTTCTTGATTCACCTTAACCGTTTACACTAATATTAACCGGAATTATTATTCAAGTTTCAGCTTGTACCGCAGAGTAAACACACTCCTTCTAGGTTATAAAATTCGACCAGTAATGCCTTATAGGCAAATGATAGCTGTTGTTCCTGCACATTAATAGGATCAGTGGGAGAACGAAGAATTTTAAACGGCACACCTCGTGGTACATAAAGTGACCAGATATTTTTGAAAGGTCAAAGTTATAAATCGTAAAACCCCTCGGTATGTAACTCACTCTTTCTTATACACACGTGTTCTTTTTCCAGTCACTTTTGCACCATTTTCTTCTCACATTCTATGCACGTTCTCTGCATTTTTATATTAAGATTCTTGGAGAGGGCTTTAAACTGATATTCAGGCTACGACTTTTAACAAACATTGCAATGAAGAAGACAAAAATTACACAAATATTTTTAAAATCCCGGTAGTCTTTTTACTACTGAAAATGTTTCATTTATATTATTATTATTATTAGTAGTAGTAGTAGTAGTAGTAATATCTTTGTTATCACCTTTCTGAAAAGTATTTACAATTATATACCTGAAAACAACTATGTTTCTGGGGTATATAGTGTTGTAGCTGTTCTATATTTACAATTTGTGCTACATGCGATGTTATTTCGCCCGTGAAATATGTTTTGTACTTTACATTAGGACTTTCCGTAGTATGTGTGCATTGCCCAATAAGCTGTTTTTCTGCAGTTCCTTAATTTCGTGCTTCCCTGGCATGTTGCTCAGGTATTGTTTGAGTAATTTTGAAATGGTTCCAGTTGCCCCAATTATTAGCGGCATAACTTTTGCTTTCACATTCCACATGCGCTGAATTTCTAATGTAAGAAATTTATATTATAAAATATTCTCAGCTTCTTTCTTGATCGCATTTCTGTCTCCAAGAATTACGATATATATTATTATTATTATTAGTAGTAGTATTATTGCCATTGCTTTTGTTCTCCTGTTGCTCTACTACCAACAGCATGTACAAACGTTTTGTGTCTTTAATTCCATTGTGACTGAAATACGCGACTCACTGTTCAGATATATTTCTGCTCTTAACGTTACCCACCACTGCTACGCTACTGCCTGCCACGTGAAATACTGCTTGTGCTCAGAATTCAATTTTATAGCTCATTGGCTTATCCAAAATAAGCACTGCGTTTTATAAACAAGCTCATCTATTTATGAGAGATCATATGGATTGCAGGTCCCAAATCCCCTCTGTGGGGATTCGATGTTTACTACAATTTCGAACTCTCGAGTTTAGACCAGGGTTGCAAAACCTGTGAACCACGCAAGGGAGATTAGAATCTGTGATTCACGTTAAGTTGCAATTAAAATTAATTTTGCTTTTCCTACTTGCTGTTCCTAGTCACCTTATCCTCATTCTTGCAATTTTTCTTCCTCATCCTCCTCGTCTTTCTCCAACCTTTTTCCTACCCAGATACAAACTCAGTATTAGTAAATTACGTTTAGTCTCTGCGACGGGCCGATCCCTCGTCCAGAGGAGATCTACCGACTGTATGTGTCATTGTATGTGATCAGGCACAACAATAACTCTCTACACCTACAATGAGTAGGTAGAAATTGTCGGACTAAGGAAGAAAGAAAGAAAAACTAATCCTTACAACTCACAAGATAAATTGCTTCTTATAATATTTAGGGATGTATCTTCAACTAGAGATACAATACAGCAGGGGTGGCCAGGTAGATGAGCTCTGCGAACCGCTCGTTTGGAGGCCACCTCAGCAAGAGCCTTGCCTTAATAGAATAAACTATATTTTCCTTATCTGACAGCTTTTTATGTCTGTTCGTCCAAATACAGTAGGTTATTTTCTGTTAGTTATGGGTCTCCTTTCTGTAGAAAACCTTTTAAAACACCGTTAACGGTCAGCCTCCTTTGCATGTAACTACGTGAATGCTATTATTTTTTTTTTCAGACAAATTGCGCAGGCCGCACCAGCGTCGTGCGCGAGCCGCGCTTTGTTCCTTCTTCATTTCAATTGCCCACAACACCCAACAATATACAAAATTGCTGATTGTACATCCTGGCTCATAAGTTTCGTCTCGGAAGTCGGGTATGCCTATTCGAATTTATCTTGAACTTGTTCAGCCTTACCCATATGTACCGTCAAGTTATGTTAAAATGGACCACGTCAAATTCATCATTCGCAGCCACACTTATTATTATAATTTTATTTTATTTTTGCTTATTTAATTACCCTCTCAATATATCGAATAGTGTAGTCACAAATAATAGTATAATTAGTGAATAATAAATTGAACAGGACGTCTAATGGCTGAGAAACGCCACAAATATTTGCAGTAAAATGTATTTAATTAGTCTTTCTTGAATACTTTTAAAAAATTATGAAAATACAGATTCTCATAGCTATAAATACGAAGAAGATCATGTTTTTATGTGATACCGTACAGTCCGGTAACTAGTTATCAATGTTTCGGAGAAATCTACAACCTTATCCTCCAGAGAAGAAGATGAAGACCAGAACCTGAAGCTGACGGTAGTAGGGTGATACGAAAAGACTGTAACTAAATATTATGTCACTTTAATAACTTTCGATTTCGGTTTTGTAAGGGGTAAAAATAATGAAATTCGCTCTTCGAATCCCCCGTTCTTTTTCGTCATTATTTTTTGTAGGCTATTTATCAAGCGCGTTTTTAATTTCGATTTAATTTCGTATGCTCAGGCCACTCACACGGACACGATTGTCGGTTGCAAATATTCTCTATTCGTTTAGTGGAAAGTCAACATCTTTTGTCGTCTGTCATTGGTACGGTACCTCTGTAATGTAAAAGCTATTCCAGTTGCCAAGTGTATCGAAAGTAAGATAAAGCCCTATCCATCATTCATATGTAGGGACAATTTAATTAAATTTTCTTGCACCCATTCATTTGCCTACAATTTACTAGTTTCACATTCGACATCCAATATATACTTCTTTTAGCATTGCTACAACTTCATTATTCGTTCTTTTCGCTCACCATCAATTACCGGCTGTCCACACAATTTCCTTCATTTTCGTGACAGATGTGACCTAAAGTTCTTTTGTGGTAGTCATTAAATGATTCTTTCCACTACATCCCCATTCCGACCCCTGTGATGCGTTGATTTATTATGCACCATGGAACTAATAAAATACCCGTGAAACCTTGTATTGCTCCAGCCGTGTGCAAGGCCATAAATTTTAACATCCTACAGTAGATGTCTGGTGCAGCAAGCCTGTTCACAGGAACGAATGTTCGTTTCCATTCTGTACAAGGCTTTGCATCTACGTTTCCTTATGAATTAATTGGTCAGTCAACAGTGATAGAAAAGTAATTATCAGTGCTGAATCCGGTAACGTACATGAGAGTTTACTGATGTTTATTGGACCGTGCGTCCTTGTGATAGTTGAAGAATAAAAAACCAACTAGATGTCACTTGTTATATTTACTTCACTTCTTAGATACTGAACATGTTTCGGGCATTAATATGTCCATCTTCAGGAATTTGCGACTATGTTGTTGAACTACCACATTGGTTGTATTGGTATCCGGGCTGCCGGCAGCCGGCAGCCGGCAGTCCGGGTACCACCCTAGCCGAACCGCACCCTAACTCCAACACACAGCAATCCTAGAACAATGCAACTAATGTGGTAGTTCAACAACATATTCGCAAACTCCTGAAGATGGACATATTAATGCCCGAAACATTTTGAGTATCTAAGAAGTGAAGTAAATATAACAAGTGACATCTAGCTGGTTTTTTATGCTTCAACTATCAGAGTTTACGTTCCTGAAAAGCACCACCGTTGACAAAACCGAATGTGGAAAGACGAAAGTCTTGTGACAAATTTGGGGTTAGGGAAACAGCAACAACTGCAACACACTAATCTAAGTTATGTTACTTCCTTCATTAAATACAAAAAATATGAACTAAGTGTTCACCAAGGAATTATTTAAAAAAGGTGTATAGCAATGTTATAAAAACACAGAGCAATGATCGTCTGGAAGCTATAAAATTTGTTTGGGGTACCAAAACAAACTGCCTTACACCAAGCGTGAATTCTGTTGGTGAGTGAATCACAATTTTTTTTGAGGTTGTACAATTAAAGAACACGGATATATCCAGTAAAATGCGACCGTCGGCAAAGTTAAAAGCAAATGGGAAGCTGTGGGTATTTGCCACAGTGGAGGTTGGCGAGTTTTGTTATATATTTCTACGTCGCTCTCAATTAGCAATGCCTGCGACGGACTTCATGCTGTGATATGTGTGGCTGAAATACAATGATCATGTAGCACAAGAAATTATTTGGTGATTCAGAAAGCAAAATCACCTGTGCTGCCAACACAAGAACCGGCATCTTTGTCGCTAGGATTGTAAAGTCCTGATAGCGAAAAAAAAAAACGCCTGTACAGTTTAATTTCCAGACCAACAAACGCACAACATACATATATTAACAATATTTTATATATCGTAAGTACTCCGACTTGTTTCAGTGAATCTGCATCTTCAGGGATGCATTGAAACATACAGGAGTAGTCCCAGTGGCCGCGCGGTCAAAGGCGAAGGTCTACGGCTGATCGTCTGCTGAGATTGTGGGTTCGAATCCCACCGGGGGCATGGATGTCTGCTTGTTGTGAGTGTTGTGTGTTGTCAGGCAGAGGTCTCTGCGACACGCTGATCACGCGTCCAGAGGAGTCCTACCGAATGTGATGCATCGTTGTGTGTGATCTAGAAACATCAAGAATGAGGAAGCCATAGCCCGTGTTGGGCCGCAGTGCCACAGGAATATATATATATATATATATATATATATATATATAGTGCGTTTGTTTGTCTGGATAATAAAATGTACAAGATGCAAGGTACATACATCAACACCTGTATTTTGTTCAGCCTGACCGATGAAAACATGTCATTAGAAACATTTTATTTGTTACCTTTTGACCCTGTCATGAGCAAAAGATTTATGGTGTACATGTAAACTCCTGATGTAAGAATTACACAAACGCCAATCCAAAGTATAATTTACTGAATTTTTGTACACTTTCTTGCCATTTAACAATACACAAATTGTAAGTAAAATATTTTTTAGAGAAATAATACAACATCATGGCCTCAGCCTTGTGACTTTTTGTTTTAATGCTTATGATTCCCGAATCGTCATAATCTGGTACGTGAAGTTTGTGTTGTGTATTTACGTAGACGTATGGACAGCGATGTGAAATCTTAGTCTGCTTCGATGTGCAAGGTAAAAGGTGAAGGTAAAACAAATTTTCTATTTTTATGCCTTGAAGGCATATGGGAGAACAGTTCCACTCATTTTTAACTCCGAGAGTAAATGGTGTGAGTGGTCAGCTTCACGCCCCGACCACTTTACCTGTAATTTGCGGAGTGGATATTATGTACAAGAGCCCTACCACTGACATAAACCATTCATCCTACTGGAATCTCACAACAAAAGCGTTAAGAATTTAGAGAAAATATTTCGCTTAATGGCGCTTCTTGACAGGCTGGTAGGAGGGGGTGCTGGTAAGTCCTTAGCCCGACCTACTTCCCGATGTCGTAAGACGGAATCGATAGTGTCGTTGGAAAGAGGGGTTTGTTCATTGCCGAATTGCAAGTATTTTCTTGTTACAGAGGCTGAAACGAAGCATGTCAGACGAAGCGCGCGATTTCAACAACATGAAGACGCGAGCGGTTATCAAGGTTTTTTTTTTTTTTTTGTGGCAAGGCAAGACGCCGAAGGAAATTCACGCCATTCTGCTAGAAACATTAGGGGAATATGCACCATCGTATACCACCGTCAAAAACTGGGTGGCACAGTTTAAACCTGGTGATTTTTCCACCTGTGATGTGCCTCGTCCTGGACGACCCAAAACAGTGACAACCACGGAGATTATTGATCAAATTCACCAACTAATCTTGGAAGACCACCGGATTTCGGCTAAATCAATAGCTGAGCAACTGGGCATCTCACGTGAGCGGGTTGGGACCATCATTCACGAAGATTTGGACATGCGGAAGCTCTCCGCGAAATGGGTCCCGAAATGCCTGAACGCGGATCAAAACCGTCAACGGTGCCAGTCGTCTGAGTAACTTTTGGAATTTTTTCGGCGCGATCCAAATGATTATATCACTATGACCCGGAGACAAAGCAACAATCAATGTAATGGCGGCATAGCGGCTCACCCCGCCCCAAAAAATTCCGAGTGCAAAAATCCGCTGGAAATGTTCTCGCCTTGATATTTTGGCATCAAGACGGCATCGTCCTCATTGATAATCTTTCAAAGGGCCAAACTATCAACGCGGAGTATTACGCATCTCTGCTGGTGCAATTGAAGGACATTTTGAAGGAAAAGGGCCGCGGGAAAATCACCAAGGGGTCTTGTTCTTGCACGACAGTGCCCCCTGCTCACCGTGCACTTGCAACCCAGAAGAAACTGGCCTACCCGTGCTTACAGTGTCTTGATAACCCACCCTATTCTCCGGATCTGGCCCCGTCGGACTACAACCTGTTCCCTGGACTGTTGAAAGTTCGTCATTTTTCGTCCGACGCAGAGGTCATTGCTGCCGCAGTGACCTGGTTGGATGGACAGCCTTCTGAATTTTTTTGAGTGGCTTGCAAAAGTTAAAGCAATGGGCTACGTAGTGTATTGAGCTTCATGGGGAGTATGCTGAATGAATCCCGAGTTTAGTCGCTGTAGCTTGTTTCCTTCCTGGTTGGGCTAAGGACTTATCAGCACCCCCTCATATTAACTTGACTAGTCGCGAAATTCTACGGCTGTAACGGCACCCGGTCTTTCATTCGTGTGTTCACAGGCGTCTGTGTTTGGTATTTGTCCTCAGCCATAAGTATCTAGTCTACAGCCTTATGCGCTATTTCTTGCTAATATACACGTATCTTTGTCATCATCCTCTCTTCTCCAAATTTTCAAAAACGATTTCTTCTTTTCGTGTTTTCTGTTAAAATTTCACTCTCTTTTCCCATATTTTGTCGCTCGAAAAATATTTGGAGAAACCTTCCTCTGTCACGTGCTGTCTCGTATATCCAAATATTTATTCCAATCATCCAGTTGTCAAACACCCTCAAGGTTTTACGAGCTAAAAACTAGTTTTTAAAGCTGCATAAGTCTTAAGTTTTCAAAAACATGAAATTCCGCGTTCCCAATGTTACTGCGTTAAACCCTTTCAAGACTGGCATTCATTCCAAGTGTATCCTACATAAACATTCACTTCGTTCCTCACACAGCACAAATTTCAGTTCATTCTAAAAACCTCCTGGTTTAGTGCTGTTTAGGACTTTTTTTTACGAACGTCGTAATAAACACAAACATACCGTGTGGGAAACTACAGCATTTCTTAATATCCTTGCAGATGGTGTGTATAGTTGCCACTGAGCTTTAAAAGGTAAATTCTTCATTACAAGAAGTGGATCAGTTGGGTCAGCGAATGCCCCATCTCACGCTGTCGAATGTGAATCAGGCTTGCACTCCACAAAGTGCGCGCAGTCGGCCTCTGACAGCAAGCGAAGAAGGCGGGCAACAGTTCAGTGCAGTGTTAGTTCGCGACGAGACAGCGGCCATGCAGGAACTGGTTTTGGCCGTGTTTCTTATAAGCGCGGGATAACCATGTTGTCACGCTCGGTGATGTGTGGAAGTGGTGACAAATACTCGACACCCTTCAAACTTTGTGTGACATGTTGCATTTTCCAGGTGCCTTTTCGAAATAATGGACATTGAGTGTTACAAGAGGAGGTTGAATCTGATTACTGACGATGTTATATTTTACTGTGTGTGTGTGGTGAAGTTAAATAAATCCTTGGCAGTGTTGTTCCATACTTCTTTTAAGGTGGTTGCGATTATCGTTGAAACAAAGTTTAATACAAATAAGTGTCTAACCAATAATGATGCCATTTTTAACGTTCGCTTTTTTGAATCATTATAATTTATTTTTACGTGACCCATTTTAATATTGGGACCAATTAGACAGAGACTTCGTACATGTTCTTTCGTTGTGTTGAATGTGTACCTGTACGTGTATCAACTGTGTTCATCGTACAACGCATTATTGTTTCTGTAGAACAGAAAGGGCAGGTGTGAAGTAATTCTGCTACAGGATAACAATTGAGCTTGGAACAAACAAAGTTTTTGTTTTGAATGTCTGCTGTGTTTTTCCGTCGCGTAATTTAATATGTGCCTGTCTACCGGCGGTGCATTTCGCTTTTTTTTGGTGGGTGTTTAGTTGTAATATTTGCGTGCTGTCATGCTGAAAAACTTGAAAATCAGATTCGTCGACAGTTTGCTGTCTTTATGAACGTGGAATTAAAAACGGAAAATACAAACGGATGTTGAATTAGTCTGAAAAAACAGACATCTGAGTAGTGTTTAGATTTATATATATATTTTAGCGGGAAGTGAAAGATTTTTGTCTTAATTGAATGACTATTTGTGTCTGTATTTGCTCGTTATTTAACCAGACTGTGCCGACCGATGCAACCAGAGACAAAGGACTCTTACAGTGTAACATATAACAACTTAATACCCTACGATAATGTATATGTGCAATAAACAGGAATGAAAACTGAAATTCAAACATGACCCACCGCCCTTCGACATCCTGGTTTCTTCAACAACCGAGATGCTCTGGTCTTTGTTTATTTGTCACGGTATATTTAAGTTTGTTTGTCATTGCTGGAATTCTGCTGTTTGGTTCGTTGTTCCAAATCCGAGGTAACAAGACGTTCTCAAGAAGTGTAAAAAGAACTTATGCCGGCAATGGAGACAGTGGAAGATCCACTTCAAACACAGCAAGATACTACAGCAGCCATTCTGAAGACGATTATCAGTGGCGTAGTGCTTTATATTCAAACAGAAGCCGCTATCAGTATGAGATGTACCACAAGGATGGTGATAGGGAATTGGACAGGGCTACAGGCGCTGGTGTTGATGATAAAGGTGTTACCGATAAGCTGACAGCCACGTGGACAGGCCCGGGTCTCCGCTGGCCTTACAGCAATTCAGCGCTCATCAATTGTTCCTCTCTGCAGGATGTGACAGATCTGGAATTCGTGGCTTCCGGTTGGACCAAGGCGGTATATAAGGGAAGGTAAGACATTTCATTTACGTTGAAAAATAATGTACTGTGTTTTATTAGATAGAACAAGTGTTTAATGTCGGCAATCAGTAAAGGTAGAGGTAAAGTTCGCCCTATAGTAGGCTATGAAGGCCCAGAGGGGGAGTAGAAGTATAGGTCTACTCTTTCTTTAACGTCGGCGCTAGATGGGGTGAGTGGTCAACGCAACGCCCCGGCCCCTTTACTCCCGGAAAAGAGAACCAGTACCTATTTTATAGGAGGCTGGGTGGACTCCAGGGCCGGTCTGGACCGGTGTGGAAAACCTCACCCCCACTGGGATTCGATCCACGGACAGTCCAGCCCGTAGCGAGTGGCTATACCGACCGAGCTATCCCGGCCCACGTCGGCGATCAGTATGGTAAATTTGTCACCTCACTACCTCAGGATTATTCGGTGAATCTTGAAGTTTGCGTCTACGGTCGCCAAATTGAGACCATTTTTTGGGGTTAAAAAGGAGTAATATGATAGGCCAGCCTAATCTGGTCTTTCCTCGCCGAACCACCTGACATACGGAGTGTAACGAGATGATTGAAAGAAAACAAAGGTGAAATTAACCTGCCTAATCCGGACCTAAACTGTCACTTTCTAAATATTTTAGTTTATGTAATGTGTACGGACGTATGTAGGATGTACTGAAAGATCAACATTCTTTTCCTAAAATTTAAGTGATGTTTTTGAACAGCACCACATCTTGTAGATGTATAGTTTGACGTTAAACTCTACAAGAAATTTGAGTTATGGAGGTCTATGTAACTCAAAGTTTCACAGAAAAGACCCCACGTTTCCTGTCTTGAGACACATTAATCATTCTTCACTATTATATTTCGTTAATATCCATTTTAATAGCATCTATTACTCTATCACCACATATGCCTGGTCACGTCTTCTCCTCCGTTTTATTTCTTCTGATCCACTTTCTGGTGACAAAGATTAAATCACTGCATTTTCCGTCTCATGTTCTTAATTTATCTCTGACAGCAGTTTTTTAGACACGCTCTAAAATTCCCATACATTTGTGACCTATCTAAACTCCTGCCGGAATTTAAACCCACGCCACCATTTTGAGCTTGATCTTATAATGGACGGCCGTAAGGATTAACATTGACATATTTCGTATAAAAAACTAAGATTTAGAGAGATTGGTAGCATGGTTGCGATAGACAGTGTCAAAATGCACTGACAATGAAATGAAGGATCCATTTAGACCTCTACAAGGCCCAAGAGAAATACATCGTCCACAGTAATTTGTCAGATTTGTACCTGAACGATCATTTTTTACTTTAAAGAGGGTGCGAGGGGAGAAAAGTCGATAAACCATTTTCCGGCTTTACTGGAGCAAGTTTTTTCATGCATAAAACGTCGTAAGGGACGTTTCCTCTTACAACTTCACTACCGTGTTGCCCTACGAGAGGGGTTTCGGTTATACAAGGTCTGTAAATAAAGTAATGAGACTGCCTGCGTATCGCACGATCTGGCAACACTGCGGGCTTGCTCTTCACACGAAGGTTAGATAAGAGCCTCATAGACTTCTAGTATGAGTTTCAACTCGCTAGAATCAACACACTAATTTTAGTGCGGTTTCTTGTGAAGCAGTTTTTGTGTGTGTGTCACGGAAATGGAAGAGCGCAATTTCGAGCAAAGATGTGCAATCAAGTTTTGTGTCAAACTTGGGGAAAC
>Ga0123357_10004708_pt1 | contig 16122 bp, 4 predicted proteins | sample TergutEmb28metaG_FD_89873 | JGI IMG/M metagenome (GOLD analysis project Ga0123357, IMG submission 89873) | Embiratermes neotenicus P4 segment gut microbial communities from Petit-Saut dam, French Guiana - Emb289 P4 | ecosystem: Host-associated > Arthropoda: Insects > Digestive system > Gut ... | reverse complement strand
TGAGGGTGATGTCATACACCATTTCAAAGCTATGTAGCTCAGCTACATGACGATAGCGATAACATTCATCCAGTTTCATTCCACTGTTAGAGGGACGCATAAAACCGACTGTGAAATTAGAGACTGCAAAAACAAAACCCAAACTTCGAGAGCAGAGAAAAAAATGAAGAAATAATTTCTAGCAACTGTCTCCCACACCTAAAGGGAGCCAACTCCTTCACGAACAAGCATGAAGCAGCCTGATTACATTTGCTCATTATGTCGCCGAGATATAGACGAATGAGTGAAGGCGTGCTGCATGACAAGCCGTGTACGTTATTCAAAGAATACCCAAAATTCGGGAGCAGAGAAAAGAATGAAGAAATAGTTTCTAGCAACTGTCTCCCACACCATAAGAGAGCCAGCTCCTTCATGAACAAACACGAAGCAGCCCGATTACATTTGCTCCCTAAGTTGTCGAGGTATATATGAATAAGTGAGAGTGTGCAGCATGACGTGTAGTGTGCGTCATTCCACGACAGGTGATGTTTACTCTATGACGTACAGTGCACGTCACTCCACACTGAAGGGTTAATATTGATATTTGACTTCCAATATTCAATTGTTCTCAGGTTGGTTTACGCAGTCAGATGAAACACACTGTCGCAAGGAATACCAGTACACCTTGTCACCAGATAGTAAATACATTATATGGCGTGACCGTGAAACTCGCAACGGACTAGAGTCCATCTCCATGGCTGTTGTGTATGTGGGTCGTCCCTTTCAGTGTCCAGTAACTGTAACTGAACGTCGAAACCTCGTGTACAACTTCAGAAGTTTGCTGTCAAGGGACACCAAAGGACACCTGGTGGCAGGAATCTATTTTAAGATAACTGATAATGCCAGAGAGACAATGGACAATGGTTCGTTTAGTTTCACAGCTTTCCATCAAGCAGGTGGCAATACAAAGCGACTAAAAGTGGATTTCAACAGGTACCTTGGCATGAAGCATATGTCATCCAGTGATGAAAGGACTGATGCAGGAATCCGTCTGTGTGGCCAGCAGTTGGGATTACAAGCAGGGAAGTTAGAAGCAATACTGACCAGTCTAGCCACACTTCTTGCAGATGACAGTTTCCGAATACAGTTGCTGGGAATAAACAAGGATATTAACAGTGTTGCATGCGATAACTAGGTGGAGCTGCACCGGTGCCAAGCCACGGTACCGGTGCCATGTTGCCAGGGAAACACGCCCTTGTGGGAATATATAACTTTGTGTTGGGTTTTTGCTGCTTTTATGTTTGGTGTATTATGTTCTGTAGTTTTATAATTACTAGACAGGATTTATGTTTTATGTGAATGTCCATTTTTTGTGTTTTTTTAATATCATTTCCATTGGAATCACTTTAAACAGCCTTTTGAGATTGCAATCCATATAGACCAAGCTGTAGTACTAGTATATGATTAGACTGATAACGCACAAGAAAAGCACCAATTTGAAAGTTTTACCCTGTCATAATTAAGATTCAGCTGTGGAGAATAATAATATAAAATATTCTATGACGAAATAAGTGCTTTAACTATGTAATGAATATGAAATCACTGCAGTAACTTCATATTTATTGTTGCTTATATTATTTATGCTGTAATGAGTGACTTTTGCAGTATTACACATTATGCATTAAGATAAGAAACTGACCACATGCATACAAAATGCAAAGGTGTTGTATGACCTCGATTTATTGTGTACACGAATTTCAGCCTATAAAGCGTGACACTGTTATGTACTCAAAAATTAATTTTTATTTTGTGGTGAGTTTTTATTCATGAAATGTTGCATGTAATTCAAACCATATTTTATTTAGTGTGACATACACCACTGACCATCATAATTAAACTGAAAAATGAAGTAACTAAACAAACTTAGTTGCATTGTTCATCTTTAGTGTGCGAAAGTGGCACTGTATGCAGTTTTAAGAATAACTAGCATTATAAACCTTACATTCATTCATTTTGTTTGTATTTTAGGAAACCATTACTGCTTCTAACTGTACCATAAGAATGTTAAAAGAGACTACAGCCCCAGCCCCTTCATTTTAGAGTTACATATATTTTATCAAAATGCCCTGTTGCTTGAAACTGCAAGTTTTTTTTACACAGATAAATAAATATCTAAATGAAAGTTAATTCCAGTAATTTAGGTTTGTGAAGACTGTACTTGTGTCTTGCATTTACAAAAACAGCATCAGAAAAAACAGGTATGTGCATAATGCAGTGACACATTTGCGTGTGCCAAATCTAGTGCCACTTTAGTCTAATGTTTTGATTCAGCACAATTGCCTGACATTAAGCCTTTATAATGTGACATCTCTGCAGATGTGACTGGAATAGCTGATTGAAAACTAAGGACTAAAAACTTTCCAAAGGCTGTTTAAAAGGTGCACAATAAAACAGTTATTGTATTCACTGTCACTGCATATACAGTAAATGGTGAATGTTATAAGTTACTGACGCATAATAATTCAGTCCAATATTTAATGCTTATTGCTTGATTTTTATAATAGAAAGGATGTGTTTCCCTGGAGATAAGAGGTTCTTTTGGGGCAAATGTTTGATCTTTGAAACTTCAGTTGATATGAAAAGTATGAAATGGTTGTAAACAAATACTAACAAAGATTACTTGTGTATGCGCAGATAGAGACACTTCTTATTTTTTCATTTTAATTAACCTTAATTTAGATATATTTTACATTGCACATAATACCTTGTTTTAATTAACTATATTAGGGACAAATCACTGGATCGTCTGTATTTCCATTCCAAGTTGTTTAAAGTGGAATTTTGTTTGATTTTCTAGTACTGAACAATATAATCTCAAATATTTGTATAAATAATTTTCATTTATTATATCGGTTCTGCAGTGCTATGTAACATATTACTTATAATAAACTGATAAGTTAACAGTCATTTTTATTGTAAACTGCTTTTGAACACAGATCATTACATATAACATGAGGTTTAGGCCTACCTGGGATAATGAAAAATAAATTCAGGAATTGCACAGAGGCTACCACTGCTTTAATCCTTAAAAGCCCAGTGGTTACAGCATTTACCACCAGGTTTAACATTCGACACTTCACGAATCTGACCACAAAGTGCATGTGTGTGTTTTGTATGGGTCTCGGAAGAAACTGATTATTTCCATATACAGCATACAGTGACTGTTCTTCATAACTGAGATGGTGTATGTTTATTGCGGGCTACAGGCTGTATCTTTAAATATAATTCAATTTAAGTTCAATCTTCAAAGGGTGAAGACAAATTGCTCTTTACAGTCAAAAGCACACCACACACACACATCCCCGTCATTTAACTCGGTACATGGATGTATATACTGGTATTTTTGCTTTACAGCTGTTGATGATCTGGGTTTGTACACTGTATGGTGTAAGGTCATACTTATGTGGAAGAATCTTCCATTTCCATCTGTATGCTTCAGCATTCACCTTTGACCCATATTCACTCACCTTGCTCACCCTTAAGATGAAGGCACAAGGTGTCTCCAAAACAAACTAAAACTACATGGTGTGAAGACCCACAATAATGTTGAACAACTGCAATTCAAATTCCACTTTTTGACCTCCTTCCAGGATTTAGGTGGAAATGTGGGGCCTGTACTACAGAATGGCCATAATTTATTCATTACATTACACACATGCAGACATGTCAAGAAATGGTTTCATGGAATTACAGCAAATATGGCAGTGATTTACCATGCTGTCTACACCATGACACACATATGGTGAATTACTGAAACCTGCACATTAACATCCACCCAAATATCAACACATTATCATAATAACTTGTACTTTTTATTGTGCTGTTGGTTTATATGATTTTCATTACACCTTTGGACTGGTTGTGATACTTTCAAAATACTTTTCACATATCTAACCCATGCATTTTATATCCCTGAAGATGGCCACATGGTTGGCCGGAACATATAGGTGTTGTGTATATATACTGTCCGAATCTCTTGGTACCATTATTGTATATATTTGAATAATGCACAGACCATAGATCATATGAAGCTCTTGTACTTTGTTTTATTCGTATTTGAAACACGATGAATTAATTATGGCCATCATGCATACCGTGTGTGTAGATGTGTTCAACAGTAATATTTCACATATGTGACTGATTTTCAAGACTGGGAAGTTCACAGCATTTTTATATTTTGTAATGTCAATTTTAATGATCCACTTTTATCCCACATATTTCCAAGGGGGTGAAGGGAGATGCTAGATGTCCTTCAATCATCACTTTTACATTAAGCAGTGGTTTATGACACAGTTAAATATCTTGAGAACACACTCAGAAAACTATCAATTGATGCCTTCATAAACTGTGTACATATGTAAAAAATAATAATGCTGCTTGAATTCATTACCTGCTAAGGAGTCCATATGTGCATATATCCTTGAGACCCCTTTCCCAGACTGATTCACCACAATTTGATCACCCTACTATCTGGAATGTAAAAATGTGAGGCTCTTTATTAGGTAATTTTCTCTGTACTCACTCACTTTACATAGAAATATTCTGAACATCATGTTCTCCAATAACCTTAATGTGTTCTTTCCTTTGAGTGAAAGACCAAAAAAAAAAATTGTTTCAGAATTTAGCTGTGTCATATACAGGAACTCTCCTACTGCTCTGGCAAACCTTTCTGTCACATCTTCAGGGTGAACAGAAACCTGAAGGTGATAACAGAAACATATGCGGACACGGCTTCAACCCATAATGCCTTTAAACCTTACAAGCCAGCGTTACACATTAGACATGTGCCACAAAACCTAACAATAGAAAGCAGTAAAATTAGTTTCAAGGACCACGGTCATTTCTGAACAGTATCAACTACTGAGGGAATACAACAGTTTTGCACAATGCAAACAGAAAGTAGGACAAAATAAATAACATCTTTTGAATGTGCGGCAAAGTTTAAATATCTGAGAACAACCCTGACAATTCAAAATTGCATTCATGAAGAAATATGAGCAGACTAAATTTGGGGAATGCCTGGTACCATACAGCCCAAAATCTTTGAAGTTTGCTATCCAAAAATACAGATTAAAAAATACAGAACTATAATTCTGCCTGTTGGTCTCACAACGGAGGCAGACTAAAGGCATTTGAGAATACAGTGCTGAGGCAACAGGGCACTGCTTCATGAGGTGGTGCATACAGGGTTTTGGTGAGGAAATGTGAGGGGAAGAAACCACTTGGAAGACCCAAGCATAAAAGTTTATTAAAATGGATCTTCCTAAAAAAAAAGGTGGAGAATTTCTCAACTGACTGAGGAACTAATAACTTTTTAAGATGGACTGTGCTCGATGTAGTTAACAGTTTTTGAGTAGCAGCAAATATTTAGGGAATAGGTTTCTGAACAGCAAAACCCATGTATGCAGCATGGCAATATCTGAACAACTGTAATTTAGGGTACAACAGTTTTCCAAACAGTGGCAACTATTTAGGGAGCAACAGCACCTGATCAGCAGAAACTATTTAAAGAAGCTATCAGTTTCTGAACAGTAGAGACTGTGTGGTGAATTTAACAGTGTCTGATAAGTGTCAATGATCAAGGCAATGTAATAACAGTATCTGTATAGTAGCAACTATTCTCCAGTGTCTGCCAATTCTCTGAAAATTAATTACAGAAATGTGTATTACAAATATGAGTTTTCTCTGCACTTATAGCTTAACCTCCCTATGACCACTTAACTTTTTCTCTTTGTGGTATTTGTTTTCACCCAATAAATTAGCTTTAAGAGGATAGACCAAAAGTTGGTTTGTCCAGTTTAGTTTCCCATCATTCCATATGGTAAATACAAGGATAAGTTCCTGAACTACTAGTTTGTGTAAGAATATCAAAATTTAGCAATACTAGTTTCATGGGTACATACATAATACACATCTGTCCTAGGCTTTCTTTAAAGTCTGTAAATAGCTTATTTATTGCCCAATTGCAAAACCATTTTTTTGGCTGAAAATTATGTGAAATCCCAGTACTAGTCCAAGTACATTTGTGTCACAATGCTGAAGCATGGCAATCTATGATGATTACTTTTGAAATATAATTACTTTAAACTGATTACTACTAACATATAAATTTTCCCAGCTGTTTCATAGTACCCTCATCACATGCTTGCATTACACAAATGTAAGAAAGGACAAGCTGTATGCTCTCAGACAACGTATGCCTACCCAGCTATTCTACAATTCTGATTATAAAAACTGTATGGCAAAATTTACCCTCCCATCTTGCATGTTAATGATTCTTGTGTACCAAAAACTTTCACCTCTCTTAGGCAAAAATACGCTCAGCATGCTGTTCACAAACACACGTCCTTTATGTTATATCCTTTCGTGAGAGACCCATACAAAAAAACGCGTGAAATTTTCCAAAAAAAGTCACCCTCACCTCATCCAACCTCCTGTACCCACATCAAAACAGTTACACCTTGCCATTCATGAACCCTCAAGTCAGGCACACACATTTAGAATATTATATGAACTTCTTAGTATTATATACCTGCAACAAGAAATTCCACCCTCCCCTCTCACCTGTTAATCTTTATTTCTTTTTTGTAAGAAAAGTCACCTTCCAACCCATGCACATTGGCTGTACAATGTACTATTACAATGGCGCATGCATACATTTTAGACAGTAATGTGTTACAGTTTTTCAATAAGCCTATTATTAACCCCTTGCCTGCCCCAAGTTACAATCCAGATGGAAGGCCTGTCATACCAAGGGGTGTAAATTCCTCTATCCCCACACAATAATGGTTAAGAATGTGAATTTCTTGTCCAAAGACAAATGTCACCATGTCTAATGTGACCCATGTTCCCACTGCATCTACTATATACTCTGTTACCCATTTCAACATCCTACAGTGCAGACTCCTGATGTTCCATTTGTCCCTACTGTAATTCAGGTCATACCACAGGTTCTGCCCAATTTCCATATACATAATATGACAAGAGTCTGATTGTGGAAGGGGACAGGGAAGCAATAATTAGAGGGCCACACCCAGTGTTTCCTTTTCTGACTGAACAATCTATCATTTAATATCTCCTGGTTCAGCAGACTTCATTAGGACCAGAATAAATGAGAACAATGCCATAAAACAAATGTGCAGAAGATGACAACAATTTTAAGAATTTTCACACTGCCTTGCAGTACATAAAACTATAGGTTCTTGATATGAGGAGGTTTTGCTGCAGTGTTTCCAATGAAGTTAAATAACTGCACATCCTTCATTTTTTGCAGACATGAGTCTTACACACACAACCTCAGCCACTAATCTCGGTAATACAAAGCTATAGAGAGAGAGAGAGAGTGTGTGAGAGTGAGTGAGTGTATATACACACACACACATATACACACAGTCATGAACACAACAATATTACAAATAGTAGCAATATATAAGAAACAACTACATGTTTTGGCCCTGTATGTAGGCCATCATCAGGCTGTCCAAAGAACTTGACCTATATACAGGACCGAAACACGTAGCTGTATCTTATATATTGCTACTAATTGTTTCCTTCCCATATATTTTCTATGCCCCCCCCCAAAAAAAAAATCTTAAGCATACCAAATTTCTGCAATGACCATCAAATAAAATGCTTGTGTATTTCAATTATAGAAGGATTAATAAGTGACATAAACTTGTTTCTCACAAAGATTTATTTTTAAACTATTTTAACATACCCAACCTTCACAACTGAAAGCACAATTATGTAACACAACACACTGTGGCAGTACACATAAATAAGTAGTAAAATGTACTTGCCCAAACCAGAAGTACAAACCAACTTCCAAACCTACCATGAAGATAGATCCATTATATTAGTTGGCCATATCTTCATTATTACTATAATAATGACATCCTATAACTAATCACTGAGCTCCCAAGACGATATGGAAGTTGTATTGATAATATGAATACATGCATGAAAGCTGGTAGGTTATTCCAATGCTATGTGTAACATGAACTATAAAGTTTACAAGACAACACAGGATGAGAATGACTACAATCTTCATCAATAATCTATACTACTGGAACAGTTTACTTTATAAGAAATGGTACAAGGATAATCATTTCCAGTTTTCTCAAACTGTAATTTGGAACATTTAAGATTACAAGTACAACTGAAAACATTCCACTAATTATTTAAAACAGAATTAAAATATCTTCGGCCTTAAGTGATACAATTTACTACATGTATAATATAGCATTTGCCTTAGGTTTCACTTGAAAATAAAAATATGCTGCCAACATTTTCTTGATCAGTATTACACTTTGAATTATTCCATACTATCTTACTTCACTGTGTTAAAGAAGGAAAAACTTCACTTGAAACTGTATTAATGATCACTGCCAACTATACAATTTCTTTACCACCTAATGGAGGGAAAGGAAATAAATTTCCCTTGCCTATGGTTTAACCTGCTTTAAGGGAAAGTTCATTAAGGGAAGAAAGAAAAAATACCTTTCAATACTATAATATACACAAGTTCAATAGTTTACAATTTCATGTGTAACAATAATTTCCACCTTTTTCTAAAACTGATTATATTAATAAATGCTACACTTTCATTTCTCTACCATCATAACCCTTCTTATTGTTACACTGTTTTAAAGACTTTACTTCTATTTTAAGCCAATGTCTTGCAGTCTGCCAAATGGACATATTAATATATTCTGCAATAAATTTTGCACATACCTTGTTTAAAAGCCTTCATTCCTTTCAAAACAATAATTAGTACCAAAATCCCACATTCATCTTTATATAAATACAACATAATTTCTTTTTTTTTGCCAAAGAGCTTCCAACAACTTACATAGCTAGACCCATGTTACATTCTACATAGGAGGGCAAGAAGCACTAGCTCTCCCTCAAGTGCTTCAAAGCCTGTCCCACTCTCTGCTTGAAACAGTACCTAGTTGTAACTGCTGCAGTAACATTTTTATCCTTGTATATAACTTGGAAAGCCACAGGAATTGGACTGTCGAAGTCAGGGACAGTGAGGAATAAAAAATTAGCTTCTTAAGTGTCACATCACACCACATTTGAATTAATGGAATAGAACTTGCATGTAAAAGATAATATCTGTCCACAGGATGTCCCAGATAGCAAAATACATAGCAGACATAATGTGCCTGTGCCTTGCATTTTATGAATAGTACATCAACACAATACGAGACACTGCTCAGCACTGATGGAACATTATCAGTTCCAGAGACAAATTACATTTTCAGAACATACCATGTTTTGCGTTTCTGCGCTGTAAACACTGCAACAAGTTCAATGAACTTAACACAGCAGTACTTTACTCTGATCAGCAATGACCTAATATTCCAACATTCTTTCATCATATTTCACTCTTAGGGAAAAAGAAAAAAGCTAATTATATTTCTGAATTAATTAATACGTGCAACATCCACTCCCCTGACATTTAAAACTCTTCTCCTGCCACAAAGCACGTGCATGTACAAATATATCATTTCAGGCATCGAGTATTTTGGTGAGATTACACAATCATCAATTATCGCCTTAACTTTAATCTTGGAATCTGGCCTTACTATTCAATCAATCAAAATGCATGAGGTTTATAGCTTTCACACAAAAGAAACAGAAAAATATAACTGGCTCAATGGTCATTTCATGTAGTTACTGTCCCTGGGCAAGTACCATGCCACAAAGATTTTTGGTGAAGTGGTCAATTTCATGTTCTGGCCACTGTACTCCTGGCACCCATTTGATACGGGCCTCACACCCTGAGAGTTTGCAAGTGGTAATGTAAACTCTGGCTGTTCACAGCACAGCGGTCACACAGCTTTCCCTCTGTCACTCAGGTCCTACTATAAATGTTCTTGAAAGTAAAAGTAAAGACTGTATTCAAAAGGTAAGTCATTTTCTATGAAAATGTAATAACAGCATTTTACAAAATCACACTAATACATAAAAAAAGACACATTATTTAATTAAAAATTAGGGGTGTTTTTGAAGAAGGGGTTCATAACTGTAACCTTGGAATAGAGTATGTGAATTACTGGGAAGTCTGGAATAAGTAATGGAAGGTAAATGCTACAACATGTCAGATAATGGAACTTTGCAGTTTTACAGCTCATTTATAAATACTAATACTTTTCATGCCACCTCACATACATTATAAACGTTACAGAAAAATTTCACAGAAGACTTAAAATACAAGCAGGTACTTGCTAACAGAGTCCTATACCAAGAAAGACGATGCTTTAATGGAACACAAATTTCACCTTATACTGTAAATACTTGCCCCACACACATTGTTTCCACGCACACATCAAAATAAATGTATCTCAGACAACACTATTTACTAGGACAATGGTTGGCTGTTTCAGCTCTTGTAAAACCACCATGAAGTCAAACACACAATATTATAAGGAACATTCAGTCACACCTGAGGTTTTGGCACTGTGACTGCATATTCCTGCAACCATCATCATAATCGCTTTATTCTTTTCCATAAATCCAATCACAGATACATATCATGATGTGGAATTGGTCACATAGCAAGCATTTTATAAATAAAATTAAACACAGCACAATTAAATTTAAATATCAAGTAATGAGGAATCAGGAACAGTCATCAGAATTTAACTAGATACTTCAAATAACCATACATCCACAGTCAAGGATGACTTTTCTAATCCTTGTCATAGGAATTATAAAATGAGGAGACAAATCATTAAAAATCTACCTAAACCTAAAAGACAAACACACAACATGCGTGGTTATCTATTACAGTTAAATAATTTCTCCAAGGTATAAAATGAATTAGAGTTAAGAAACCCTTTCAGGGCAAGATGAAAACGTTCCAAATCGTTCATTAAACTTTTTATGTCTGGTGGGAGGTGATTGGAAATCCTTATTTCACAGTGAAAAGCCCTCTTCTGAAATTTAGTTAAACTGGAGGTGGGTGGATGAAGACTGGTATTGTATCTAGTATTAAAGTTATGACCATATTCATCATGTAAAGATGCTGGTTACTCACTATGTATAATGACACAGTATTTATGTACTGTGAACGTACAGGTAGTATTTTCATCTTTTTAAATAGACCTCTGCAGGAATCCCTACTGTTTGAATGTGTTATGATCCCGATAATTTTTTCAGAATATTTTAATGCTGGATGGTGAATTGCCCCCCAAAATAATACCATTAGTTAATAAGGGAAAGTATGTAAGAAAAATTTAACATTATTGAAGTTTCTTGGGACAACATTGATTTAACTGATCTTATTACAACACAAGCTGAATTCAACTTCAACATTATTCGATTAGCATTTGTGTGTGCCCTGATGATGACACTGTAAGAGCTGAAACATGCAGTCACCTTATCTCCTAATAAGGTGTGTTGACTGATACATTCTTATATTTGAATAATTATTTTAACACAACAGGGTGAACCAGTTGAAGATGTTATAGTACTGTATGTGCCAACTGTTTTTCAAGTCTCTCCTGCATTCTCACGCAACTGTGTCTCAGTCCCACCTAAATCCTACTGCAATAAGTTCCAATAAGAATTTCAGTACTAACACATATATGGCCAATTATGCTTTTGGTTTGTTTTAATATTCACATTTCACATGCAACCTAGCACAGACTCTGAGCATTACAACACTCGACAGTTAACGTCTAACAGATCTCATTTGCAACCTTGTAGCTCTCTCCCTGTCTCTCAGTGTGACAGACTGCACTTCACCCATTACAATACCTGAATACTAATACACTCCAATTTACAAATTGAAGAAAGTCACCCTTAAAACGTACAGTGTGCAAGAGACTACAACACATCTTGTACCTAACTACCGCATAAGAAGTTCACCACACAAGTAACAGGAAATTGTCATCACCTTCTTTGCAAGCAGTGGCACATTACACTATTCATAACATAAGATCAATATTCTCCAGAAACTCCATCTTCAAACTGAACAAATGACAAATTTAAGGTTGTGACATCCCTAACACACAATGTAGTAAAATTAAATTACCCTACTGCACCCATTACACAAAACACAATGCTCATAAAAGGTTCTTTAACTAGTCTGTGCCTATCAGGATGCAGTGATCTTAAATGGCATGGCAAAAGGTGAATAATGATATGCAAAGTTCTATTATCACATCAGCAACATACCCACAATGTCCAACTATGTTTATTTAAATATACCTGAACAAGAGACCACTATGACAAATCTTCTCAGTGGAGCTGAAATGACAGTTCAACATAACTAGCAAAAAGGAACAGAAGCATACACTTATACTCAAAGATACTTCACGAAAGATCACAGTGACATGTTTCATATGTACTACAAGACATTTCCATGGGACAATGCAGTAAGACCCTAACCAAGACTGCCAACATTTTTCATCCATACTGCAAACTGTGGGAAGCAGATGGCAAAACAAAATCTAAGTCTTAAAGTTATTCACATCCATACATTTATAAACAATTTACTAAGTAATACCAACTAATGCACTATACATTAAAATTATATATATTTTCACATATAACCCATCAAACCTCGTACATGTTTCGATCTTTCTTAGCTAATTATCAGGGATGTGTTTTATATAAATTAAGCATATACACAATATAGATATATAATTAAGTAGCTTAAAATGTTTGTCCATAAAGTGTCTAATACTATACATTTCGTTGCACAAGTAAATGCACAGTTGGTTCATGAGATGTGAAACTTGTAGTGATATAGATTTTACAATTGTTCATATCAGGAGAACAGCAAGTTTTGTTATGGTAGCTGTTATGATACTGTATCATTACTGAAAAATTAGAGATTTTACACAGCAATGGATAACTATATCAGTAAGCTCAGCGACACAGTTGATGGTAACACCAGATTAAATATATAAATGTGCCCTCCCAGTCTGGAACAAATTATCAAACCTTCATCAACATTTCCTTCCATACCTATAAAGTGACAAACACAAAACACATTCCCAACTTCAGCACATTAGCTGAGACAAATGGAGTAACACAATAAGTATCACCTTTTGAAAACAAATGGATTAACAAAGAATTGGACAGTCTAAAAAAAGAACCATCAATAGAAGAACAAATAACACTATCAGGCTATGGTGGTGGTGATGTTAATCTGCAAATGCCCTTTGAAAAAATATCTGATTCAGAGTTTTAGCCACATGCCACAGAGACTCTTTCTGTGGAAAACCAAAATGTTCAACATTTGCCTACACCATCAGACAAGCCACATAAACAGTTTTATGATATATAATAACTTTACAGACATTTATCTCATCCTGTAAGTATAATAATACAGTAGCAATGGAACAGGATTTCTAGAAGTACTTGCACCCTCCAACACTAATCAAGGCATCAAAGCCCTTCAGTTTGCCAACCAATATTTCATTAAATCACATGAGGAGTTCACTGTTGTCACATACATGGTAGCCAGCACGACATGCTGGCTACCATGACAAGAACCTGCTGTTCTCCTCTTATGTACAATCGTAAAATCTAAAATACTATGAGTTTCAAAACTCATGAACCAGCCCTGCACATACTTCTACAAAGAAATTTATAACATCTACACATTTTATGGACAAAAATTTTAATCTACTTAATTATTGGCCTATGTTTCACACATGCTTAACTGATGGGGGGGGGAACTCCCTGAAGATGATTTAAGAAAGATCAAAACATGTAAGAGTTTTGATGGATTATACATGAAAATATACATAATTCTAACATACAGTGCATTTGTTGGAATTATTTAGTGAAAATCTAACAGCTTTTAGAAAGAACAAAACATACTTGGCCAGTACTGCATGAAAATATGGTGACATTTTGTGATACTCTAATTCTCATGGATGCTTTGTGTTTGTCATTCACATATTGGTCTCATGAGAAGAATTCCATGATGGTTTGAGGGCCTTGTGCTTCCTTTCAACATCAGGCTCATGATCACGCTTCCTTGCTCGTTCTTGATATGGTGGTGAAACACTGCTGCTACTGGGAATATAACACATCGTAACAATCAAACAATCAGAAGCTTATGTCATTACCGAAAGACAACAAAATTTTTCAACAGCTCTGCTGCTTGGTCTCCACGAAAGTGTAAACGTAAAAAACACATTTCTATCAGAAATATTTGAGTTTTACTCATGCACTGTAAAAAATAAATGTCAACTCTTTAGACACACTCTGTAACACACTCCTTGATTTAGCACTGTCCACCAAATTTCCACATTCTCATCATCACATTTTTTTGATATGTGCAAGATTTTTCAAACATCAACTTACCTAACATTATAAATAACCTCAGAAAACTTCACAGTAAAGACAGACAGATGTAACACAAATATACAGGAAACATATACTGTCAAGAATACTGACTACTCCCAGATATAACAGGGGCATGTCATTCCCTCAACACAAACTTTAATGAGCACCAAGTACAGCCGTAATGTAACATGGGTTAGGCATATTTACAGAAGCTTACAGAGCAAATGAGACCAATCTAGAACTACATACTGCAATAACAACATAATGTGTGCTTATATTAAATGTGTGCCATGCCATGGCATACTGGCAGAAGAGAAGTAACCTCCACACCATGAGGAGGCAAGACACCCAGTCCAGTCACTTTATCCTCCTCATTAAGAAAGGCCATAGTATCCCTCAGAAAGGAGACTGGGTCAGTCCCCACAACCAGTTTGGACATTGCAGTTGGTAGAGTTGGTGGTAAATTCTGACAGAACTTCTTCCATCTTAGCGGCTTATGAGTCGGATATTATCTAGCAGCATTCCACAGGTATCAGTACATGTGAAATATTTAAAACATGAGGTGGCATGGCAGGCTACTGTTTCAGAGTTGCAAATAGCTTTTGAAGTGTTCAAGAGGCCAAGACTTACGACAGAAGACTGGAAAAACAGGCTTTAGTTATATCAATGAGAGTCTTGTAGCAGCCAATGTCCAACTAATATCCTAGCCTCTTACAGTAAAACTAACTAGCTGCACTAATTTCTCTAATTTATTTTGGAATAAAACTCCACATCTTTGTAAATAACCAACTTGATGCACAATTCTTTATCTTATATTTGTTTATTCCAATTCTCTACATGTTTTGAGCAACCAAGTGCTCATCATCAGGAGAGTCAGTTGTATCAATATGACCTCTGGTATATGTCACTCTGAAAACAGTTGAATGGTCCAAAATTACAAAACGTTTATCTTAAAATGATTGGTGTTACTTATAGGTGTTGATAAAATATAATAAAATGGAGTGACATGTTTTGCATAATTTAGTTTTGTTTTGAAGATTAATGGGTGTATTTATGTCATGTACACAACATTACGCAAAACATGTCACTCCATTTTATTGTATTTTATCACCACCTATAAGTAACACCACTCATCTTAAGATAAACTTTTTGTAATTTTGGATCATTGAACTGTTTTCAGAGTGACATATACCAGAGGTTGGATTGATACAACTGACTCTCCTGATGATGAGCACTTGGTTGCTCGAACATGTAGAGAATTGGAATAAACAAATATAAGAAAAAGAATCGTGCATCAAATTGGTCATTTACAAAGACTGTAATCAGATGCATGGTCTGCAGAACATAAAACTCTACATGTTTTGGACAGTTCCTCTGTCCATCATCAGGAGTTTCACGCTGTACACACAGCAATGGTATATGTCATAAAGGTTTTGCTGACAGCTTGAAAGCAGGATCAGTATGATCCTGTATCAATCCAACCGCTGGCATATGTCACTCTGAAAACAGTTCAATGATCCAAAATTACAAAAAGTTTATCTTAAGATGAGTGGTGGTTTTGCTGACATATACCATTGCTGTGTGTACAGCGTGAAACTCCTGATGATGGACAGAGGAACTGTCCGAAACATGTAGAGTTTTATTCCGAAAGAAAATTGAGAAATTAGTGCATCTAGTTGCTTTTACTACAAGGGAGAGTCAAATGAAAACCTTAAAAATTTTTTAAAATATTATTTATTGTGCAGAAGTGGTACAAAGCTGTATCAC
>Ga0123357_10004707_pt1 | contig 16124 bp, 8 predicted proteins | sample TergutEmb28metaG_FD_89873 | JGI IMG/M metagenome (GOLD analysis project Ga0123357, IMG submission 89873) | Embiratermes neotenicus P4 segment gut microbial communities from Petit-Saut dam, French Guiana - Emb289 P4 | ecosystem: Host-associated > Arthropoda: Insects > Digestive system > Gut ... | reverse complement strand
TGGGCATGTGGCGCGTATGGGTGAGGAGAGGGGGGTGTACAGGGTCTCGGTGGGGAAACCGGAGGGAAGGAGACCACTGGGGAGACCTAGGCGTAGATGTGTGGGTAATATTAGGATGGATCTCCTGGAGGTGGGATGTGGGTATATGGACTGGATTGGGCTGGCCCAGGATAGAGACAGGTGGCGGACGCTTGTAGGTGCGGTAATGAACCTTTGGGTTCCGTGAAATGCGGGCAGTTTCTTGACTAGCTTCAGACCAGTTAGCTTCTCAAGAAGGAGTCTTCACCATGGAGTAAGTAAGTAAGTTGTGTTGACTATCTGCTGGCGAGGTCGTGATCCATCCCGACCTCGCTAGCAGACAGTCAACACAACTAATATGACAAATACCAATTGCTGTGAATACTGTATTAAGACTCCTGATGATGGACAATAAGTCTGTCCGAAACATGTGGAGTTCCTTACGAAAATAAATTTGTGAAATAGGGCATCTCGTTGGCTTTAATTATAAAAATATTGAACAAATGTTATTCGGATATTTTATAAAAGAGAATGATATTTACTTATTATGTGGTACATGAAGTGGGGAATAGGGTGTTTCAAATAGCAGCTGTATGTTTTATTGATCTACGTTTGTACAGGAATGTACAACTACACTTCATCGTGACTTCTTGTTGAGTAACTCTGTGCGAATATTGACTTTGTCACGAAAAGGGTGGGGTTATATTGGAATAATATGATCGAACATAAAAGTTAGTCTGCCAATTTTAATGCGGAATGTTTTCGTATTAACCTAATTAATCAGAATATGATGAGTAATACAGAGTACCTATCTCTCTCTCTCTCTCTCTCTCTCTATATATATATATATATAATGCATAATCATTAAAGATCAGTCATACTGAATAAAAATATTTTCAATAAATTCGGAGAAAAATACTCAGAAAAACAAATACAGAGGTGTCACAATCTCAGTTTCTCAGTTCTGTATGCTAACTTCCTACACTTTGTACAAGAAAGCAGAAACATGTTAAAACAGTGTTTCATAGCAGGAAGAAAAGCATTAAACACATTACAGGAAACCTTCTCTTCGATGAATAAATTCAGGCTCACTGACAGCGAATTTCAACTTACTATTGATAGAAGGTCGATTAGAGTGAAGTAAAATATATCAGGCTTCATTCTACTACGAAATACATTTGATAATGTTCGCACAAAATGTTGATAGCTACAAATAACATAGTGTGGCATTAGGTGCATGTTTAAAGAATTCAGGAATTATGGAAACGAAAAAAAGGGAAGTACAAAATAGTGTTAGTAGGAGATTACTTCACAAATTCTTTGCTTTTAAGTTAATGGGATGCGTGGGAAATTGACCTGAAGCCATATCAAGCATCATTAGTTATACCTGGCAGTGAAGTGTTCTCTGTCAGTGGTTCGCCAATGAGCTTACGTACCTAAGGAGATTTTGGTTTCGTAATGGATTTTTCAGCGACGAAATTTGACATGCTAACGTTGTGAGAGAATTTGAGATAAGCTATAAATAGCATTCCCTAAGCAGGCTGTATATGTTCTAAAACAACACTCTTAAACTGAATATTGAGATATGAGGTGAAGGAAGTGATCCCAGTGGCCGCACGGGTTAAGGCGTCGGACTGCAGCCACTCGCTTGCTCGAACTATGTCTGAATCTAGCAGAGGGCATGTCTGCCTGTCTGCCTGCCTGCCTGCCTGCCTGCGTGCCTGCCTGTCTGTCTGTCTGTCTGTCTGCCTGCCTGTCTGTCTGTCTGTCTGTCTGTCTGTTGTGAGTACTGTGTGTTGTCAGATAGATGTCTATGTGTCGGGCTGATCACTCGTCCTGAGGAGTCATAACGACTATGCGTGTGTCTGAGTGTGATCGTAATGAAGGGGCCTTGGCCCACTGGGAGGGGGGGGGCTGTTGCGTCATGGGGGGAAAGTAACTGGAGCATGGAATTGATCATATAAAGAAGAGAGGTGTCAATTTTACTATTAAAAATATATAATGCTTAATTGAATGGACGAGAATGGGGCTGTAAATTTTGCATTCATACTGTATTATAAAAGCATAGAACGTTCTGCGGGTGCACTAAAGATTTTCTGTTTTAGTGCTTGGAACCATCTATATAAACTGTACCATATATACGGTTGATTGATTGACTGATTGAGATCAGTGGCATTGTAAAACTGTTTCAATTGTAAGCAGTCCATGTCACTCCGCGTATCTTTTTCTTCGGCATATAATTGCGTTATTAGATTATCGCTCTCTAATATATTTAGATATGAGAAACGTGAGGAACAATGTAATTACACACGCCAACACATGCACATACATATATTATTTAAGAAGTCTAAAATTTACATTAAAACATTTAAAACGCTCCTACATGTTTCGATCACACGATCATCCTCAGGGAGCATATATTGTTCCTTGCTAAATATATAATTTAAAACATTCAGTGAATTACTTCATTATGTTAACTTTGGTGCTGTGACAGCATGCTGCCGCAGCACCAAATTAACATAAATAATATATAATATATGTACAATATATGTATGTGTATGTGTTGGTGTGTGTAATTAAATAATCTACAGAATGCACGGCGAAATGATAAAAAACTATAAAAACGCCAGGAATATTTATATCGATATTAAACATATTAAAAACGAATCATTCCGAAGTTTCACATCGTTAGAATAAAGGAATTCAGGAAAGTCACAAATTTTTATTTGAAACTCCCAAGTTTGAAACCTTTGTGTAACATGTACGAGAGAAAGGGAAGTGTTTAAATGAATCCAGGCAAGTATTGGAGCTTGAAACCTTCGTTCGGTTATCGAGCCAAATTAAAAGAATCCTATTTTACTCAATATAATCAGCGATAGTTTTGATAATGTTTACATGTTAGTGATACCTGACAATATTGCAGGTGGAACTTCGAATCTGATGAAGGTAAGAAAGCACCAGGTTAGTTTACTACGCAACACAGGAAGCGCTACTTATTAGTTGAATTTTAAGAGGGATGATTTATTTTGTGTACCCACTCTGCTAGAATTTTTCAGTTATTTTCCCTGAAGATGGCCTTTTAAGGGTTAAAACATGCTGGAGTTACGTAGTGTAATAAAGTGGTCATTTAATGATATATGGATGCATTTGTTGGTGTTTATTTGACAAAAGACAGAATACTTTTACATAATTATTTTACGAAATGTGAGAAAATATAAACCTTTGAATAGAATGAAAAATGATGAAATTAAGAATAGTCATCATGTATTTAACTTGTTAAATGGAATAATAGTTATTTAGAAAGTCGCACAAAATGTTGCAGCAAAATTTCCCCAATAAATTTTCTTTTATTGGTAGATCTTAGAGATCATACTTTTGATTTAAGGCAAATAAGGTTTGTAACCCTGTTCTTGTACGTCAAGCAATGGATGTAACAAACAACACTTATAGAACATTTATTAACTATAAAACCAAGACAACATTTTAAGCCGTATAACAGTACCCTCTATTCAGGCTGAATGCTAAAGCAGGAGAACAAACAGTAATGGAAAGCGGCAATCGGCAATACAAATAAACTCATTACTGTCCACGTAACATGCATCCATATATGAACCTTGCTCCACGGGTGCCTCCAGGCAACAGATCAGAATGGGACAGATAGACCACACCAACCGTAGCAAAACTTGTAGTGGTACAGTCCCAGAAATAAACAAATCAAACATACTCATGTAATTCCGAAGAACGCAGCTTCCCTTATCTATTATATGCAGAAGTAAGTAGACAAGAAATGATGCGTCGTTCGAAAATCACAAACCTTCTTTTTGTCCCTACGGATGTCTACTACTGCGAACAATTGTCGCTCGATATAAGTCTATAGCTACATTCATCAACATACTAAATTGGTGGCATTCATTTTAATATTATCTTTATAGTTATGCACATCTTTATTAAGTGGTCTTTTTAACTGACGTTTTCAAAGAAATTTTTAAGCACTATTTGTTTCATTCTAAAAATCAAGTGAATTTCATATTTTCTTTCCAGAACGCAAAATAATTATATCAGGTGAAATATATTACGTTCTAATAGTTTCATTTTATCCCAGATTTCCTCTATAATTTTAATAAAATGTATCTGGAAAAGACAGAAATTTCCCTCGCAAATATTACAGTTTCTAATAAAAGTACTGTACATAAAACTCAGCAAACGCCGTTTACAGCAGTGGAGTCTGTAGTTGAAGGCAGGAAGCACTCGGCATTGCCTAAATTTAGCCTGGAATCCTTGCTGGTTTGCACAGTAGAAACACCGAGTGCAACAGTAAGCATCATGAACCCGTTGATCGTGTAACAGAGAAGATTTTAAAAGTGGGCACCGCTTTTTAGTCGGCTCAGACGCAGTGTTATAAACCTACAGCTATAAAAATCAACTGAAAATTAAGTTTCTGGAAAATATAATGGGCATTAATAATAATAATAATAATAATAATGACACATGATAGAATAACAAACGTGCATCACATTCAGAAATTCCAGTGTGTAATTTATGGGCAGAAGTAATGTTAACATTTCTCGTGGTTTCCCTCATTATTCGCTGCCATATACTGTGGTACATATCAAAACCGACCAGAAACGTCCTATAGCGCTGCATATTGCTGTGTATTTCTTTTATTCACAGAAACTGAAGAAATGGAAAGGAGTGCTGTAGAAATTTATTCGAATTTGAAATGCACAAGTACTAAGTTGTGGTAGTTGAAGAATAAAAGACCAATTTGATGTCACTTGTTATTTTATTTCACTTCTTATGTGCTCAACATGTTTCGGACATTAATATATCCATCATCAGGAGCTTGCGAATATTCTGTTGAATTGCAACACCGAAACTCCAACACACATCGAACCAAGAACAATACGACCAATTTGGTAATTCTACAGAATATTCGCAAGCTCCTGATGATGGATATATTAATATCCGAAACATGTTGAGCACATAAGAAGTGAAATAAAATAGCAAGTGACGTCAAATTGGTCTTTTATTCTTCAACTATCACAACGATGCACGGTCCAATAAACATAAGATTCACTAAGTTGTGGATATAAAGTATGGAAAAAGTGTCACATTATGCGCAAAAAATTTAAATAATTCCACTTCATAATACAAAGTTGCGATCTTAAGTTGAGGCATCCCCGTTGTGTATGTAACAATACGTTAAGGATAATGTGTTGTGTTCGACCTACATTATCCTTAACTTATACTAAGTTTGGAGACAGCGTGTCATAGTTATGCGCCAATTCCATCTCCTATCCCTTCAGAATCTCGCAATATCATTAATTTCCTATTGTTTTCAGGCGCTGCATTGCAGATTTTAAAATCAAATTTGTTTTTAAATAAACTTTTATTATATATTTATTTACACTATGCTTATAAAGTCTGTTTGAAAACAAAATTTCCCCACGATATTTGAAGATTTATGAAATCCGAAGACGTATCCCCCTACTCTACATTTGTTCTTATTGGAAAAAGAGACCTGATTATGCTATGTTTTTATGAAGTTGCCCCTCTCATAAAATGCGATCGCACATATTTATGTAGGGAGAAACAACTTATAGTCTAGAATCAACCTCCTACACGTTTCGGCTGTCTTGGACGATTGTAAAGGAACTTCAAATAATTGCAAAGAAGAGTGTTTAAACATTTTTCACGGGCATGAATCTTGGCCTTTCACACTGAAGGAGAAATATATGTGGATAATCAATTTTATACATAATCCATGCAGTTTATAAACATAAAAATGAGGGTACCGATACCGCATGAAGATAGCTGTTGACAATAACCAATACATTTAGGTATATTTCTATTCTTATTACGGGGAATTTGTTAGTTATAAACTTGTTTCGTAGGCTGAGAGTGTTCGAGATTACGGTGCTAAGGAAGGTATTTGGGCCTAAGAGGGACGAGGTAAAAGGGGAGTGGAGGAGTTGTATAATCTGTATTTCTTTCTTTTCGTGGCGCAAAAGTCTAACTCAGGCTTAGACAGCCTCATTTTCGAGTTTTCCAGTTCATACAAGATTAGAAACGTGTACAGCCAGTAGGACTCCTCCGAACGAGTGATCAGCTTATTGCAGAATTATCATTCGGGTGATCAAATAAAAAAGAATGGGGTGGGTGGGGCAAGTGGCACTATGGAAGACAGGACAGGTGCATGGAGGGTTTGGTGGGGGACCTGAGGGAATGAAAGCACTTGGAAGATGTAGACGTAGATGAGAAGATGATTTAAATATTAAAGATGAAAACGGTATACGTCAAACACATCATTTATAGTATGGAGGTTGCATTTTTCGACCTTTTATAGGGTCATCATCAGAACTTCTTTGGAATCAAGTCAGTGAATGCTGCGTATATGTTGGGATTCCAACTATGCTTACAAATAGCAGAAACGTAACATATCTAACAACTGAATTACATAAAGTGGATGAGAATGTTTAAAATTTAAGCGGTAAAATATAGGCTGAGTGTTGTAGAGATCACGGTTATGGTAAAACAGTTCGCTTTTGGTCTGTGTGGACTTCTGAGGAAGTCGAAGTTGTCCCTTGTTAGTGTGAACTCTAGGGTGTTACAAGTAACATCTGGCAGTCTCGGAAAAGTAGGGCGTATCTTGTGGAATTACTGTTTGTTGCGGATATGAGGTGATGTCTTACGTTATCCTTGTGCAGAACATGTGGGAGGCTCTGGCTTTTTGTATTTCTTATCGCCTCTTGTAATGAGCCGTGGTGATTCGTTGTTCGGTGGTTGAGGAAATTCTCAAAGTTGACTGTTTACCTTGATATAAGTTCTGGTTTTCTGTCCGCTGAATAATATTCACGTACTTGGATTATATTCTACACAAGAATATTTTGTTGTTTACTGTATGGTGGTCTTCCAAGTTTGCCTGAGGCGGGACGGTTCCTTCGATGTGCTCCTGTTGAGATGAGGAATTCTGGACTAACCTAATCTGGCTGAGGATAGGAACAGGTGGCGAGCGCTTGTGAATGCAGAAAATGAACAGCTAGCTTCCATAAAATGCGGCGAAAGTTTTGACTAAATGAGAAATTGTTTTTTAAGGACTCTACTCCACGGAGTTGGGGACCGCTGTAGCACAGTGGTTAAGGTGCTGTGCTACAAATCGGAAGGTCGCTGGTTCGATTCCAGCTGGTGTCAGTGGATATTTCATTGACATAAAGTCTTTCCGATCGCACTATGGCCCTGGGGTCGAATCAGCCTGTAACGGAAATGAGTACCAGGAGTATTTCCTGAGGGTAAAGGCGGCCAGTGCGTAAGGCTGACAACCTACCACCATCCTGTGCCGTTGTCACAAAATCTGGGAACCTTAACTTCCTGGAACCCTCTGGGCCACTGCAGGCCTGTAACGGGACTGTTTTACCTTTTGCTCCATGGAGTGAGTGTATATCAACAAATAACTTATGCAGAGTTTGTCTTTATAAACTTCTATTCGTAATTACTTGGGCTTAAATCTCCCTTGATAATGACCCAAACAGGTCTAAATACTTAGGAGGCTAATTACAGACTCCTAAGAGATGGACGAGCTAATTATATCAGGGAAGTTGACCGGAATGGTGAAAGCGACAATGGAAGATACATGTTCGTATGTCCGTGTGCAGACATTCTCTCGGGCCCATTAGATATAACGAATTGACTGAGAAAAGCAGCTGCTCAAAATTGTCTCTTTCTCTACATAGTTTCACAGAAGGTGATTAAAGATTCACATATACAAGCTAGTGGACAGATTTTACAAAATCGATACAACTAACTGGTCATGCAGTTGGTGTAGCCTTCATAGCTAGAAGAAGATGAGTACTAGTGGAAGGAATTTTCTGGCTGGGAGATGCAGCTGAGGGGAATGGGTTCAGAATAAATCAGGCCTGAAGGCAATATGAGAGAATGAATGCAAGAAAGTTTGAGAGTCAACAATCGTAAAAGCAGGGACAGTGACAATACTTCAAAAAGGTACTCATATAGGTAAAAAAAAAGGAAAATCAATCCCATTACAGGCCTGGACAGGCCCTGAGGGCGCCAGGAGGATGAGGCTCCTAGATTTCAAGACAGTCGTTACGTGAAGGTTGTAAGATTGTCAGCCCTACCTACCGGCCACACTTACCACCCCCCACCCCCCGGAAATATTCCTGGTACTCATTTCTGTTAGCAGTAGCACAGTGGTTAAGGTGCTGTACTACAAATCGGAAGGTCGCTGGTTCGTTCCCAGCTGGTGTCAGTGGATTTTTTATTGACATAAAATCCTTCCGATCGCACTATGTTCCTGGGGTAAACTCAGCCTTTAGCAGAAATGAGTACCAGGAGCATTTCCTGGGGATATAGGTGGCCGGTGCTTAAGGCTGACAACCTACCACCATCCTGTCTCGTCACGAAATCTGGGAACCTTAACTTCCTGGAACCCTCTGGACCTGTCCAGGCCTGTAATGGGACTGCCTTACCTTTACCTTACTCATTTCTGTTAGAGGTTGAGTCAACCCCAGGACCATAGTGAGACCGGAAGGATTTTGTCAATGAAAAATTCCAGTGACATCATCGGGAATCGAAGCCGCGACCTTCCGACTTGTAGCGCAGCGACTCAACCAACTGCGCCACCGCGTAACCCACTCATATGGGTATAAAAACGTAATAATGAGAGTGATAGAACAGAATACGTTCGAAACAGATCAGCAATAACAAACAGATTTTATGTTAGTCTGCATCGACACTTTCAGTCAAATTTTATATCCGTAACGACGAAGATTTGATTATAAAATACATCGGTACGCCCCATAAGAATGTACAGAGGGGAGTGATGGACATTATCTTGAACAGTGAATGTGTTCGAAACGAAGAAAAATTTATATTTCTTCTTTCTGAGACCATTATATTCAAAATTTCTCTGCAACTGAATTGTGTAATTTGTGCAGTTATATAGAATGTAGTGAAGTAAAGTTGGGTTACATGAATGCAGAAAGAGACGCCCTGTATCAACCGTCATCCACTAGAGGAACTAGCGGTTTTTTTTTTGTTCTGTTGGCAGTGCATCTCTATATAATCTTGTAAATGAAACCTGCTGACAGATTGCTCGCAAGACGTCAGCAAACCTCTATGACATATACCATTGCTGTGTGTACAGTGAAAAACTCCTGATGAAGGACAGAGGAACTGTCCGAAACATGTAGAGTTTTTTTCCAAAAATAAATTTGAGAAATTGGTGCATCTAGTTTGTTTTATTCTAAGAAATTAAACCAACTTTGTGCGCAATATTCTCAGTATATTTCGTAAATTTTATTTACAACCTCTACATGTTTCAGACCTCTCCAGGCCCACCATCAGAAGGAATAACTCTATGTAGCGACACTTGGTATTTATTTATTTTGTATAGCCAGCTGTCTGGTGTGCAGGATCCATCCTGCACACCGGACAGATAGTCTGGATAGGTCTGAATTATGTAGAGGTTATAAATAAGGTTGACAAAATATACTGACAGTATTGTGCACCAAGTTGGTTTAATTTACAAGGAACTAGAGTCTTTCATAAGAACCTCATATTCCAACAACTTTTCAGGAAATTCTCCGCCTTTTGTTAGAACAGAAACTTCGTCAGATTTTCCACAATACCTCGCCACTGAGTCCCGTTCCGAACCAAAACAAGTTTGTTAGTTTTAATTAGTGTTAATTAAATTATGAAATTACAGACCCTATAGTTTATATTTGTATTTCACCTGAACTGTACATCCGCAGCTCCGAGATATGAGTTTGTTGATGCATTTGTTAATTAGGAACCCTGTAATCGCATCAATAGTATATTCTGATCAAAATGGATATAAGCTGTTCCCTGATGGGAGCATAGATTTCTGTGAACATTACTGAAAGCACTGATGATGCTCCCGACCGTGTTATGTATGTGTTTCTAGCAGCAGTATGTAATAACACACAATGGCTATGAAAGTTGGGAGAATCAGATGCGTGGACTCTGCCGGCAGAGAACAAATATTTCGGAAAAAGATAGAAAAATATTGTTCCTGAATTTCGGCGTAACCTAGTATATAGTAAGGCAAATTATCCTAAAATTGAAGCACACTACCTGTCAGTTTCAAATAACATGTGATGATAAAAACATGTAATAAAAATTCTCCGAGTAAATCATATTTCCTGGAAACATTTAAAACTTTCGTACTTAAGCTTATGACATATATATCACATGTAGTGTCACCACTCATGTTCAAAAAGTGCTTCTAAAATTTTGTTATTACTTTTCCGTATGTTAAGTTATTTATTCTAAATGTATAACTTCGTGTTTTGGGGAAATCTATTTCTTACTTACGGGCTTTTAAAACAAACATAGAGTTAACAACAAAATCTGAATCACTGGGCAACATACAGTTTTACGATAATAACAGAGCAGAATGTGACACAAAACAGATCCTGCAATATAATTGTTCTTGGACGTGTTTTAAAGAACATAAATACATGCATACTTTTGTCCTAATTGCATACGTTACCGAGAATATCCGAAAAATTAAATCCTCACAGAAATCGAAAAAATAGCCTGTGGCAGCATCTAAGATTTTAGAAATACCGAAGTGGTACACTACTGTGAAAATTAACACAATAGAACCACGTGAAAAGTACAACAGTTAAATGATTACATTTAGTATTTTGCACAATTTAGTGATATATCTAGATATTGTTTCCTTAAAAAGAGCCTCCAATGAATGTGATGCTCTAATGTCGCAACAAGACTGGTGATCAGGTATAAAAGTTTGAAATGATTTTATAAGACTGAATTACACTGTTGTAACCGAAGAGGATTTTATAATTCTTTTATGACTAATAGACCTAATAACAATCTAAATCTTTCACGAGGCTAAAGTAGTTAAATTATTTAAGTAACTTTCCAATGCCAGCACAGGCAGAATACTTCTTCTCTTCTCTTAAAGGATTGGCTGTTGGAAAGGAAGTTAATGAGTTCTACCAGGACACAATTTATTATTATTATTTACTTGGAATAATTTAGTTACCTTGAATGAAGCGAGTAAGGATGGCTAAAACCTGGAAATACAGGGTTATTCGAAATGATTGTCAGGGTTTCAACAACTGCCACCTCGTTCTCCAGATGCAACCCCATGTCATTTCTTTCTATGGAGTTACGTCAAGGATCAGGTTTATGTTCCTCCTCTTCCCGCAAGTATCCCAGAACTGACAGTACGAATCAGAACGGCCATTGAAACCATCGCCGCTGACTTGCTACAGACAGTTTGGAAAGATCTCGATTATCGTGTTGATGTTTGTAGAATCACAAAGGGTGCACACATAGAGCACCTGTAAGGTATGTAACAAAAACTTGGAGTGTTGTTCTATTAAATAAAAAATAAATATACTCCTATCTGAAGTGTATTGTATATGACAAGTTGTTAAAACTCCGACAATCATTTCGAATAACCCTGTACAGCCAATCATTACGTTGTTTTATAACCCATAAAATATAAGCTTGTTATTCCTCAGTTACTTTTTACGCAGAAAGCACAAAGAGAGAGAGAGAGAGAGAGAGAGAGAGAAGAGGCTAGTTTGTATTTTCCTCCCTTCCTAGCAACAGTGCTATAATGAAGCATCTGTTATAAATTGTTACTAGGATTTATGGAGGTGCAAAGGCGTGCTGTGAAAACTTCCCATCTTCCTTGCAGATGTACTCTGTCTCCTACTTTGAAAAATGTAGGTGATATTTCTGCCCATTTGTTTGTGGAGATAGTGCTTGGCTGCGCGTAAATAATGAGAGCAGGCGGTAAATTGGTTGACAAGACACAGATCGAGTGGACACACATAAAGTCTGATTACTGTAAAAGCTCCAGTTAAGCGAGTTCTTTCCTCAAGCCCCTAAGGTAACTTTGCCACGTGCAAGCTCTTCTCTTCAAAGAGGCGTGCCTTATCCTGCGGTTCACAGGCCCCGGCAGCGCCTAGTCTACAATTACGCGATTTTACCTTAATGACTAAGTTTTGTAATTCTGCCAGTCTGCATTGTATGACGCTTTAAATTCGATATTGTCGTTTGAGCCTCATTGATAAAGAAATGGTAATAAATAAATGGACACAGGAACCGGTAAACATAGAGAGAAAAACTGTGATAAAGAAAGCATGTGAGAAATAAGCCGTGGAATGTAAGCGAAAAAGAGATTTAAGGGAAAAGCGATGTAGAAAGAAAATTCAGGGAGCAGAAAAAGAGAAGATATCTAGAAAATGTGAAGAAAAAAGAGACATTACAGACATAGCATGAAACAAAGTAGAAGACAGGAATAAACAAAGAAAAGTTACAGAAAGATAGAAGGAAGGTGAAAGGAAAGTAAAAGTTTCAACAAATAAATCATGAAATGAAATGCAAATTTATCTCAAGGACAACTGGCAGGCTTGTTTTTTGTTCATGTGTTAAAACTATCTACATAAGAACGAAATACCATGGAATATTAACCATAATCTGCTTAAAAACATGTATAATGCAGGTAATATCAAATAACCTAACCGCATTATGAAATCTGATAAGTGGATTTTTAATGTTTCCCAAAGACGAATACAATGCCAGCTTAAAAAATGATAATGTGTGATAAACATAACTCAACTAAATATGAACGTGACTATACGAAACCATTTTCATAACGTTATGGACCCAGACGGAGTACTTCTGTGCAGGAATTTAAGAAGTAGTTTTGGACCTAAACGACAGGAAGTAGAGGACGGTGGGAAAACTTTAAATAATTATAAACATCTTATTATGCTTCTCAATTATATTTGTTGGGATTTCTTCCAACAGGCTTAGATGGCAGGATAATATTAAGATGGATCTTCCAGTAGTGGAATTTGGGGGTATGGACTGGATCTAGCTGGCTCAGGGTAGAGACAGGTGGCGGGCACTTGTGAATGTGGTAATGAAACTTCGGGTTCCATAAAATGCGGGGAGTTCCTTGACTAGCTGAAAAGCTTTTAGCTTCTAAGGAAGGACTCTGCTCCATGGAGTAAGTAAGTAAGTAAGGACTTCTTCCAGTGGAACAACACACAACACCACCAAACAATTTTTACGCTAATATCTGCAGGAACACAGAAATGAAAACGAATTTTCTGTTGATGTTAGTGCCACTTCACCTGAAGACGAAAGCAGTTATTCTCCGAAATTTTGTGATGTGTATTCTGACAGCAAAAAGATTCAGATCAATATAACTGATAATATTTAAGCGAAACCGTTGAATAAACTATATTATTCCATCTTAAAATGCATTTTTAACATATAGCTTAATATTTGCTTGAAAATGCCGAGAAGTTTAGGATGTCCGTTATTTACTTACCTACTTACTTACTAACTTACTCCATGGAGCAGGGTCCTTCTTGAGAAGCTAACAGGTTTTCAAGTAGTCAAGGAATCCCCCACATTTTATCGAACCCCAATGTTCATTATCGCAGTCACAAATGCCCACAAACTGTCCATATCCTGAACCAGCTCGATCCAGTCCATACCCCCACATCCCAATTCCTGAAGTTCCATCTTAATATTATCCTCCAATCTTCGCCTGGGTCTCCCAAGTTTTCTCTTTCCCTCTTGCTCCCCACCAAAACACTGTATACGCCACTCCTCTTACCCATGTCCGTGACTTACTGAAGGAACAATAAAAATGTAAAACTTTACTTAAGAGAAAGAAAAGAAAAGAAATTTACTAGACGTAGGTCTGTTTTATAATTGAATATGGAATGTGTCAGAATAACGTTAAGTGTGAAACGTTTCGTAAATATGACAGAGAGACCCCAAATTGATAATTTACTATAACTGAATAACCAGATGATCGCCTGTTAAGTTCTCAACACGACGTTTGCCTTACGGTCTTAGTTAGGGCAACTGTGAATTTGTATATACATTTGTGATAATTAGACTCTAATCAAAGAAAACAAAATTTCAAAGGAGCAAATACCGTTTGTTGTCTCAGAATATTCTACCAGACAAACGTCATGTTGTGTCACATAGACTTCTCATACTCTTGTCTAAACCGGTCTCTTCTTTGGCCTATCTTTGCTATAAATCAAATTTTAATATGGATTTATAATCAAATCACTCTCCAGTGGATCCTAGAAGATAGAGTTGGGTACGCGTAAGATGAATGCCGTAAAAATAAATTAAACTCCCTTCGCCAAGTTTTCTTTAAATTTAGGATAAAGCAACCTGTCATAACATTGAAGCGCAGTGATAGAGGGGACAGAATATTGGATCTTGGCAAACCGAACCGATGTCGAACTGAATTTCAATATTTATGAGCTGTCTGTGTGTGTGTGTGTGTGCGTGTGTGTGTGTGTGGTGTGTGTGTGTATACATACATACATATATATATATATATATATATAAGCCGCCGCTATGTAAATAACGAAATCTTAAAAGAGTCAACAAGACGTATTACATTTTATTCAGTTCCTATCATTACAGGACGTTTGCATGACTGATCTACTGTGTGTGAATTTCTTTGTATTGGTAAATTAGTCATAAGACCCAAGGCACACAAAATTCGTTTTCAGTCTACTACATTCCTTACTTGATCCATGGAGCAAAGTTCTTGAGAAGCTAACCGGTTCTCAGCTAGTCAAGAAATTGCCCGAAATTTATGGAACCCGAAGGTTCATTACCGCATTCACAAGTGCCTGCTACCTGTTCCTATCCTGAGCCAGATCGATTCAGTCCATTCCCGCCATCCCACTTCCTGAAAATCCATCTCAATATTATCCTCACATCTACTCCTGGGTCTACCACTTTACTGTATACAACATATATCTTTCCGTTTCCTCTCTAAAAAAAAAGTCAAATTAAAACTTAAAAACAGTATCGGTTTTAGCTTGAACTTATTTTGGACGTGTATCAGGGTATCTAATATGAAGAGAAAACAAATGTTTTCAACAATATAGTATTTAAAAAGATATTTGGGCATAAAACAAAGGAAGCATGAAGATATAAGGGAATAATGCATAATGAGCGTCGCTGTTTACAGTCCTTGCGTGACATTATTTTGGTGGAATATTAAGGAGGAGGTGACAAAAAGGCAATCTGACACATATGAGGGAAGACAAATACAAACACAGTTTTGGTGGGGAAACTTGAGGAAATAAACCACATCAAAGACGTAAGTGTAGATGGGATATTAGTGTTAACATAAATATTAAAGACTTAGGATGGTAGGACCTGGACTGGATTCATCTGGCTGATGAGAATGAAAAACTAACGGTTTATTTTGGAAAGGAAATAAATATTCAGCTTCGAATTAGTGTGAGGAATTTCCTTGTTAGTTGAAGATCTAACACATTTTCAAGTTAGGTAGTTAGTTATTCTCTCAGTCATTTACTCAGTATTTCCTCTCTATGATGCGACAGCACCTAGTGGGCCAGGGTCTTCCCATTATCGAGATTTCACGATCACTCTCAGACACACTATATTCGGTAAGACTCCTCTGTATGAGTGATCAGCCCCGAAGCCGGGACCTATACTTGACAACACACAATACACACAAGAGACAGACATTCATACCCCTGGCGTAATTCGAACCCGTAATCCCAGGAAGCTAATGATCGCAGGCCCATCCGCGGCTACTGGGATCGTATAATTACGTAGTTAAATATAATAATCATATTTTTTTGCACCACATTTTAAAATTTTAAGAATAATGGGGATGAGAGTTCGTTTCTCCTTTCTTTGCTCTGTCATAATCAAAGTGTTAAAATGACCTGGGAAAACCTGAGACTTGCCAGCCTGTACTTGAACCTATGATGCGAGACTTATTTAAAAGTACAATTTGTCTGTCAAATTTAACCTGTGAGTTACGTGCAACTCGTGTCTCAACTAGACATAATACTTACTTACTTACTTACTACATGAAGCAGACTCCTTCTTGAGAAGCTAACTGGTTCTGCAGCTAGTCAAGAAATTCCCCGCACTTTTTTGAACCCGAAGGTTCATCACCGTATTCACAAGTGCCCGCCATCTGTCCCTATCCTGAGCCAACTCCATCCAGTCTCCATCCCCTCCCACTTCCCGAAGATCCATCTTAATATTATCCTCCCATC
>Ga0123357_10004706_pt1 | contig 16124 bp, 9 predicted proteins | sample TergutEmb28metaG_FD_89873 | JGI IMG/M metagenome (GOLD analysis project Ga0123357, IMG submission 89873) | Embiratermes neotenicus P4 segment gut microbial communities from Petit-Saut dam, French Guiana - Emb289 P4 | ecosystem: Host-associated > Arthropoda: Insects > Digestive system > Gut ... | reverse complement strand
TTTTACATGTAAACAAAACATGAAATTGGTTACTAATAAATTTAAGTCGGGAGGGCTACATGAGAAGCATGTAGTGGCAACTTGGAATCTTGGGAACCATCTCAGCATTTGCTTTTAGGCACAAGGAAACCAAGAAAACCTGTGTCGATGTGGCCGGTCGCAGGACCTTCCGAATACTGACTTCTAGCCAGCAGTCCGGCATCTAAAGTAAACACAGCAGTACACAAATAGTACAGCAAATACACATGACAACAATGCACACAAGACAACTACAACAATACACACGGTCAACCAACAACAATTACACAAAAGACAACTTAAAACTAGAAGACAAGGCAAACTGTCTGATAGTCTACAACTCCAAATATATTTGGGGGAAAAATATCGATTGAACTTTACAAAACCTTCAGGAAGTTATGTTAATTCTATCATATTCTACCGGAAGCGTACAATAATAAGAGATGAAGTTGGTCCGGCGAAGAGACGGCTGTAGGTCTAAACTTCGCCTAGGGCCTGCACACAAAATCTGAGTCGGGCATGTTATAACCTTCAGGAAGACCATAAACTTAAAGCAGAAGAACTGCAATGTGTTTACTGAAACATTTATCTTGTATGAACTGCACACGCTTCTTTGTGAAAGATGTGTATTACTTTACAGAAATTCATACGTTCATATGGCACAGTGGTTGTGACACATGTGAAAGTTAATGTGATACTGTATCAGCTTTGTGTTACAATGTGGCACTAGTGGATCCATGTTGACTCTAGTACGTAACCTCAAAATTTAATGAAGGACATCACCGCATATTGTTAGAGGCGAGGAGGCCTCTCATCATCATTGTAAACCTGTCCCTGGTTTTACTGCTCTTGTATTTTCGCACATCTGCAAATTCTTTTTACCTTTTAAAGTGTTCTATTTCCCCTGTATGTGTGTGTTTCTCAGTTCCTGTCATATACTCCACTGCAGCGGCGTACCGAGGCGGGGGGTTTGGGGGGGTTCAAACCCCCCTCGATATTCCGAAGGTCCTCCAAAATGGTGTCAAACTCAAACTCGATTGTGAAAACTGTTAAAAATTGCTGAATTTAGGACGCCAACACTCCAAGATGTTCGGAAAAAAAGGAGGTAAAATTCAAAAACTACCGTCGGTTCGCAATTGTTTTACATTAGCAATGACAAACAGATTGGTTGTCATATATAGCCTTAAAGTACCAAAAATTAAGAAAATTTTACTATATGAAATGAAGCTTTTTGTACAAAATTACATCTGCCTCCAGAACCCCTGACTAGGGGGCTACCGACCCCAGATCCCTGTCCTCTGTCCTCAACTGAATTTGTTGAACCCCCCCCCCCCGAAAAAAAAAACCTTCTGGTTGCCAATGAAGGTTAACTTTATTGCAATTTGAACTACACGCTACTTATCCTCGTGTAAAAAAGGTAAAGCAGCCCCGTTACAGGCCTGGAGTGACAACGGCACAGGATGGTGATAAGGTTGTCAGCCTTACGCACCGGCCGCTTTTATCTCCAGGAAATACTCCTGGTACTCATTTCTGTTAGAAGCTGAGTCGACCCCAGGGCCATAGTGCGATCGAAAAGATTTTATGTCAATGAAAAATTCCATTGACACTAGCTGGGATCGGACCAGCAACCTTCCGATTTGTAGCACAGCACCTTAACCACTGAGCTACCGCGGTCCGTACATATCCTCCTGTATTTTTATTTAAGTCTGTGTATACACTTGTGTGTTACACTAAAGTTTCATAGTAACTTTTGAGATTTTCTAATATTCTTTTTCAAAATTAGACATGAATTAGTAATTTAGAAGGCACTGGATTGTTATTTATATTTTGCCATTTGTATGACAGAGGAGTTACAGGCTTGTTTGTTTCATGTTTCTCTTCATTATACTCACTGATTTGACAAAGAGAACGTCTGCTGGTTTGTTAAAATTATACCTACTTTGGGTATACTAAATCTGAAATTTGTTATTCAGTTTTCAAACTGTATAAATTAATAATCTTCTGACTCAAACCAATATTATGAGACACATGTGGGGTCTCTTGAGGTTGAGGCAGCCCAGAAACGCTTAGTTTTTCATTTAAGTAGTTAATTTTTGGTTTCTTTAGTTTACAATAATAAACAACCAACTAGATGCAACAATAACAATTTATTTGTATTTTCAATCACCTCAGCATGTTTTGGGCGATAATTTCGTCCATCCTCAGGAGCACTAGACTGTGTTTACAGCTTGTGGTATAATACAGCGAAGAAGTTGCCTGCTGGTGACCTTGTCACCAACAGGCGACTTCTGATGTTCTACTGAGTCATGTGTATTAATGTAATGTTCTCCTGAGTCATGTGTAGGAACGTGATGCGCGACTGAGTCATATGTATTATTGTGATGTTCTGCTGAGTCACATGTATTAATGTGACGTTCTACGGAGTCATGCATATTAATGCGATGGTTTACTGAGACACATGTATTGTGATGTTTTACTGAGTCATAATTGGGAATGTGATGCACTACTGAGTCATATTATTAATACAATGTTCTACTGAGTCATGTGTAAGAATGTGATGCGCTACTGAGTCATGTGAATTAAAATGATGTGCTTATGAGCCATGAATATTAATATGACATGCAACTGAGCCATGTGTATTGTGCTACTGAGTCATGTGTGTTAATGTAGGCACACTTCTACAGTTTTATGATAGCCTTCTTCTTGGATACCGTTTTTTTCCCCAGGGGTGAAGCGGCCGGGACATTAAGCTGGCTGTTCACCTCCATCTAGTGGAACAATAACTCTACTCACCCTGTGTGTCTTCGTAGCGTTCACATGGACGTTATCTTTACATTTTTGCAGTTGAACGTATGCAGATTTGTATGTGAATGTGTTAAAAAAAGATCAGGTTTATCATTTTCATTATGGAGTATTTTGTTTCGTAAAAATTTCAACTGAAAAACTCTAAAATATAACTGCGAGAGCGTATTATAAAATTTGAATTCCACTTTAAGCCAGATTATTACAAAGTGCTGTATTTGGAAACATTTTAGTTTTTATATTATGATCATGCTGTAGCCAAGTAAATTAAAAGTTATGCACCAAGTATTTAATTTTTTTAACATTAAATTTTATCTTGAAACTTATTTGTGTGGCATTCCTGTGGTTACCAGGTGCCAGCCATGGGACGTAGGACGCATGAAGATCAACACTAAGCTTCACAAACCTGCTCCGTCCCAAAATATAAACTAAAACATCCTGATATAAAGAAGTTTATTTTTGCACTGGCGGTGTTCAACGTCAGTTTTGATTGAAAGGTGTGTAATGGGTGGGGTAATAAGGGGGGATGATGGTCATGAAATATGGCTTAACATCGACAGACGCGCATTTCGTATGAGCCTGTGCACGATTCAGATGCTGTATACAGCATCTTATGCATCGTTTGTTATTGAATCTTCAAACAATATTTTACGCAGTGACACAGACGTAATTCAAACGCAAGTACGAAGGCGCTACATACTATACTCTTTATTTTGGGGATATATTTGTATATCAACACTATATATATATATATATATTGTTGATCCGCAGAGATTCCCGTTGCGATGGCAACCGTCCCGCTGGTTGTCGGTCGAACGAGGAAGGAAACAAACAGTGCGCCGCCATTTTGGAATCGCTACAGCCGGAGAGTGAGCTGGCAGCTTTGCTGCAACAGTAGGCTGCTTTCAGCGTCACGAAGTAATGGACCCGATTTTCCTGTTCTACAACCGAAGGAGCATGTTCTTGCTGGTCGGCGAGACATTGTACTTTATGTATCTGTCTGTGCTGCATTTTTTACTTCCCCGTCCTATTTCGATTAAACTCAGTTCGTAGAACATCATTTGCAAAATGCTATTTTGTGTCTTTTGTAATGATCTTCGCAGTTAACGGTAATGCTGAAGTAAAATGTGCCGCTATTAGAGACACGTGATGAACCATACGAATATACGAAGACAAAGTACATACGTGCATGTGTGTGTCACTGAGACGCCAGTCTTTCGAGTATATCGACTTTAATCGTGACAAAATGGCGAATTTGATTAATATAAAGTTGGGGTTTTACAGAACACTTTCATAAAAAAAAAAACTATAGCGCATAGCAATAATATTCCGAAAAGTACTGCGGTGTTTTGTTTGCATAGATTTTTTAGGTTGCCCCCGGTGGGTGGAATGAGATGCCCCCTGTTCAACCTTTACAACAGCACTCCCTATTTCCCCGTACTCCTCCTCCTCCTCCTCCTCCTTTCGAAGCCTCCATCGTCCCCTCCGCAAGTTCCTCTCTGCACAACACGTCATTTCACTACCCTCCGTCCCCTCCACTTGCGCTGGTTCTCATACTCTCTTGGTCCCATTGATAGAGCTTCGTAACACCCCTCTTCCCGTGTCGGAACATGGACTCTTCCAAAACCTGTTTGCAAGCCTACGAGCCTGCTGCCCACCCTGGCCCTCTACTGCTGGTGCTGGTTTTCTGTATGTGTGTGAGTGTGATGGTTTTCTAGGGCTAGTTCAATGACTTTCAAACATTTAAGGGAGAGGTATGGTAAAAGACAATCGTAAGACATTGGACCTTACGAGGGTAAAATCAAATTGACGAGATTTTACATGTCCTCGAGTGTACATATTTTTTTTTGGGAGGGAGTTAATATTTGGAACGTGCAGTGAACTGATGTGGTCTGATGACTGAATACCAAGGTCTGACGGACGGCAGTTGGTTGTATGTACCTCACTCCACTTCCATTTTCATATCTGGTTAGCAATCGTGTGGCACCCAAGTTATTCAGGAACAGTGTTAACATGGCCGACCGACAGTGTCAAGTGTATTACTGCGTGTGATTCTGCTATACATCGATTCATTATTAATTTTTTGATTCTTGCATATTGTGATATCTTTCTGGTCATATTTTCGAACAGTGAACATCGCCTTCGATTACACTGAAAAAAACTGAGTGCCACGTCGAAAACAAAGACATTATATCAGCAGTTGTATCCGGTGGAATTCTATTTGGATTATCTTAGGCCTACTTTAAATACAAAACAGGATTATTAAGTAGTGAAAAGGTAAAGTAAATATGTGATATCCACGTGCAACAAAATGGCGGAAAGATAAGTGTCTTGTCGTTGTACTAGTGATCATTTCCTATGTCATATTTTCAGCGGGTGAATGAGTGCAATTTCCGTCACAGACTCATTAGTAGTAGTAACAAGCTCCACATGTTTGTTCGATACAAGTTACAGTATTATTGTTATCGGAATGGTAACAGCTGCCGTGGCAAGCAATACGATTCTAGTGCGTTGTTCCGACAGGTAAGCACAAATAGTAGCAATGGTCGTCGACGATGCAAGAAGGCTAATACTGCAGAGCATACAACAAAGTCAGGCAGCGTCTATCGCATCTCTTCTCAAGACGAGCAACGCAACGAGGAACAGCTAGCATTTCGTGCCTAGTATGGCCGCTAGCAAAATACCGAACAACAATGTAGTTGCTGCAACGCTATCAGAATTATCGTCACTGTTTCTTCCTTGTTTGCATCGCCCCGTACTGTGAAACACGACGGAAGGAGATGAAAAGAACTACAGTATGAGGGGGTAACAGGTGTATGGCTTTTTCAGCCGTTATTCAAAAACTTATATTTTCAAACGTGAACGCCACAAAGGAAAGTGAAATTAGATCCACAACGGTGAATGGTTTTTACGTAAGACTTAAATTTTTATTGTCGTTACTGTGCGGTCGGAGAAGATACGTGTGTTTTTTTGTTTCGTCTGCAAGATTTTTGTCATTCGTAGTTCAGAAACCAGTGTGTTGGATGCAACTTCGACCCATCTGTTCATGTAGAACGTTAACCGTGCGAAAGATGAAGAGTCGACTAAAATCTGCTGCGTCCTACATGACAGACGGTGAATGAAGATGGTGAAGTGAAACCGTAACCCTATCCCCAATCCCTGAAACCCACCCATTCCCCCAAATTTAAGAAGAAACAAGCTTTTAAGTGCAATGTATCAGGTGCAAAAATAGGAAAGGGTAGAAAAAATAATAGTTCCGTGTATTATACTAGTGCTTAGACGGTGGCGGCGTCGTCGAAGAAGCTCCGACAAGCCCTCGGGCCTCCCCCTCGGTCACTATTATGGAAACTGTTCAACAGTCCGTTGTACATCTTGAACATGGTGGAATGCCACCTCAGGCACCGATGGCATATGCACAAAGGTCCCCAGCTCTTCACAGGTGAGAAATTACTCAGTGGAATTACGTTTCAGTCGCGTAGTTGCGATGAACTCTGAATTTTTGTAAGTGTAGTTAGAAAATGTGGTAACGGTACCGTTAAAACAGGCTGTTGAAGTGATTTTCTTTGTATGGGAGTGCTGTGAGTAAGATTCTTTTATTGTATCCGTGAATTGAAGTTTGAGAAATTTGTGTTACGTTGTCGTGAACTAAAGTTTATGAAATTTTGTGATTTGTTAAGTATTTTGTGTATGGATAGGGTTTTCTACAGTATGCACATTGCCATTCCTACATCATTTCGCCTAACTGTGAAGGTCGTTACAGACTGTCACGAAAGTCTGCGTATTATGATTAGCCCAACTGTTAATGAGGCATTTCAGTTTTCAGCCGATATAATAGCATTTATATCTAAACTGTCACTTTGCTGATGGCACAGTTACAAACGTGTGTTAGTAATTTATACGTAGAGACCATTACTGGTATTAGATGAATTCCCGTGGAATTTCGGTTGTAGTTGCTGTTGACGTGGAATGTTTTGGAGCCGGTGAGGTGTGGCAACAGCGGCTGAGTGAGTGCATGACTGATTACGCTGGTGCCAGTTTGCCTCGTCTCATATGACATGGCAGCGCTGTAATCTTAGAAGTCATCCCCTTACCTGTTTTATTATTTTTTTTTTGTTTTGCGTGGGATACAGAGAACTTTTCATAGAAGTGCGATAAACGTTTTGTATATGGAACTCCAAATCGAGTTGTGCGCTGAGTTTTCCCCGTCCAGTGGGATGGTACGTTGATGAATCCAACTGAAACCGTTTTGAAATGAATTCTGGGATGTCTTGGTGGTTAGGTGAGATGTGAAGCTCTTTGACTGCAATCGCTATTTGATAGCGTACAGTTTGCCTGTTTTAGGACAATATTACCTCACATCGAACATGATAGATAATGAGCCTATGTGTTTCTGTATGACCAATTATTTTAAATGTTTGCTTATATTTTTCATGTGAATCCCGGTTTTAAGAGTAATTTGACTCTTTGTTACATGGATTGTAACATGATGCTGAAAGTAACGGAATTTGAAAGAAAGGTAGTGGAGGTTTGTGAAGGCTAGAATTCATTTCAGTGTCACCATGGCTGTAAGTTGTGTGTGCCCAACAAAGGCCTGGTGTGACATAAATCACACACATTTAGCATCACGATCGTGGGTTATAAAAATATATTGGGAATTCTGCATGGTTGTTTCTGAGATTCCAAAAATTCTTTGACGAATTCATTGCCATATTTCCAGATGATGGGAGTTTTTTTTTCTGGGGGGGGGCATGAAACTATATTCAAACTTGTTGTGGAGGAAGAAAAATTTTTTCAGTGGGCAGATCCTTGGATGATTATGATGATGATGAAAATTCACTTGTGTGTTGTGAACATGACTTTGGAATGATATTAAACAGTTGTAATAAAGTATTAATAATGACCATGTGAGAATAGAATTAAGACAGTTGTGTGTAGTATTCCTTATAAAGCAAACATCTGGTTGATTCATGGTTATAAAAGTAATTTTATTCAGACTTTACATTCTCTGAACCGTGCATTGTGATACATATGGGGGGGAGAGAGATTAATAAGCAGCACACTTTTTCTCATCAATTTATTCCAATTAAACTATCCTCTACATTTATCTTAGTAATTAACCAACTTGATACACAAAATGTTTGTTTTAAATAAGTTTATTTCATGCCTCCACATGTTTCATGATGATGAGTACATGGTGCTCAAAACATGTAGAGGCATGAAATAAACTTATTGTAAAACAAAAATTTTGTGCATCAAGTTGGTTAATTACTAAGATAAATATACTGAGATGCACGGTCAGCAAAATATATTAAAAAAAATCCTCTGCATGTTTTGAACAAATGATTGTTCATCATCAGGAGGTTATTTCTGTACACACAGCATACAGTACTTTAACATGCATCTGTGGGGTGTCTAGCCGCTAACGCGCGTACGGAAATAACCTCCTGATGACGAACAATTATTTTTTTTTTTTAAAACATGTAAAGGATAGTTTAATGGGAATAAATTAATTAGAAAAAGTGTGCATCTTGTTGGTATCTCTCAGGTATAATTTGATTCAACTTCACTGTTTGTTAACGGTTGTCGTCACAAGTAACAAATTTAGTCTAAAATTTTAAATCCTTACCTTTAACACATGCTTGTTGTAGTATTTCCCAGGAATTGATGTAAAGTATTGAATGAACCTTGCCTGACTGAACACTGCTTTGTGTAGGTGGTGTGTGTCGCAAAAGGTGAGACTTATGTTAAAGTAGAAGAGATGAAATCGGTATCTACATGCCAAAAAATATATTAAATAAAAGAAAGTAGCTGTTTTATTAAATAGTTCATTCCTGCTGTGCCAAAACTGTGAAACTGTGGGTGCTTAGTGTAGGGAAACTGGAGAAGGGAGTCAGTTGTATGTAATGGAAGGAGCTGACCACAGTATTTTACACAAGATGATGTAGTGGCTACCTTTGCTGCATCTAACTTTGCAGGTACCTGATTGGAATTAACCTTAAATGTTCGTGATTTTCCTTTGCCCCGCCTTGAAGGTATAGGAAAGTAACTTTTCAATAGGCTACAACTGATAAAATTTGATATGATATCAAAATTCAAGTAGGTGAGAATATTTATCTTATGGGAGGTGAGCATGAAGATATTGCAGAAATGCAGGGTACATATGATCGGGGGTACATACATTTTCCAGATGAACGGTGTTAGGAGCGTCATAAAAATTATAAGTTCCAGAAGGGTGATAAGAAGCAACTTTAGACCCACAAATATTAGGTCCTGCGGTACAATATATAGTCGCCAGGGAGAGTTGGTTCCTGAGGTTTGTACACCCTTGCGTGTACCTCGAAATTTGTAGTCTTGTCATAACCTTGTTAGTATCAGTAAATAAGTGATGGAGAATTGCATGTTTGGCCTGTATTTATTTACTAGGCACTTAACAAGGCTGTGAAGTGATTTTCACACAGTATCCACATTTTGAAGATGCATGTGTCTGAAATTTGACAAATTGTGTATCTGTATAGCTGTTCAAGGATATCGTGGAATTGAAGAGTTTCTTACTATCGCCACAGACATCTGCTTTTGGATGCCATATTGAATCTGTTCTTACATCCTTGCAAGCTTTTTCATAAAGGCAGATTTTTTAAATTATCTTCGACATTTTTAATGAGGTTTTTGAACCACAATTTTGTGTTCGTTTCTTTCATGTTGTGTGTTCCTGCCATGGTTGGGTCATTCTCCCATCAGTTTCATCGTGTAGTCGTTGGTTCGATCCCAGGTCATTCCTTGCGTTGTGGTAGACAAATTAGCATTGGGACAGGTTTTTCTCCGTCTACTTTGGTTTTCGTGTATCATTATCAGCGTTGCATACACTTGTTTCATTCATCTATCGCAAATACCACTTACGTAATCTTCGCATTTGTCAGCGTCGTTAAATAAACACTCCCCCCTCATGTATTTGACTGTAGGGACTACGTGCGCGTCGCCACTTTATGTAATACCTAGGAACCTATTCCTTCAGTTTTTTTAAATGTATTACACTAACACAACTCACAGGAATACTGCATTTTCTTTATGTTCAGGGCAACATGTTTCGGTCAGTTTTTATCGCTATCATCGGGTAGTTGCACCGTTTACATAAAAGAGAAAGTGCATGTAGCATGTTCTGTAGTAAAGTACTTTAAGTATATTCTATGTTTAGATGTTCTCAGCACTCTTAAACTCCGTCATTGTTCGTATCTCGTGAGTGAGGGACAGAGTGTCTGATACGATAGGCAAAATTGTTATTTATTACAGCGCTCCACAGCGGAGTGCCATGGCGTTTAGAGGTTTTGTTCTGGTACCGTGTGGTTTCTAGGTGGTGTGTGCTGTCAAAATATAAGATTTTCACTGAAGGAGAAGAGGCGAATCCTACCCGGACATTCACAGAAAAAAAGTATCTCAGTTATTCCGTACAGTGCCTGAGACGCCATGCGTGGTGTGGCGCCTTGAAATTTGTTGTGGTGCCTTGTATTCTCTAGAGTAATTATGATGTGTTTGTGTCTACGTTTTTGAAAATCCCACCTCATCATTTATGTGCGACAACTTAATCTGCAAACAATCTGAATGCTAGAGTCATAGTAAGGTTATACCATCTTAAGAGTATCTTTGTTCAGTGGTCCTTTGGGGTTCCCTGTGTTACTGTGAAGTGGGTCGTGGACATTTATAGTGCTGTTAGGCTATGTGAAGTTTGGTTTGTGTGTTGGCCAGCCACTGTGCTAGCTCACATGGATACCCACATAGTCCTGAATATCTGGGCTGCCTCCTCGTCCTGAGAAATTTGTCGTGCCATGATTTACCGCTTCTTAATGAGTCACATATATCAGTATTTTGAAATTGCTATTTCACTTTATCTGGTTAATTGAGAATTATGTAATTAATAAGGTCTGTTTTGGAAAATAGCTGGTGTGACTAGGTTGTGAATCAGGTGTGCCCGACTTTCCCGCGAATCTGAGAGTCGTCACAAAATCCTAGGCGCCGTAACGGTAACACGAAGCAAGTTTCATACTGAGGATCAACAAATACCAGGCATCACCATGCAAAATTGTCGTCACAGCGACCTGGCGTGTTGATTTGTGCACCCCTGTTGTAAGTAATGTTTTAGTAATATGTTAGCTGCTGTTCGAGTTGTAGCCTAATGAGAGATTAGCAATCAGGAAGTTTGTGCATATGTTAATGTTTGTCTAGCACCTGTATAGTGAAGTTATTTTACCTGACAACTGTCGCTAGTTACCCTCTGTCGGTTTGTGTAACGTACAAGAAACACTTGACAGTCAGTGACCACTGTGTTAGGGGTGACGCTTGTCTGTGAGCCGAAGGAAACTTTGTGAATGTACCACCTGAATTAGTATCTTTGTGGTGGTCAAAGGTAAAGTTGTCCCTGTGTACACTATGAAGGCATGTAGGGGGAGTGGAGGTATAGTTCCACCCATTCTTAACCTCGGCACTAGATCGAGGTGAGTGGTCAGCCCCAGGCTTGGACCCTTTATTTACGTGTGATATTATACTGTTCAGTGCTGCATGTTGTAAATTGAAATGTAGGTAGGACTCATTCTTAAAACGTAATACAGTTTAAAAGGCATATTTCTTGTATATTGGTAATTCCATTGTCAAGATGGAGACCAGCATGGCTAAATTATGTGTGCAAAATTACACATCTGCTTTTCTGGCTAATACAGTTTGTTTCCATGATTAGTTGAATGTTAAATTCCAGTTTCTTATATCTGTTTTCAGAACAGATGAATGACATATCTAATTATCAGCACAAAATTCCAGAAATACCGCCTAACACTGTGGGTACTTGGGAAGTTTTGTGGTGAAATGCTGGAACTTGAAGCTGACCACCTTCTGCCAGTGCTGAGGTTCATAAATGAAGTTGTACCTCCATTCCCCCATACACCTTCATTGCGTGCACAGGAATGACCTTGCCTACATACCCAGAATGACTTCTGATTTTTGGTTATGAAAGTATATATATATGTATGTTTTCTGTGTATTTATTTCTGGTTATTTCCAGTTTTTGTAAGACTTTTACACAGTTTTCTCTTTGTGATGTTTTTATGATAGGTCTTAAGTTTCTGAAACTAACCTCACACAGTTTTATAACGCTTCCACAATTAGGCGAATTTGCGAAATGTTGTATAAAATAGGATAAAATAGTCAAACACAACTGTGTTTGACTATTTTATCCTATTTTATATGATTTTATTACACAACAGAAATGCCCCAACTTAAAATTGTGAAATGTTGTTTTTAATACTCATGAATATATGGCGTGATGTGTTGCATTGTAGATGTGGAATATAGACTGGTAGGCAGGTTATTGTTGGAAATTTAACTTGTAGTATGAATTAAGAGTGTGACTTTAATAGAAAACAATCTACTAGTGTAGATATTAGTGTCTGAGTCAGCATATTTTGAAACTAGATATTGAGTTCATAATGTGAAAGAACTTTGATACTATCAAAATCTGCCACAAGCATGCCCTTTATGCTTTGTATGTTAGTAGAGGGTAAAAGGTAAAGTACACCCTATAACATGCCATGAAGGCCCAGAGGGGAACAGAGGTATAGCCACACTCTTTCTTTAACCTCAGTGCTGGCTGGGGTTGGTTGGTTATTGCCATGTTCTGGCCGATTTACTCCCTGGAATGATGTGGTACCTATTGCACACCAAGCACAGTTTGATTACTGACTGGATTATTGTATTTCAATTGATGAAAGAAGACATTTCCATGCACTGAGATTGATGTTGGACCATACAGAGGGTTTGATAATGGTGCATGTCTCTGCAGTGATTTCAAAATTAAGTAAAATAGCCAAGGTCACAATAATGATATCAAAATTAGTTTAAGACTTTTTGTTATAAGGCAGACGGAGCAGTATTCAGATTGGAAAATTTTAATGTCATAGACTGAGAAATGTTGAGGTGAGACATGCACAGATTAAAATCTGAAAAAAGTTTGAAATTTTGTGGAATCCATAACTAAATAAGGCGATTAAATGGACAGTAAATAATGGAACATTCCCTGTTATATGAAAGTTGCATCCAAAGAGAGTTTATCAACACACAGATTTTGTTACTTCGCTTTGGTGAAGAGTGCTCTAACCTACAATCTCAGGAATTAACCAACTTAATGTACAAAATCTTGTTTTATAATAAGTTTATTGTGTACATTATAGGCATATAATAAACTTATTATAAAACAAGATTTTGTGCATTATGGTGGTTAATTACTAAGATTATACTGAGATGCACGGTCAGCAAAACATCAAAAGCTGTAACCTACAGTTTCATAACCAATGAGGGAAATAGGTGTTGGTTCAAAATATGGAACCTGTCTTGTTGTGTGGGTCCAGTGAATATCAGAGAGACAGAGTCAGTACAATTATGACAGTAATGACAGAACTCGGGAATAATGTGGTCAGGACAGTAAGGTTTTCCTGTGAATTCACAGACTATTACAGAAAGATGGAAGGGCTGTTTTGGTAAGACATGAATTATGAGGGTATGGAATGGATTCTACAGAATTAGCAGTCCTACAACAGACTTTTGAAGGAAGATGAAATTGCCACTGAAAAATTGGTTTGATTTAATTACAGTTTAAAAAAAAAAAGCAAATATTCAAGCATTACAGTTGGAGATTAATAACTTTATACTATTTATGTGGAATGAGGGTGAACTACTGCATTATTAAACTGTACATTCTCTGAACTGTGCATCATGATACGCATATGTGAGCAAGACTAACAAGATGTACAATTTTTCTTCATAATTTGTTTCAATTAAATTATCCTAGACACGTTTCGAACAAATAATTGTTCATCATCATGTCGAGGATAATTTAATTGAGATAAATTATTAAGAAAAAGTGTGCATATTGTTGATCTTACTCAGGTACTTCATTAGTGTTAGGAATGTATTATTTTCCCTATCAGTAAAATAGGTGGTGTAACTGGTTATGTCCAAGGAATCTCTCTTTTATCAACTTTGTATAAAATTGTATCCACCTATTTTTATTGCGTCATTAACAGCATTTGTCAGTGGGAATGTTGGCGTTTTTCGTAATCATTATTATGCAGCGTCACAATACTTCCGGTACGTATGCAGTTAGTAAGTTTGAAAGAAGGATGTGCTTAGGTTATTAGAGAATTTTAACTGGTTTGGAGTACCGAAAGTCGTGGTTAATTTAAGTATTTTTATGTTGAAACATACAAGCTCTGTTGGGTTGCTGTGAGATGTTAGGAAGCAGAAAATACTGAGAGAAGGATATGTTGAGTCTTTGACATAAAATGTGGGACAAATTATAATTTAATGTAGAGATAGCTAATAAATCCTTTGAAAATGTGTGAGAGTTGAAGTGTCATGGAATGAGAGGAATGAATCAAAAAGTGCATCAGCAGAGCTTAATAAATCCCTTGAAAATGTGGCACAGTTAATAGTGAGGTAAATTTAGTCAGAAAACACAACTGTAATTGTGTGCTAGATGATGGTATTTATTACCAAGTAAATAACTACATGTTTCGGCTTATAGCGGCCATCTTCAGGTTATTACAGTTTTGCTCAAAGAGTGTCATATATATATATATATATGTGCGTGTGTGTACATATATATATATACACACATACATGACACTCTTTGAGCAAAATTGTAATAACCTTAAGATGGCCGCTATAGGTCGAAACATGTAGCTATTTACTTGCTAATAAATACCATCATCTAACATACAATTATAGTTGTGTTTTGTGACTGAATTTACCTCACTATTAGTCTTTCACACACAGCGGGTATGACACACCTCAATATTGTGGCACAGTTAACGTAGCATGGAATGAGAGGTAGAAGTAATAAGTGCATCTGCAAAGTAGTTACATTACATGTGGAAATGCTTTGTACCACTCGGCTTTGAGTGTCTTTACTTCCCATCTTATCTGAAAGTGTGAAGATTAATTTACATACAAATTTATGACTTTATTTGTAGTTTCATGTGAACTTAAACTTGGTGTCCCACATGAGGTGATGAACTTAAATAGTGGGTGTTGGTGCTCAAGGTGATGAGGACATTATTTTGATCTGAAGGAGAGGAAATGTTGGGTGGCTGGATGAAATTGTGTAATGGGGGCCTTGTTATTTGTATTCTTCAAAAACTGTTCTGGGTGGCAGATTAAGTCATGGGGCCTTGGATGGATGAGGTATATGGCACTTGTGTGATGTAAGCATAGCTTGGAGGAGCTCGGTAATGAATCTTCGGGTTCCATAGATTGCTTGACAAATCCCCAAAACGAAAGTGACGTTCTACAGTAGACGTTTTCAGTTAAATTATGCTTAGTATGTTGTACTTACATACACATACAAATTCCACTATACTTTTTAATAATTTTTATGCACTTTTATCTTCTGTGTGTGTGTGTGCGTGTGTGTTTAATTCTGCAGCTGCACATGTATGACATAGTAGCCATTGCTACATCTTTCTTTGTCCGTACTTCCGTGAAGATGGCTGTAACATGTAGGAGTCTTGCTATATTCTTGTATACATTTGTATCTAACTGTTGTGCGGTTCTGTGTTGTTTGAACTGTGCATTGTGATATACATATGTAATAAGAACCAACAAAATGTACACTTTTTTCATTAATGGTTTAATTTAATTATAGTGTCTTCGAAATGTTTCGAACATCCAAGTGTTCATCCTCAGGAAGACTTGTACATGCAGTTTTAAGGTATTTCTTTCATACTGAAATTATAATAAATATTGCCTTTAATTATAATTTCAGCATGAAAAAAATACCATAAAACTACATGTACAAGTCTTCCTGAGGATGAACACGTGGATGTTCGAAACATGTCGAAGACACTGTAATTAAATTAATTAGTTAATGTAAAAAGTGTGCATTTTGCCAGTTCTTGTTACATATGTTGTGCAGTTGTTGGAATAAACATTGTAAAATTATCTTAATGCACTGGAATAAGGATTATATTAAATAAGTTACAAGTCTTGAATGTGTTAATCAGAAACTGTGCACCGCCACATAACAGGGGGTGGCAAACAGACCGTTAGTGTGCACAAAATTAGATGTCTGTTTTGTTAGAGCTTTTACATGTTTTTGATCCTGATGAAACAACTTCAGGCAGAAACCATTAGTGAAAACAGGTGTCAGTTGTAGGCCTTACAGTACATGGTGTATGTTGTTGATATTACTACTACTACTACTACTACTACTACTACTACTACTACTACTACTACTACTACTACCACCACCACCACCACCACCACCA
>Ga0123357_10004705_pt1 | contig 16126 bp, 6 predicted proteins | sample TergutEmb28metaG_FD_89873 | JGI IMG/M metagenome (GOLD analysis project Ga0123357, IMG submission 89873) | Embiratermes neotenicus P4 segment gut microbial communities from Petit-Saut dam, French Guiana - Emb289 P4 | ecosystem: Host-associated > Arthropoda: Insects > Digestive system > Gut ... | reverse complement strand
TAATTTTAGCACACCCTGTATATAAAACGTGAATAATACAGGAACCAAATACGTTAGATTTATGAAACAAAATGCATTTTGAAGAGGAAAAAACGGAGAGTATATACCATGTTTAAAATATTCAGCACCTATATGTGTTGAATAAATATATAAAATGCAACGTTTAGAGGTTAGCGGTTCGGTACAACCACTATATTCGTCATTAGGCGTCAAAGGGTTAATGATAAAATCTCTTTCTATTCACGTCGCCTCGATTAATATCAAAGGTCTCAGAACCAGGTATGGTGTAAGTTCGGGGGGCGGGGTAGGATAGTAACTGCACATCCAACTGGGTGTTTACTAAGATTCGTTGTTTCAAATTAATCCTGAGATGTCAGAGATCCCAGCCGGTTATTGTTTACTGGAAACCAAACAGCAGTAACGTTTCTCTAGATATTCTAATACTTTAACAATATCATAATTAAAATCTTTATACTATACTGTCATTACAGCGATTTATGTGGTAACGTACGCTGACCTACAGACAAGTGTTAATGATACAGTACCGACTACGCTGATCCAATTGTCATATCATTTACATGTCCATGAAACTGGCCAGTGAAAATATTTGCGTAACGGACCTACACCTTGAAAGAAGTAGCAGGTGCGAATTGATATTTTTGACGAGGCTACCCAACATTTCCTTCCGTAACATGACGACCTACAAAATGACGTAACGGTGTGTGAAGGTCATATTCCTGTAAACTTTGTGATTTCGTCCTTCGAACACACAACTACCTGTTCCGAATATTCGGTTTATAATTATCATAATTTAATTCACGGATATATCACATCTCATTAGTTCAATCACGTCCCGTTGTTCCACTGAGCGGAATAAACCTCTCTGCACGGACCTCAAGAAGAGTTCTTTAATGAATGACAGGTTCCCGACCCTTAATACAAATATTGTAAAATGTAAAAGTAAAACTATGCCATTACGGGCCTGGACAGACCTTTAAGACTCCAGGAGGCTGAGGCTCCCCAAATTTTTAGTAATTCGGCAAATGAAGGTGGTAAGATTGTCAGCCCTATGCACCATCCGTCTCTACCCCCAAGGAGGCTAAGTGGCCCCAGGGGCCACAGTGCGGCCGGAAGGTTTAAATCAATGAAGAATCCCAACACCCCATCGGGGTTAGAACCCGCATCCTTACGACGTGGAGAGCAGTGCCTCAATCATCTGCACCACCGCGTAATAAGTATTGCAGCGTAATAAATTCAGGAAAAATTTAATGTGTTCCAGAGAAATTATACAGGGTGAGGAAGACAGTTCTGACATTTCTAAAAACGTGATATAGGTTTCATGAGTTTAAATTTTAGTGCGCCCGGAAGTTCTGCACCTGTGAAAAGTCCCATTTAAACAAACTGCTTTGTTAAAGGATATAGATTTACTCATCAGTAAGTACTCACAAAGGTTTATTTCATATTTACAGAGCCATAAATAATAACTGGACAATAGTGTACCTCGCGATGGAACCGTAATTCTAGGAACACCAAACACGTCACGTTCAAAGACGAAGACCGGCCAGTTCTGGGAATTATCTAAGCTGCAGAATCGAATTTTACAAGGTCAAAACTGACTTTTAAGAGTTCACGCCTGAGGTCACAACACAATGACGAACAATAAAATAATTGTGGACAAATTATCTGCTGGCACGTTCAGGCGCTTCAAAAACAATCACCCGCACATTTCTAACTGAAGGTCTAAACGCTGGACAGCATAACAGAACAACAAAACACACTTTATCTACAGAATTTGTTCTGGGTTTCGTACGTGTGACCGTTGTAACCGGCTATTTGTGTTCGTGAAATCCAAATAAGAAAGACTGAAGAGAAAAATGCAGCTCAGCGTGAGTACACGATCAAGTGACTTCGAGTAAGAAGACTTGGCGCTCATATGAGGATAACCTGACAGTGTAAGAAGTGGCAGCAAATAGAGAGACAGGTACGAAGTTGTAACAGACATATGGAGTCGCAATGAATCTTTGCACAGTAACTTGTAACTAATATCCAATAAATGTTACAACAGTTCAACGTGTTCTTGCGAGAATTAGATACACAATTGAAAACTGCGAATAATTGAAAGTGACTGAAAACACTGTGTGTGTGTGTGTGTGTATGTGTATGTGTGAGAGTGTGTGAGTGTGTGTATGTTTGTGCGTGAGTGTGTGTATGTGAGTGAATATATGTGCGTGAGTGTGCATGTGCGTGAGAGTGCGTGTGTATGTGAGTATATGTGTGCGTTAGTGAGTGTGTGAGAGTAAGTGTGTGTGTGAGTGTGTGTGTTTATGTTTGTGCGTGTGTGTGTATGTGAGTGAATATGTGTGCGTGAGTGTGCATGTGCGTGAGAGTGCGTGTGTATGTGAGTATATGTGTGCGTTAGTGAGTGTGTGAGAGTAAGTGTGTGTGTGAGTGTGTGAGTATATGCGTGCATGTGTGTGTGAGAGTATGTGTGTGAATGTGTGCGTGAGTGTGTGCGCGTGCGCGTGTGTGAGAGTGTGTGCGTGATTGTGTGCGTAATTGTGTGCGTAATTGTGTGTATGTGAGTGAGTATTGTGTGCGTGAGTGTGCGTGTGTGTGAGTGTGTGAGTATATGTGTGCATGAATGTGTGTGTGAGAGTTTGTGTGTGTGAGTATATGTGTGCGTATGTGTGTGTGAGTGTGTGTATTATTTGTACAAACGTTTTTTTTTAAAGCGAGACAGAATATGAAAGCGAGATCAGCATTACAGCTTCAGTTTCAATAAAATTAGTTTATCTACAAGCTGTTTCCTGTAGTAAGGAAATGTTATGAAATATGCTGCAACCGTAATTAAATTATGTTAATATGTCTACAAAAACTGAAAATTACGTCGAGTATTTTAATACTATGAAGCATTTGATAACACAAACTTTCGGTAACCAGCCTGCTTGTCATTGATCAGGCAAGGTGACGAACTTTCCCTTGAATTTTGTCGTCAGCTTTTTAAATTAACACACACGAAGGCATTCAACTAATATTACGTTCGACATTGTCAGTTATCTGAGGTGTACTTGACGGAAACGAAGTTTCAGAAGCTGGCTCCGATTTCGAAACCCCACCGTATGTAACATGTGGCACGCTGAAAATAGGTATACAGAGTTTTGGTAGAAACTTCAAGGAAAGAAACCACTCGGAAGAACTGCGAGCAGATGGGATAATATCAAAATTGAGCTTGAAGAAATATAACGGGAGGGCGTGATCAGGATAAGAAAAAGTGGCAGGCGTTTGTGAAAGCGATACTAAGCCTTCGGTTTCAGTTTAATTCGAAAATCTCCATTCTGTTATAAATTTAAAGTTACAAATACAAAAAGCAGAACAAGGAAAGAATTATGAAAGAAGAATTATGCATGTCTGGATGTAGATCATGACAGCTGAGAGACTGAGAGAATTGGCAGTCAACTACCGCTCATTTGACTCAAACAGTCAGACCTTCGACGGTTCTAACAAACAGGCCGTATCTTGGTGCGCACAATTACGTAGAAGTAAAGGAATGCAAATATAACTGACGTAATTAGCAATTCCAGATAGTTTGCATAACATATGAACAGCCATTTCCAGACGACACTGAAGACATAGATTTTATGGTAGGATCCGGCAAGTTATTTTCTGTTTATTCTTGGTCGAAATATTACTTGAAGAGCTGTGGATAGTTTATTGCTGTTTTTCAAGATTGTCAGTTGGCCGAATCATGAAAGCATGAAAATTTTGAACAAATAATTTTATTTATAATTGCAACATAATCCGCGAAATGCTTTTTTCTTATTCGTGATTTTAGCAGCTTGGACCGTGGAGCTTAGAATGATGTGATAAGTGAATAATGAATTGGAAAGGATGCGGAAAGGAACGGTAGTGATATAATTTGAGGCACGTTTTCTATTTTATCTATATTATTTTTCTCATCCGAACGTAAATCGTATGGTCTAAAATATCTCTCCACATGTTTTCAAGTCATACAAAATCATAGCGGCCGGCAGAAATGCCTTCTTCCTAGTTTGCACTATAGGCCCGAGTGGACCTTCACCTCCTCAACGGTCTCCTTCCATTCTTTGTTGTTATTAGATATTTCCCTCAAATTTTAATTCTTCTCCTCTGAATATATGTCCAAACATGCTCCCTTCATCTAGATCTTTCAATACAATATAAGATTTAAGCTATTTTGTGTATTTTCGTTTTTTCTTTTCCGTGTTACCCGAATTTGAGTTCGTTATGCAAGGTTTTCATTCAATGACTCTCCGTAAGCACGACGGAAGCATTGAACTTGCGGCCTAGGCCTTTTCGAAGCGCCATACTTCAAAACCCCCCCGTGACACTAATCATTCCTTTGGTGAGCAACACTACTAGCCTACGGAGCACGGTGTCGTCGTGTTCGCAAGCTCCGCTCCTCCATCTAAAGCTTTGAAACAGCGATGACAGTGATATAACAGAACCAACATTTGGTGGCCTTGAGATAACAACCATTCACATCACGCCATGCCCAAGAAAACTTTACGTCATGGAGATTACAAATGTGCAGGCTCTTCTAATACATCAATTTAATGAGGATCATTCAACACACGAGACACGACTCCCAAACGTGAACACGTACCTATGTGTCACGTGTCTGACAGTAACACAATACCACTCGTAACTTCCGCACTGCCGATTTCGTATATCAGGTGCATTACCGGATATCCTCACAGAGGGTCATCGCTGTTTTCCTCACTTTCAGCAACGACACCTCCAAAATTCATTCGTCGCCATATTCCAAGGGTGGCCACAACGCGACTGGCAACCCGAAGAATGGGTTTACGTCCTCGGTCACCTGAATATTTTCATTTTTTGATGGAAGCCATCCCGATGTGTTTTCACTGGGAACTATTAATAATAAATTTTCCGTCAAACACAACTAACTTATTATAATTAGAGTGGCAACATGTTTCGACCTATTGGGTCATCATCAGGCCTTCACTATGAACCAGTTAACTGTAAAGCTGCGTACATTCTTGGGATCCCCAAGAATGTTTACAAGAATTAATAATAAATATTTTATAATTGTTACTTGTAAACATTGTTTGGGATCCAAAGGATGTATGCAGCTTTATAATTAACTGGTTCATAGTGAAGGCCTGATGATGACCCAATAGGTCGAAACATGTTGCCACTCTAATTATAACAAACTAGTTGTGTTTGACGGAAACTTTTATTATTAATAGTTTCTGGATATTTTCAGTAGTACAATTTGAGAGACATAATATAATCTGGTACAGAACATCACTCGGCAACTTTACTAGCACAGAAAATGTTTACAAACTACAAACTTTGAAGACAGCACACAGTAAACAAAACATTCTTTGTAATATAATATTAAATAATGTACGTCAATACAACTACTTTGTTACACAAGGTAATTACATAGGCTACATGTTTCGACTATTGGTCAGCCATCTTCAGGCATATTTTTTCAATTGAGTCGCAAGATGCTTTGCACACATTGGGATACCATCGTGCTTACATTCATGGAAATACATAAAAGTTAAATCATTTGTCTCAAAGGTGTGACGTGCAAATTGTGTTTACATCAGCTGGATATACAAAATTGGATCACTTTTTTCGAAAAAGTGTTATTTTTTCAAATTGTGTAATAAAAGGTTAAAATGTGTAAAATTTCTTAAAACGGTGTATTAGTGTTCACTAGTTAACAAATATAAGTCCAGTTACCGTCTGGTTGTTTATGAAGCTATGGGATTCTATTTATTTACTGTTGACGTCGGAGTCCGTCTTTATTTCTGCTCCGTAGGATTGGGCGTTATCGTATAGCCTCGCACGATGAAATTACCTTGTAGAATTGTGGACAGTATTGTCTGGTAAGGAACGCTGTTTGTTCCTATTGTATGTCGTAAGGGACGAATAAGCTTCCCGTTAGGGTTTGTCTTCTGACGTCTAAAGAACAGAAACACACACACCGAAAAAAAAAAAAAACATTCTTTGTGTTTCACCGAGTTTAGTAAGGTCTGCTACCTTGACATTCAACTGTATGTTTAGCGTAACTTACTGTTCGCAAATAAGGACCTTCTAGTTAGTTCAATCCCCACCTCCCGCCCTCTTTTCCGTATACGTATACACACGTGTGGCCCTCGAGCGAGTACTCAGCAAATTACATGGCCCACCTGCGGGTTGAAGTTGGCCAACCCCGAAATAGAATAAAAATATTTCATTAAAGGATGGTTCTCACCTAAGTTTCCCCCTATATTGCGACCCCTATATCTCACCTAGCTGGTCACCCTTGATACATACCCTTAAAAAATATAAGAATATATTATTTGTACGAGAATACACGTTATAGTCAGCGTAATTCATTTCCTTCCAAAGTTTAATAATTGAATACTAATCCATCTCCTCTAGACTGCAAAACGAGGAGCTAAATGATCTGTACTCCTCACCCAATATTGTGTGGGTGATAAAGATCTAGAAGAATGACATGGGCTGGGCATGTGGCACGTATGGGTGAGGAGAGGGGGTGTATTATAGGGTCTTGGTGGGGAAACCGGAGGGAAAGAGAACACTGGGGAGACCTAGGCGTAGATAGGTGGATAATATTAGGATGGATTTCCAGGAGGTGGGATGTGGGTATATAGACTGGATTGGGCTGGCCCCGGATAGAGACAGGTGGCGGACGCTTGTGAGTGCGGTAATGAACCTTCGGGTTCCGTGAAATGCGGGGAATTTCTTGAATAGCTGCAAATCAGTTAGCTTCTCAAGAAGGACTCTGCACCACGGAGTAAGTAAATAATTCATCTCCTCTAGACAGGCTACTTTCCCGCCTGTCCACTGTCAGTAGTCGATTGAGCTACCTTCAACGCACACCGTTCTCTGTAAGTGGTCAAGAAATTCAAGGCTTTTCCGAAACCCAATTATTAATTATAGCGTTCATAGGGGTAAGACATTGGACCTTATCCTGAACCAGATAAACGCCTTTCGAAGCCTGTCTTTAATACAGGATATACACAAAAGAATGGTGCGGTTTCAAAAGTTAACAAGAAATTTATTTCTCGCCTAACACAGGCACAACGTACACCGTCAGCACTAGCAACTGTCTAAGTTTCTCATGCGCTACTAGCAGTTCGCTTCTCGTGCTTACTGCGGGGCCGCGGGGACAGTTTCCAAGATGGCGTCGCAGCAGGAAAATGCTTCTGTGTGCTTGCCTGTCAGCGCTGTGTCACTGGGTATTTCCCAACGTCTCGAATGGTGGTAATGTCTTCCTTCAGTTTCAGGTCGTCCAAGATAAAGCGACGGAAATCCTCGACAAATGACACAGTGTCACGCACCAGAAGACTGGAATCTGCACCCTCAGTTGTCACTAATAGTTCTTCAAATATATTTGAACAAACATTTCGTGATCCGAAGAAGTTCAAGAACCAAGTGCTGAGGACAGAATAGAGAATATTGTATAATGAACAACTTCAAACCCGTAATCTCCACAAATTTCTTTTACGTTGATTAGAGGAGGATAAGCGAGTCATGTAATGTGAAAGGAACCGATGAGATATGCGTATTAATTTTCTGTTGGAAAAATCTGACATGGGGATTGGAGCATTGTGTATAATTGACGTTAACATTAGGATGGAGATTAAGAATTGAGAGCCAGTGTATTGAGTGGTTTCATCTGGCTCAGGGTAAGGTCCACCGATAGCCAGGACCGCCAACAGAGGGCTCAGGACTCGGTGAAAAAAAAAATTGTTTTTGGACCCCCAGCACGGACGCGACGGTTAAAAATCTTGACACTAAATCAGAAAGACAGACCGTCATGTGCAGGGTGACTTGACTTGGTGTGAAAAGGTTAGATTTTATATCTACAAATAGTGATACTGCCAGGAAAGACGAAAAGAAAAGCTCACGCAACTTATTCGGGCCCCGAGTCCCTTTCCGTACCGCCATTTCCGGAAATTTTTTACGGCTTACTCCCCGTTGGTAATGCATTAGCTTCTTGTAAGCACTGCAGTAACATTTCTGGTTTTAATAATTATGTAATGACAATCACCACAACTAAGGTATACAGCATTCTAATAGTGCCACATGTTTCGACCTAAAGGTGGGCTATCATCAGGCACTACAAACTGTATATAATATAAAAGGAATACATAAAAATTGCTGTATCGAAATTGAAATCTCGCTTTTAAAATGTGTTTACCAAGTTTCAGTACAGGTGTGGTTTACATAAAAACAGCAGCTGGAACAGTTACAATAAGTAATATAGACATAGTTCCGACGGAAGAAAGAGGGCGATTCATTGGGCTGTTTCTTCATATGTGGGGTTCAAAGTGGTCATTCCCGGTGGAAGGAGATATTTGTGTACTCAGATTCGACTGAGCTGTCAGGTTGAGTCCGAAATCTTCACTAACGGGGATCCTGTTATTGAAGGTCAACTTCTGAAAAATGACCCTTATCGTCGAGTCAGAGTTCGCCCTCTAATATGCCACGAAGTCACAGAGGAGGAGAAAGGTATAGCTCTACTCTTCATTTAACCTCGGCTCTAGATGGAAATGAGTGGTCAGCACCACGATTCGGTCACTTTACCCGCGGGAAAAGTCTGGGGTACCCATTTTGCAAGAGATTAAATAGACTCAGAGCCGGCATGGACGAGTGCAGAAAATCTCGCCTCCACCGGATATCGAATCCCGAACTGCTCAGTTCATAGCGAGGTGCTATACCGACTGCGTTATCCTGGCCACAGCCATGGATTTAAATACACGTAATTACTGACCGTCAGTTAAAGTACTCGGACTCAGCTGATGGAACAAATCCCCACAGTGAAAGCTTTAACTTAGTATTCTGCTTCATCAAAATATGCAAACTGTATTCCCTGGCAAGTACGGGTAATAACCTAAGCATTATTTCTAAGTCAAACTTTAAATTACGAAGCGTACATAAACAAGTGTGACAATCTACATAATTAATTCCTACAATTCTCGACAGTGAATGAAAAGCATTCTACGGAAGAGCATTTCTAACGTGAACTAATGGCTTCATTTCAGCACTCATTAACGTCATTCTGTGTGAACGTTTGAAATTGCTGTTGGCAGCAGCCCATTGACAGGTCTGCTGCGCTAATAGAATGAACAAAATGGAAGAACGTTATGGGAATTTAGAAGGATGGCAGACGAGTTTCAACGACTCATACTCTGGGCGGTCTGCAAAGTTAACGCTTGTTGATGGCAAACAGAATTTTCTATCAAAGTAATCAGGAGAACCGAATAATAGCCATCGGCAGCGACAATAGACAATCGACTGTAGGACTGCATACGAAACAGCTATAAATATTTAAATATATACAGAATGTCCCACTCGCTACCGAACCCGGCATTTCTTTAATAATTCTAACACCAATGAAGATACTGCAACGAAATTTGAACAGGAGTACGTTCGTTGTGTGAGAGATGAAGAAGAATGTGTCTGTAGTCCGCTTCAAATTTCGTTGCAATATCCTCATTAGTGGTAATATTATTAAACAAATGCCGGGTTCGGTAGCGAGTGGGACACACTGTGTATATATATATATATATATATATTGTATTTGTTGCGGAAAGATCGGATCTTTCGACCAGATGCATTGTAGGCAAGGGGATTACGCACGGAAGCAATGTACATATATTGTATCATTTTTTTCAAAACAGAGAATAAATTACTGTAACCTATACACAATTGGCCACAGCCCCCACCCCCTCCCAAAAAACAGTTACCCGAAATTGAAAATTAAATATAGTGAACGCAGTAATTAGCGGCTTTCCGATTCAGCCGTCTATTTTCTAGCAGTAATAAGGATAGCCAAAAAATTAATATAATGACGAAGAGTGGGTTTAATAATATAGGTGTAATTAATATCATTATAGCTAATACACTTCATTATTTGATGGCGTATATGTAATTGACACAGCACTTTTTTGTTTATAAATATCAGCGATCATTTTTCACTCTACCTTGCAACTTTATTAATTATATTCATTATCTAAATTAGTCAGCTTCTCAATTAATCAACTCAGACTCTCGACCATTTTGTACCGGATGAACGGAATCCACCACTTGCTCCGTTTTAAAGTCGTCCTTGCTCTTCTTTCAAAACGGAAGACTCGAATCCGGGGAGTTGGATATAACAAAAAACATAACAACCTTTGTTCCGAGACCATCGGTGGTATAATAATACAAACAGCCAACTAGATGCAACAATAACAAATTTTATTTATAATTACAATCAGTTCAACATGTTTCGGGCGATAGTTTCGCCCATCCTCACGAGCAATAGACTGCGTTTACAGCTTGTGATATAATGCACTTATTAGGCAGGAAGATAAAATACGGGCTGAGACGGCATATGTTTTTGTACGTAAAATAACAGACCGTTATATCAAAACTGCAATGTGCAGTGAATTACCTCAAGCGACTAATTGTATCACGCAATTACCCTACAAAATTAAGCACAGGTAAAGGTGAAAGTTAGGTAAGAAAGCAATCAGTGACCTACCACAAACAAATGTTTACCTGAAAAGATGCTGTGATACTTCTTGTTCATGGTCTTTAATTCGAGGTGCTCATTTGACACACAAGCTGTAACAAGCGAGTTGTTAATAATAATAATAATAATAACAACAATTATTATTATTATTATTATTATTAACTGCAATTGGGTTGTTACCCGGTGGCAGTGGTTATTTTACATGTAAACAAAACATGAAATTTGTTACTACTAAATTTAAGTCGGGAGGGCTACATGAGAAGCATGTAGTGGCAACCTGGAATCTTTGAAACCATCTCAGCATTTGCTTTTAGGTACAGGGAAACCAAGAAAAACCTGTGTCGAGATGGCCGGTCAAGTAGGAAGGTAAATGCGAGTTGTTAAGTCAAGTTAAGTAGGAAGGTAACAGCGAGTTGTTGAGTCAATTTCAGTGCGATGTTAAGTATAATATTGAAACTGTTTTCAGAGCTATTGGCAACACAAGCACACACTGAAGTGAGCCTGAAGTTTTGTGACAAAGTGAAAAAGGTAGATCAGTCCCATTACAGGTCCGAGGTGCCCAGAGGTTTCCACAGGAAATTAAGGTTCCCAGATTACGTGACAATGGCCCGATGGTGGTGAGGTTGCAGCCTTACGCACCAGCCGTTTTTACCCCCAGGAAATACTCCTGGTACTCGTTTCTGTTAGAGGCTGAGTCGACCCCAGGGCCATAGTGTGATCGGTAGGATTATGTCAATGAAAAATTCCAATCTGGAATCGAATCAGCGACCTTCCGACTTGAAGCGCAGCACCTTAACCACTGTGTTACCGCGGTCCCCCTAAAGTGTACATTAGCAACTTTAATGTCCTTTAGAAGTAAGGAGAGAATTTTTTTTACCGGTCCCAGTGGCCGCGCGGTCTAAGGCGCAGGTCTGCGGCCGCTCGCCTGCTGAGATTGTGGGTTCGAATCCCACCGGCTGCATGAATGTTTGTCTGTTGTGAGTGTTGTGTTTTGTCCGGCAGAGGTCTCTACTACAAGCTGATCACTCGTCCAGAGGATTTCTACCGACTGTGGTGCGTCGTTGTGTGTGATCTAGAAACCTCGCGAATGTGGAGGCCATGGCCCACTAGGGTCTGTCGCGCCAGAAACTAACCAACCAACCAAGGAGAGAATTCTTAACCAAAGGAGACGATGCATAACCTCCAATATACGTGCAAATTTAATCACACATCAGTTTTATTTTTCTATGTGATCGCTTTTCTTTCAATTCCTTAGGTCCAGAGTTCATGCATGTCTTTTGATCTTGGTCATTTTTACACCGCTTCTATTCCTGGCTTACAAACTGCAGACCCAAACAAAAGACGGCGGTTTCCTCTACCTTATGGGGTAGCCTGATCGATCTGAGCCTTTACCTTAATAAATGGACGGCCACCACGACCAGAATCGCCGACACGCAAGTATGACCTCCTGCAAACCGTTTTTAAAATAGGTAAACACCCCTCCAGGTCACGCGGTTGTCATTAACTGAAATCTTCTTTTCCCTAAATTCCACTAGTACTCTTCTTAAACTGCTCGATCCTTGAAGATGGGACGGATATATTATGCAGAAACGTCAGTAACGAACTGTCTACCAAAGCTGCGTAACTTCCCACTACATCGAAGGCTTCTATCACACCAACAAATTTCAAGAAACCTAGACCTTCTTTAGAAAGTAAGTTTTCCCGAGGTTTTCAATTTCCCGAATTCTGTAGAAACACAAGGTTCATCAGTGTTTACAAGCGTGCACCACTCGTCCGTATCCTGAGCCACATAAATTCAGTTCTTGCCACAAATTCCTATTTCTTTAAGACCTGTTTTACAATTATCCTCTACACGCGAAGGCCTTCCAAAACCATAACAGATTATCTTTTCCCACACACGTGACACATTCCCCATCCATCATATCCTCCTTGATTTAATCATCCTAATAATACGTATTAAGGAGGACAAATCATAAAGCTCCATGTCTGGCAGTTTTTCTCCAGTTGCCTGTTCCTTCTTCCCTGCAGAAACTGATCGCAGATTATTCTTCCTCGACTGTACAATTTACTTGGCTATGACATTGTGCAATGTCGTAGAATATAACCAAAATTTAGGAGAAACGTACTGTCTTCATCTGCATGGTATGTGTTTCGGATTAACATATTGTCTCCTTCGTCAGAGTAGAATCATACATTGAAGGCTACACGAATAATGTGTCAATTGTTTAGCTCCACACAAATGTATCACGTTCATAACTCCAAAGTTCCGTTAACTATTGTCGTCTCATCCGGAGTTAGCTACAGTTGTCATACTAACTCTTTGTTATTATTCTAAAAACATTACCTTTCATAAAGTTCCATTCTTAAAAATCTACAACCTACCAGTTTTCACGTCCTGCAAGGAATAGAGCTAACGTTCTACCAAACCAACTATTTAAAGACAAACGTGCTTCTTTACAAATGTTTGTTCTGTGTTGGCCTTCGAGTGCCGCGAGACTCAAAAGTTTGAGAACTAATGGGATTAGGACAATAAACCACAAAAAAAATTATTCATGCGCCTGTCCTATGTGATTACGTGTTGTAAACCGTATAAGGTAATGAGCCTTCGGGTTCCGTGAAATGCGGGGAATTTCTTGACTAGCTGCAAACCTTCTCAAGAAGGACTCTGCACCATGGAGTAAGTAAACCGTATATCTAACAGCGGGAGAACATGGTGGCGCAACGCTTCCACATCAACAATTGAAACACAAAATCAGGGGAAAATGTAAGCGGACGACGCAATGCCGTTCAACGCTGTCGCCTTCTGTTCCTATGTTTAACATCTACCAGCTCTGGGTGTTGCATACACAGAATATTCAGCGTTATCCTTTTGTGAAGGTACTGTACCAGAATTTACGTAAAGGCGAGACTAATGAAGTCTGCATTTTCTTATTAAATATTTATTCTGTCTCTAACTATTGGGTAAGTAGCTTCACTTTCTATCACCTTGTCAAAACGAGAGAAATCTGTAAGCACTGAGTTCCAATCCGCGCTTTAGTAATTCGCAGATTTTGCGGCAAGTTGCAACATTATAGCGAGAACTTCGCTGTCATGTTGACAGGCAGTAATTATCTTGTAGGGAACACAACTTTCATAAACACTTCCAGAGAGTGATCGAGCAAGTTAACTCAGCAAAAATTTGGGGATTTCCGAATCTTAGCTTGGGTTGAGTTACAAGTGACGACCTTCAAACTCGCGAGAGACCCTTCTTCAACATTTCAGCATCTTCTTGTCCACTTCAACGGTAAATAAACTCTTCGTTGAACACAGCACCCGTCAAAGTCAAAAGTCACAACCAGCAACTAAATAACACAATATTAAATAGTTAAATTTGAGGGAACCGCGGTGGCACGGTGGTTAAGGTGCTGTGCTACAAATCGGAAGGTCGCTGGTTCCATCCCAGTTGGTGTCAGTTGACATAAAATCCTTCCGACGGCACTATGGCCCTGGAGTAGACTCAGCATCTAACATAAATGAGTACCAGGAGTATTTACTGGGGGTAAAGGCAGTCGGTGCGTAAGGCTGACACCCTACCACTATCCTGTGCCGTTGTCACGAAATCTGGGAGCCTTAAATTCCTGGAACCCTCTGGGCCTATCCAGGCCTGTAATGGGACTGCTTTACCTTTACCTTTACCTTCTCCCCGTACAGGTTACAATGTTTAGAACTACAGGCACAAATTTCGTTTCGTGTAAGTGTTAGTGCTGTCTGAATTTCTGCTATGTGTGTCTCTAAATTGTAGAAGCACTGCGTGACATGTTATTTCACAACAACAACAACCAACAGCAGCAACAGCAGCAGCAGCAACAACAATAACAACAACAATAGCAGCAGCAACAGCAACAGTAAGTAAAATAATACACAATATCCGACTGCAGGCGGTACCCCATCATAGCTACACGGCTGCACAGCGACGTCCGGCGCCGCCCGCTCTGCAATACTTAGTTCCGACCAGTCCCGCGTCAAGGTCGGACTATGCGCCGGAGAGCGGACGATATCAACTGCTGCACGACGACCGATGACAGCCTCCCCCTCGCCCCAACTCTTCTGAATTTAGTTCCACGTTAAAAAAAATCTGTTCTTAAGGTGAGCAAGACATACAGGATGCGCTGTTCTGATGATAAATGCATACTAAAACTTCAGTTAAAAAATAACAGACTACTCGTGATACGAGGTGAAGGCATTGAAGAGAATAATATTAAAATCGACTGCAGAAAGCCATTGAAAAACAGGACATACAATAAACAGCTCACATTGTTCAATAATTTTAATGTAGTCATCAAGTAATTCTTTCGTTTTTCTTTCGGATTATTTCGGTTTCACATCAAAACCGCACACATACTACCCCGATATTTATCACGATTTATCTCATTTCTTACAGGCCTGGTTGGTTCCTTAAAAGAAGTCACTACTGACTATTTCAACATTATTTGCAAATCATCATGATCTGGGACATTCAAATTATGATGCTGCGATCACCCTTATAAAACAAACCGACTTGTTCAGGTCTTAGGCAGCGCCATATACTGAACAACCTCTATTATCGTAAGCAGAGCAATTTTCGTCGGTGTATTGTCTTATCACTCTGGTGCCGTTTCCGTGGAGACCAAATGCAGAACAAAAAGACGGAACACGATACTAATTAAATTTCACTCCTTGTCAGATATTACGTTGAGGTGAGGTGATCCGTACAGCAAGGTGGCCAAATACGGAAAACTACGAACCAGGACTTACTAGAAAGAACGATGAAGAATGCGGAGAGGTCTATATGGCAGAATTGGCAAATACGTAACGGATGGAAAAGGAATATAGATGAAAGATGGGAAGGATAAAAAGTACTCAATTTAGACAAGAAATTAAATGAATTACCGTCGAAGTTTTCAATGGATATTGCACCAGTTATTTACTGTTTATCATTATTATTTGACGTTACGTATATGTAGAATGGCGTGGAGGTAACCGTAATGCGACACACGGAGAGAAAAACAGGTTCACAGTGGTGCGACCGGTAAGAGACAAAGGTCCAAATGCTGTACAAATTACAAACATTATTTCCCAGAGTCAATCCATAACTAAGCTTCCTATTTAATTTCAGTGTGAGTAAAAAATTTTACTTTGGTAGTATATTCGTTGTGTTCTCTTTGTTCACAACACTGCGGAGTCGGATAAAATCGCAGTTTGGTGCCTACCAATACAGTTATAATGTGGGCTGCTGAAATATTCATCAATTTAAACAAGAACGTATATGTAATGTGTTCCTTTTTGGGTAATTCCACGGCGTCTGAGTTCTAATTGCCGACGTTTCGGAACTCACTGTCGGTTCCATCTTCATAGGCAGGTGACTGAAGTACGTCAGTGGCCAAGCCAAGTCAAGCCAAAGTGTTAACTGGGGACATCGACTTGCGCTTCGCGCAAGTCGATGTCCCCCTGTCTGTTAGCCATTCCTGCGTTTGACCGCATTGCTGGGCTCAGTAACAGATTCCTAAACTCTAACAGGGGGATTTGCTAACGCTAACGATTTTGAAGCCAGGCTGAGGGCCTTGG
>Ga0123357_10004704_pt1 | contig 16128 bp, 12 predicted proteins | sample TergutEmb28metaG_FD_89873 | JGI IMG/M metagenome (GOLD analysis project Ga0123357, IMG submission 89873) | Embiratermes neotenicus P4 segment gut microbial communities from Petit-Saut dam, French Guiana - Emb289 P4 | ecosystem: Host-associated > Arthropoda: Insects > Digestive system > Gut ... | reverse complement strand
TTTTTATTGCGTATGTTTTTACAGTTAAAATTTATATTTAATTTGAAGGTGCAAAAATACGGGCATCTTGTTATTCCGGCAAGGTCTATTTGTAGTTAAAATTGGACGATAGTTCGCATTTATTCATTCAAATTTTGGTATGGATTTTTAGTTTTGATATTTGGAACAGTATCTGGATTAGGATATATTAAACAAATTCCAAGTACTGGATATGTAACCACTACAATGTCTGTAGAACGTGGCTATGGGTATGTAATAAAGGATGTTGATGGAACTTATGCTCGATTGTATGTGGTTGATTGGATTGTCAGCACTTCTAATGCTATTATAGGCGCCAAAGTGAAATACCAATATCCATTTAATCCATAACTCATAATTATCTTTGCGTACTTTGCGATTAACCTTTGCGCACTTTGCGGTAATTTATATTTTACAGCATAGTTTTGTTTTCTTTTTCATCATTATTATAATAATTATAAAAAGAAATAACACAATTCTTCTTCTTTATTTATAAAATTAATAACTTTGCGCATTAATTCTTTATGAAGATGAAAAAGTTGGAAATATTAGCCGGTTCGTTAAGTGGGGTTATTCTGATAAGCGCTTTTATGCTTGCGGGTTGCATAGGGAAAAAAGAACAAAAAGATCAAGCGGGAACTGCAAAATACAAAGTGGATATTGTAAGCAGGGCAGACGCCGCTGTCTATACGTTGTTTCCCGTGCAAATTCAAAGTGAAAGCAAAATAGATATTTACCCTCGCGCCACAGGTTATATTCAAAAAATTTATGTGCAGGAAGGCGACAATGTAAAAAAAGGAAGTCCGATTCTGAAAATTGACGATGCCGATTATCTTCAAACAGTCAACTCGACAAAGGCTGCCCTCGACAACGCGCAGTTAGAGGTAACGAAACTGAAGCCGCTTGTTGAAAAAGGAATTATCAGTCCGCTTCAGTTGGAAACTGCGCAAAGTAATGCAAAAGCTGCGCAAGCCGCCTTCGATAATGCAACTATTAATTGGGGTTATACGGTGATTAAAAGTCCTGTTTCCGGGGTGATAGGACGAATTTCCTTGCGGGAAGGGAGTTTGATTACCGCCGGAATCGCTATGCCGATTACAAGCATAGCTTCCAGCGGCGATGTGTTTGCTTATTTCTCTTTCGATGAAAAATTCCTGTTGCAATTTTCCGACAGTACCGCTGGAGGAACATTGAAACAGAAGGTAGCGAAACTGCCCCTTGTTGAATTGGCTTTGGCAAATGGACAGATTTATGAACATAAAGGCAGAGTCGAGATAGGAAGCAGTTTGATTGATCCGTCAACAGGTTCTTTGCAAATGAAAGGAGTATTCCCTAATCCGGATGCGAAATTGCATTCAGGCAGTACGGGAACTATCCGGATACCAACGTTTTATAAAAATTCTATTATCATTCCTCAAAAGGCTACTTACGATATTCAGAATAAAAAAATGATATTTACGGTCGATTCGGCAAATGTTGTTCATGCTACAAATATTGTAATATTGAATAATACAAGCGATAAATTTATTGTTGCTTCAGGATTAAACGAAGGCGATAGAATAGTCTTGGATGGGGTTGGGAAGGTGAAAGATGGGGATAGAATAGGGGTTAGCGATTAGTGGTTAGTGGTTAGTGATAAATAGATAAGATGATAAAGAAATTGTTAGATCGTCCGGTACTTGCAACCGTTGTTTCCATTATACTCTGCGTATTGGGAGTAATTGGCTATATCAGCATTCCCATAGCGCAATTTCCTAACATTGCTCCTCCAATGGTGAATGTTTCGACCACCTATCCGGGAGCAAATGCACAGACTGTTCTGAAAAGCGTCATCGCTCCCCTTGAAGAGCAGATTAACGGCGTGGAAGGGATGACTTATATGGTCTCGACAGCTACCAATAGCGGAAGCGCCACGATTCGCATTTATTTTGATCTTGGCACCGACCCCAATATGGCGCAGGTGAATGTGCAAAATCTGGTGGCTTCGGCTACGAGCAAGCTGCCTTCAGCGGTAACGCAATATGGGGTTACAACAAGGAAAATGTTCGACAACCAGCTTTTAATCGGCGCTATCTACAGCGATAATCCGCAATTTGATGAAACGTTTCTTCAAAACTATACGTTGATAAATATAGTTCCGGTATTGGCGCGTACAAAAGGGGTAGGGCAGGTCAGCGCATTCGGCTCGCGAAATTATTCGATGCGTATTTGGTTGGATCCGGCTAAGATGGCTTCCTATAATTTAATTCCTTCAGACGTTATTTCCGCTATTCAGGAGCAAAACATTGAAGCGGCTCCCGGACAATTCGGCTTAAGTGGAAATCAACAATTTCAATATACGCTGACTTATAAAGGCAAATTTACCGAAGCGCCCGATTATGAGAGTATTGTTATAAAAGCGATGGGCGATGGAAAGATTCTCCGCGTAAAAGATGTGGCATCTATTGATTTAGGCGCTTTCGACTATTCGGCGACTACCACAGTCAACGGAAAAGCGGGAGCAGGTTTTTCGGCGTATCAAACAACAGGCTCAAATGCCAGAGACGTAGTCAATGCCTTGAAAACAGAATTGGAACAACTGTCGAAAACATTTCCGCCGGGAATAAAATATACGATACCAAATGATGCCAATAAGTTTTTGGAAGCGTCTATCAATAAAGTGAAACGTACTTTTGTTGAAGCTTATATACTTGTATTCCTCGTAGTTTTCCTGTTTTTGCAAAATTGGCGATCGACCTTGATACCGGGTATTTCGGCTTTAGTGGCAATTGTTGGCACAATGTTCTTTTTGAATGTTATAGGTTTCTCGCTTAACATATTATCAATGTTTGCCCTCGTGCTGGCTATCGGTATTGTAGTGGACGATGCCATTGTTGTGACCGAAGCAGTCCATGCCAAGTTAGACTCAGATCCTTCCCTTAAAGTGAAGGATGCTACCGCTAAGGCGATGGATGAAATTACGGGAGCTATTATTTCTATTACTTTAGTGATGGCGGCAGTGTTTATTCCGGTAAGTTTCCTGACCGGACCCGCAGGCGTATTCTACCGTCAATTTGGACTGACAATGGCAATCGCTATTGTTCTGTCGGCAATTAACGCCTTAACGCTTAGCCCTGTATTGTGCACCCTTTTTATTAAACCTAAAGAAGAAGGAGAAGGAAAACGTTCGTTTATTGCGCGGTTTCATCACAACTTTAATATAGCGTTTAATACCACTGTCGGTAAATATCAGAAAGTATTAACTTATTTTACGCGGCATCGCTGGATACCTCCCGTCATTATTATTTGTTTTGGGGTAGCCGCCTATTTGATGATTAAAGTTACTCCTACGGGATTTGTTCCGAATGAAGATCAGGGGATAATCAGCGGAGATATAGCAATGCCTCCCGGAACTTCTCTGGAACAGACAAAAAGCGTGATGATGCAAGTGGACGGCATCATGGGCGAAATGCCGGTTTTTGCTTCGCGGATGACTATTACAGGGCAAAGTATGCTGACATCAACCAACGGAAGTTCGCATGGAATGATTACGGCGGCTCTTGTCCCTTGGGAGCAACGCGGCGATACGTCTGTCGATAACGTAATTGCAACCCTGAATAAAAAAGTGTCGAAGATTAAAGACGGACGGATTGTTTTCTTTGCGCCTCCGCCTATTCGAGGATTTGGCTCATCGGGAGGAACTCAGATACAGCTTCAAGATAAAACGGGGGGGGACGTCAATAAGTTTTATGACGTGCTGACCGGCTTTATGAAAAATCTCTCCGCTCGTCCGGAAATAAGTTCCGTCACGACTTCCTTTAATGTTAATTTTCCGTGCTACCAATTTGATGTTCAAGTCGATAAATGTAAAATGGAAGGCGTAAACGTGAATGACGTATTCAGCGCTTTGCAAGCCTACTACGGTGGAATGCAGGTTTCCGATTTTAATCTGTTTACCAAATATTGCAGGGTAATGGTACAGGCGGCGCCTTACGACCGTACCGACCTCAATTCGTTATCGAAAATTATGGTAAGGAATCGCGATGGAAATATGGCGCCGATAACTACCTTGATCGATTTCAAAAAAGTATTGCAACCGGAATCCATGACGCGCTATAATTTGTTTACGGCAGCTACTGTTACAGCGATGCAGAATCCCGGATACAGCTCCGGCGATGCGATTGCGGCAGTGCGCGAAGAAGCGGCGAAACTGCAGCCCGGTTATGAAATAGAATTTTCAGGCATCACGCGTGAAGAAATAAAATCGGGCAGTCAGGCAATTTACATTTTCCTGCTCTGCTTCCTCTTTGTCTATCTTATTCTGTGCGCTCAATATGAGAGTTACGTTTTGCCTTGGTCGGTTATGTTGTCATTGACTATCGGACTGTTTGGCGTTTATTTTTTCGTCAAGATGTGGGGAATTACCAATAATATTTATGTGCAGATAGCGCTAATTATGCTTATCGGATTACTGGGTAAAAACGGAATATTGATTGTGGAATTTGCGCGACAGCGGCATGAACACGGCATGAGCATTGTGGAGGCGGCTATTAGTGGAGCGACAGCCCGTTTGCGTCCTATACTGATGACTTCCTTTGCGTTCATCTTCGGCATGTTGCCTCTGATTGTGGAAGGAGGCGCAGGAAGCGCAGGCAACCACTCAATAGGGGTTGCGGCTGCAGGCGGTATGCTGATAGGTACCTTGTTTGGCGTGTTTGTAATACCGACGATGTACATTATTTTCGGGTCGTTAGATGCTGTCTTGCAGAAAGGGGGGAAATCTGTAAAAAAGTGACTGAATAATGGAATAACTGAATAACTGAATAACTGAATAACAGGATGAAATATCGTGGTTTGTATATAACCCTTTTTGGCTTAGCTATTATAATATTTTTTGGCGGTTGTGTGGCGACGCCTTATAAACGGTCGGCGCAATTGCCTGTTGACGGATTATTCCGCTCTTTTGCCGTCGTTGACACAGTCAATAACCTTGCGCTGACTCCGGTTCTTGGTTTTTATGACGATCCTTTGCTGCAACAATTGATTACTGAAGCTCTTGATTCAAATGTCAATATCAAATTAGCCGTTAATCGTTTAGCGCAGGCTTCGCAATACTTGAAACAAAGCAAGGCGGCGCTTTTTCCGAATTTAAGCCTTGGCTTGAACGGCTCGGTTTCCAATAATTCAAAGTATGGAAACTCAACATGGAATCCAAATTCATACACTGATTTGCAATTAGCTGCAACGGCAGGGTGGGAGATCGATATATGGGGAAAATTGAGAAGCGCAAAACGTTCGCAGCAAGCGCAGTATTTACAGCAGGAGGCAACGGTGCGCGCTACCCAAACTCAAATCGTATCAGACATTGCTTCAACCTATTATCAGTTGATTACGCTTGATCATCAACGGGAAGTAACAAAAAAAAGCATAGAAAGCTATACCAACTACCTACAAACGGTTGAGGCGTTGAAACAGTCGGCTCAGGTGAATGAAGTAGCAGTTCTGCAAGCCAAGTCGCAGGTGGCTTCTGCAAAAGCATATCTTCCTCAGATTGAACAATCTATTGCTTTGAATGAAAATTATATATGCCAACTTTTAGGCAAAGCTCCGGAGCCTGTTTCACGATCAAGTCAATTTGATTTGACGCTTTTTCATACCGATGTTTTATCGGTAGGCATCCCGGCTCAACTGTTGAGTAACCGCCCTGATGTGCAGGCGGCGGAATATGCCTTGCGTTCTGCCCATGAGCAGTTCAATGCGGCGCGGGCTGCCATGTATCCTCAGTTAACGCTCACAGGCTCAGTTGGTATGGACGCCAAGGGATTGGCAAACTGGTTTAACTTGCCGGGCTCTCTGCTCTGGGAGGCGTTTGCCGGTTTAACGCAACCTGTCTTTAACGGCAGGACTTTAAAAACTCAAAAAGAAGTGGCGCATTTGCAGGAAGATGCAGCGTTTATATCATTTAAGCAAACTTTGCTGGATGCCGGAAATGAAGTATCGAATGCCTTAGCGTCTATCCATTTCATAGCGCAACAGGCTGATTATCAAAAAGAACAAGTAGAAGCGCTGAAAAAAGCCTACGAATATTCTCAAGAATTGCTGGTGAATGGCTATGCAACCTACCTCGATGTTTTGTCTGCTCAAAATAACGTATTGTCAAGCGAACTTTCTCTTTATACTACTTATAATAATATTATCCAACAAAAAATTATCCTATATCGAGCATTAGGCGGCGGTTGGAAATAATACCGCAAAAATAAAATATAAATCCGCACATTTCACAAAGAAAATTTACTAAAAACACATTATTATCCCGCCATTAACATTTATTAACTAAAAATATTATACACATTGACAAAATATATACTACCTTTGTTTCATAAATATACTTAAACTCACAATTTAAAACAGCAATTATGAATTTTCATACAAAAATAGTCAATGAGATAATCAAACAGTCGCCTGAAGACCGGAATCCGGTGAATTACCTGACGAGGACATTTTCGATGAGTAAGGAAACAGCTTATCGCCGGATTAGAAATAAGATACCATTTTCAATTGAAGAAGTTGTCGTTATTGCAAAATGCTTCAACCTTTCAGTTGATGAACTACTTGAGTTGAGATTTGATAATAATTATCTTTTCAACAAGGATTTCAATATTAATCAAGATCCTGTGGATATTTATTCCGATTTGCTCAAAGATGATATTGAGTTTATGGAAAAATTGCTTGTATCAAACAAAGTGAAAATTACAGTTGCGATGAACAACATTCCTTTCCGTTTCCTTCCTTATAAAGCCTTGTTCAAATTAGATTATTGTCACTATATGTATTCAATTGGAAAAATTCCATTGATTACTACCTTGTATTCAGATATTGAACTTCCTCCTGTGATTAACGAATTACACGATAAATCGGCATCTCGCTTTAGCCGGCTGAATAATATAACCTGTATTGTCGATAGCATGTTGTATTCTAACGTTATTAAAAAGATACAATACTATCACCGGTTGAAGTTCATCTCCAATGAAGATTTACATGTCTTGCAGTCGGAGTTGTTCAATTTATTGGAAAAATATGAAAATATATTGCGTAACGGAAAAAACCATGTCGGTTCGGATTATGTATTTTATTATTCGTTTTTTAATCTTGAAACGAACTTAGCTTCTTTTGAGTACAACGACGATTCGCTACTGCAATTTTGGATATATCCTGAAAGTCCGGTGGTAATAAAAAATAATCAGCAGGCGAGCGGTATTCAAAAACGATGGATAGATTCGAAGATTAGAAATTCGATGTTAATAACAAAAACCACCGATATTCATCAGATAGAGATGCTTAGAAGTATGTATCAGCAAATTTCCGATTTGACAAAACAAGCGCCGGAATACGAGTCGCTTTAATTTGCCAATTCGGAAATAAATTTGATTCTGACTAACCTGATTTCTTCTTCGGTGAAACTGCCGCCGAGTTCTTTTATGGCGTCTTCCAAGCCGTCTGTTTCCGATTCTTTGAAGTATTGATAAATTTCATCAATGTGGTCTTCATCCATCACATCGTTAAGAAAATAATCAATATTAATTTTCGTTCCGGAATAAACAATAGCTTCTATCTCATCGAGCAGTTCTGAAAATTCCAAGCCGGTAGTTAACGCAATATCGTCCAGCGCCACTTTCCGGTCGATACTCTGCACGATGGAAATTTTTAGTTTGGATTTGTTGGCAACGGTTCGCACCCGCAAATCTTCGGGACGTTCAATTTCGTTTTCGGTTACATGGCGCTTAATCAACGCTATGAACTCTTCGCCGTAGCGTTTTGCTTTTCCCGAACCGACTCCCGGAATATTTTGCAACTCTTCGATGGTAATCGGATAGGTAGTCGCCATTGCTTCAAGTGAAGGGTCTTGAAAAATAACGTAAGGCGGAACTTCTAATTTTTTCGCCATTTTTTTTCGTAAATCCTTCATCATTGAATACAATACGGGATCGACGGCACAAGATGCTCCTCCGCGCAATGGCGTTTCCTCAGCCGTATCTTCTTCTTCAAAATCGTTGTCTTTCGTTATTGTAAAAGAAGTCGGATTAGCTAAATATTTACGACCTGCCGGAGTTAATTTCAGCAGTCCGTAGTTTTCAATATCCTTATCCAGAAATCCGGCAATCATTGCTTGACGAATAACGGCATTCCATGTTTTTTCATCTTCATCTTTTCCCGTCCCGAAAATATCCAAGTCGTTGTGTTCGTAGGATAAAATCTCCGAGTTTGATTTACCCTGAAGAATGTTGATGATATGATCTGATTTAAATTTATCTTTCAGCAGATCAACTGTTTCTAAAATTGAAATTAATAATTCTTTTGCTTCCACTTGTTTTTTAGGATTTAAACAATTGTCACAGCTCCCGCAGTTATCTTCCGTATAGTCTTCTCCAAAATAGTGCAATATCACTTTTCTCCGGCAAACGGATGTTTCGGCGTACGCTCTTGTTTCTTCCAGTAATTGTCTGCCTATTTCCTGTTCGGATATAGGTTTACCTTGCATAAATTTTTCCAATTTCTGTAAATCGGCATGATTATAGAAAACGATACATTTTCCTTCGCCGCCATCCCGTCCGGATCGTCCTGTTTCCTGATAATATCCTTCCAAACTTTTAGGGATATCATAATGAATAACATACCGGACATCGGGCTTGTCAATTCCCATTCCAAAAGCGATTGTTGCGACAATCACTTCGGCTTCTTCCATCAGGAAGGCGTCTTGATTTTCGGAGCGCGTCTGGGAATCCATACCTGCATGATAGGCTAAGGCATTGATTCCGTTTGCTTTTAGAATTTCGGTAAAATCTTCCACTCTTTTCCGTGATAAACAGTAAACGATTCCTGATTTTCCCGGATTAGCTTTAATAAATTTGACTATCTCTTTATCAACGTCTTTGCCTTTTTGCCGCACTTCGTAGTATAAGTTCGGACGATTGAAAGAAGATTTAAAAACAGCCGCATCCATCATTCCCAAATTTTTCTGAATGTCGTGTTGAACTTTTGGGGTAGCCGTTGCGGTGAGAGCGATAAGCGGTCGGCGGACTATTTCGTTTATTATAGGTCTAATGCGCCTGTATTCAGGGCGGAAGTCATGTCCCCATTCCGAAATACAGTGCGCTTCGTCGATCGCATAAAATGAAACCGGCACTTGACGAAGAAATTCAATGTTTTCTTCTTTAGTTAACGATTCGGGAGCTACATACAGTAATTTGGTTTTTCCTGAGCGGATGTCGTCTTTCACCTTGTCGATTGCGGCTTTGTTTAATGATGAGTTAATAAAATGGGCGACTCCGTTGTCTTCGCTAAAGTTTCGCATGGCATCGACCTGATTTTTCATCAAAGCGATGAGCGGCGATACCACTAAAGCCGTGCCGGGCAGCAAAAGCGAAGGTAATTGATAACAAAGCGATTTTCCCCCTCCGGTAGGCATCAGAACAAATGTATCTTTTCCGTCCATTATACTCCGGATTACATTTTCCTGATTCCCCTTGAAAGTGTCAAAACCAAAATGTTTCTTTAGTTGTTCTAATAAAAAATCTTTTTTTGCCATATACAATAAACTGCATTCTTTATAAAACAAAGTTATAGCATTATTATGAAATATTGCAAATTTTTATCAACTTTTTTTTATTTTATTATAAAATTTTTTATACAATTATTATACTCAGGCTGAACGCCGCTTGGAAGATGTTTCAATTTTTGATTTTGCATAGTCTAAATCGACATAAAACTTCGTATTTCCGGAAGAAGGCAATTCAAACATTGCGTCAATCATTATATCTTCTGTTATGGAACGCAAACCGCGAGCGCCCAATTTATATTCTATCGCTTTATCCACAATATAATCAAGTACGTCGTCGTTAAAAGTCAACGTAATATTATCCATTGCGAACATTTTTACGTATTGTTTAATAATTGCATTTTTAGGCTCGGTGAGAATGGCTCGCAAAGCGCTGCGGTCTAAGGGGTCAAGATAAGTAAGGATAGGTAATCGCCCGATGATTTCGGGTATCAAGCCAAATGCTTTCAAATCTTGGGGAGCGACATATTGCATGAGATTGTTGCGGTCGATATGCGCCGTTTGCTGGATAGAATTAAAGCCTATCACCTGCGTGTTCATGCGTTGGGCGATCTTTTTTTCTATTCCGTCGAAAGCTCCGCCGCAGATAAACAAAATATTGGTTGTATCGACCGGAACCAATTTCTGTTCAGGATGTTTTCTGCCGCCCTGCGGAGGTACGTTCACGACCGAACCTTCCAGCAATTTAAGCAATCCCTGCTGCACGCCTTCTCCGCTAACGTCTCGCGTGATGGAGGGATTATCGCCTTTTCGCGCTATCTTATCAATTTCATCAATAAATACAATTCCTCTTTCCGCCGCTTTGACGTCGTAGTCGCAAACCTGAAGCAATCGGGAGAGAATGCTTTCGATGTCTTCGCCTACATATCCGGCTTCTGTTAAGATGGTTGCGTCAACAATCGTAAACGGAACCTTTAGCAAGCGGGCAATGGTTTTCGCCAGCAGGGTTTTTCCCGTTCCCGTTGGTCCGACCATAATAATGTTTGATTTTTCAATTTCCACATCATCGTTTCCGAATTGCTGCATCAAACGTTTGTAATGATTATAAACGGAAACCGACAGATAGCGTTTGGCATCGTCTTGTCCGATAACGTATTGATCCAAAAAGTCTTTGATCGTTTTCGGATTAGGCAGTTCTTCTCTCGACACGGAGAAATTATTTCCTTTCTTCTGAGCGCCCAAAGATTCTTTAACCATTTCATACGCCCGTTCTACGCAGTCTTCACAGATATATCCGTTGATGCCTGTGAGTAGCAGCTTTACATTATTTTCGGAACGTCCGCAAAAACTGCAATGTTGTTGGAATTTAGCCATTGTCGTTATTCTTTCTTTTTAACCAGCACTTTATCAACCATGCCGTATTCTTTTGCTTCTTCGGCTGTCATCCAGAAATCGCGGTCGCCGTCCTGCAAAACTTTTTCGTAGGACTGACCGGAATGTTCGGAGATAATCGTATAAATTTCCTTTTTAATTTTTAAAATTTCCCGCGCCGTGATTTCAATATCGGAAGCTTGTCCCTGCGCTCCGCCAAGCGGTTGATGAATCATTACCCGGGAATGCGTCAGAGCCGAACGGCAGCCTTTTTCGCCGGCTACCAGCAAAACGGCGGCAAAAGAAGCTGCCATACCCGTACAAATGGTATGGATTTTACTGCCAATATACTGCATGGTGTCGTAAATTCCATAACCGGCATAAACAGAACCTCCCGGCGAATTAATATAAATCGAAATATCTTTTCCCGGATCAGCCGATTCGAGGTAGAGCAATTGCGCTTGAATGACATTCGCCGTATAATCGTCGATCTGCGTTCCCAGAAAGATGATGCGGTCAGCCATCAGACGGGAAAATACGTCTAATTGGGTCACATTCATCTGGCGTTCTTCCAGTATGTAGGGATTCAAATATTCGCGTTGCGACCGGATGACGTCGTCGAGCGCCAGACCGTTTATCCCAATATGTTTTACTGCATAATTTCTAAAATCGTTCATTTTTTTATTTAATTAATTAAACATTTTTTGGAAATCCTCCATCATTATTTCCTGAGGCTCCAATGTCACTTGTTCTTTTAGTACTTTTATTAATTTATCTTCAAATATTTTATCTGACAGCGATTGATAGGAGTCTTTCTTTTTCAGCATTTCCTGAGCGTAATTATCCAATAGATCGTCGGGAATGTTATGTATGCCGTATTGCGCAAATTGTGCGCGGGTAGTTCGTTTGGCATATTCCTCTATTTCGCCTTCTTCTATTTTAATATTATTTTCTGCAATCAAATGCTCCTTAATCAGGTGGAATTTCAAATCGCCGGAAATTTTAGCATAGTCTTCCTCAACGGATTCAGGCGTCCGTTTTGAATCGGAAACCAGCAGCCAGCGTTTCAGGAAAGCGTCGGGAAGTTGCATGCCGGCGGCTTTTTCATCCAGCAATTTTCGCGCGTCAATAATAAATTTGTAATCGCTTTCCGGAATCAGTTGTTTTTCCAAATCTTCCTTAATTTTTTCGCGGAACATTTCTTCCGAAGTAACTGTTCCTGCGGGTTCAAAAATTTTATCAAACAATTCCTGATTTACTTCACCGGCTTTGAAACGGGAAATTTCGGTTATTTCAAAAGAAAAATCGCCGGTATGGTTTTTCACCTCTTCCTTTTTTATACTAAGGAAAGAAGCTAATTCCCGTTCATCGCCATCGTAAGCTTGATATGGATTGAAAACAACGGTTGAATGCAGCTTTGCATCATTAAACTTTGCTTTTTCTTCCGTGTTTTTTATGAACTTCGGTAATATTATAGCCTTTTCAGAATTAATTCCGTTTGCTTTCGGTTCTCCGGTTTCGTCCAATTCAACTGTGTTGCCTTTAACTAAATCGTTATCTTCTATTATGTCTTCTACCAGCTCATGGCTGCCGTTTTGGGCTTTGAAATGTTCGATTTGCCTGTCAATCATATCATCGGTCACTTGAATCCGGTAATAAGGCATCCGGTCGTCCTTTGTCAACAGGACATCTACCGTTGGAGCTAAACCTAAATCAAAAGAAAAAGTGAAGTCTTCCTGCTTGTCGAAATCAATTGGCGCTTGTCCTTCATCGGGCAAAGGCTCGCCTAAAACGGCAAGATGATTTTCCTTAATATAATCGGAAAGACTTTGTGACACCAGCTTGTTGAGTTCCTCAGCAAGAATGGACTTACCATATTTTTGACTGAGAAACGATGGCGGAACCATCCCTTTGCGAAAACCCGGAATTATGACGCTTCTCCGCAAATCTTTCAAAGAATTTTCTACTTTACTTTCATAATCAACTTTTTCTACATTAATGGCGATTGTTGCATTCACCGAATCCGTTTTGTTTAGTGTAACGTTCATTATTTATATATTATAATTTATTAATTTTCAAAAATTTATTCATTTATTTTAACACAAGCGGTTGCAAATGAATCGACAAAGGTAATGTATTCTTTCAAATTTCAAAATTTTTTTTGAAAAAATTATTTTGTTTGCCCCCCGCGTAGAGACGGAGCGCGCTCCGTCTATTTTTGCCCCCGCCTAATCACCCTCATTTATTTAAAATAAAGAATAGAAAACGCTATTTTTTAAAGATAGAGTACATTTTTTTGTAATTGTTTTTTTATTTTGAAAAATATATTACAAAATATTTGTTTTAATGAAAAATTGTCTCTACATTTTAGGCAATAATTCTAAAAATAAATTTTTAAATATAATTTTATGAAAAAGACAAATTTATTTATGCTAATAATAGCGTTAATTGTTAATTTAAGTACATTAACTGCGCAAATTCAAACAGGATTATTCAGAACCCCCAATTTGCTGCAGCGTGTAGCAAAATAATGTGAATCCCTGTAAAAACAAAAGGACTTACAATTTACCGTAAGTCCCTCTCTTTCAGCCGTCGGGGTGAGACGATTCGAACGTCCGACCACACGCCCCCCAGACGCGTACTCTAACCGGGCTGAGCTACACCCCGCTCTTTTTTGAGTCTGCAAAGTTAATACAAATTTTTAATTCCTGCAACCATTTTTTGTATTAATTCCCATCCCCTCCACCTTCAATCGTTTGAATCGTCCCATCAGGATTGTATTCCAATTCCACCACTTTAAGGCTTCTCAACCATGTCTTTCCGCCGGAAGGCACACTATCATGGTGAAATAGATACCATTTCCCCTTAAATTCTACAATGGCATGATGAGTCGTCCAACCAACAACCGGAGTCAAGATAACGCCTTGATACGTAAACGGTCCGTAGGGACTGTCGCCGATAGCATAACACAACCGGTGCGTATCGCCGGTAGAATAGGAAAAATAATATTTACCTTTGTATTTGTGTATCCACGACGCTTCAAAGAAACGATGTTCATTATCGCCGGACGTAAGCGGTTTGCCGTTCTTATCCAGAATGATTACCGGTCGGGGTTCTTCGGCAAACTGAAGCATATCTTTACTCAGCTTAGCTACCCGCGAAGGAATAGCCGGTTCGTTATCGGCAGGAAATGCGGCGCTTTCCAACGCCTTGTTGTCGCGATAGCGTTGCAACTGTCCGCCCCATAATCCGCCGAAGTACATGTAGTATTCGCCGTTTTCTTCCAAAATGCACGGGTCGATGCTGTAACTTCCGCGAATCGGATCGGGTTGCGGAATAAAAGGTCCTTCGGGACGATCTGCAACGGCAACTCCGATATGGAAACTGTCGTTTTTGTCTTTCAGTGGGAAATACATGTAATATTTGCCGTTTTTATGCGCTACATCGCAATCCCACAGTTGGCGTCCTGCCCATGGAATATCCTTAACATCCAAGACAACGCCGTGATCGGTCGCTTTGCCGTTTTCCACATCGTCTAACGAAAATACATGATAATCTTTCATATCAAAATGATCGCCGTTATCGTTTTCAGGGATACCGCTTTCACGGTCGTGAGAAGGATAAATGTACAGTTTACCATTAAAAATATGCACGGCAGGATCTGCCATGTAATCGTTCGGAACTAAATATTTCGGTGTCTTCATATAAATAAATTGTTAATTATTGTTTTTCTGCTTCTTGAATAATTGCTGATACAATCGCTTTGGGCTGATAATTGCGATCAAACAATAAAGGATAGTCGGTTCGACCCCGCATTGGAAAATTATTTTTCCACGACTGTCCGTCCGTCACTCCCCATAAAGTAACGCGCTCCATCTTATCTTTATTGTCTATAAAAAGTTTAAAAAAGGCAGCCATACGATTTGTCCATGCCGTTGACACAGAATCGGGCAGACTGCCGGTATAAGGATTCATTTCGTTGCGGTAGGCTTCGATATCGGAAATATTGGCGCCCACATTCCGGCGGGGCGAAGGTAAAGCGCTTAAATCAAGCTCTGTAACCATTACTTTTACGCCGGCTGCCGCGTATGCGTCAATAGCCGCTTTATAATCTCCGAGATCGGGATAATCCATACCAACATGTCCCTGCATTCCGACGGCATCAATGCGCAGACCTTCGTCTTTCAATTTTTTTACTAATTTCACAATCGCATCCCTTTTTTCCGGACGCCATTCGTTATAGTCGTTGTAATAAAGTTCGGCATTGGGGTCTGCTTCATGCGCAAATTTGAATGCCAGCGGAATAAAATCTTCGCCGACGATTTCATAAAATTTGCTGTTGCGGTAAGTCCCGTCGTCGTTAAGCGCTTCATTCACTACGTCCCAACCTTTGACGCTCCCTTTGTATCGACCGACTACCGTCATGATGTGATTTCTCATGCGGGCAATCAGCGTATCGCGTGAAACTGCGTTGCCGTCTTTATCCGTAAAAAACCACGAAGGCGTTTGCGAATGCCAAATCAAGCAATGTCCGGTCATCCACAAATGATTTTGTTCGCCAAATGCTACAAACTGGTCGGCATCCTTAAAGTTAAATTCGCCTTCTTTGGGTTGCAAAAACATGCTTTTCATACAATTTTCGGCGCCGATAGCGTCAAATTGCTGCGTTATCACTTTCACAGCCATCGTATCTTTCTCCCATATCTGGTCGAGATTCATAGCCGTACCAATTAAGAATTTACCGGCAAGCGCCTCTTTTAATGTCGTTGCCTGCGCCTGTGCATATTGGGTATAAACAAACAGACTGACAAATAAAAATAAACAAGCTATCTTTTTCATTAATCACTAATCATTAATCAATTAACCACTATTTTACCTGCCTCTCCTCAATCTCCTTATTTATTTTATCAATAACATGATCTTCCAGTTCGTATTTTGATATGATAAACATTTCCACAATCAACAGTATTGCGGGAATAATGGCAACCAACCACAAAATGCCCTGTAATGCGGAATCGGGTTGCCATGTGGGATTATCTTTGTCAAAACCGACAAACCCCAATACCATATTAGGTATGAAAAGACCGACAGCCATTCCGAGTTGAAAGACAATACCGATAGAGGCATTTATCGTTCCCGAAATACGTCTGCCTGTGATGAATTCTCCATAATTAATTACTTCGGGTACCAAAGCCCACATATAG
>Ga0123357_10004703_pt1 | contig 16129 bp, 8 predicted proteins | sample TergutEmb28metaG_FD_89873 | JGI IMG/M metagenome (GOLD analysis project Ga0123357, IMG submission 89873) | Embiratermes neotenicus P4 segment gut microbial communities from Petit-Saut dam, French Guiana - Emb289 P4 | ecosystem: Host-associated > Arthropoda: Insects > Digestive system > Gut ... | reverse complement strand
TAATTCAACAGAATAGTCGCAAGCTCCTGATGATGGATATATTAATGTCGGAAACATGTTGAGCACATAAGAAGTGAAATAAAATAGCAAGTGACATCAAGTTGGTCTTTTATTCTTCAACTATCAATATCAATATTCATCTTCAGGCCACAGTACTTACAGCTCCCGAAAACAGTTCCACAATCCCATTGGACAAAGGGCTGTCCCTCCTGCTTTAGGTTTGTCTTCAACACAGTTGTTTACGTTGCAAATATTGATTGTCGCTGTACATAAGAATATAGTTGTCCCGAAGATCATTAGACTACAAGTCAGATTGTGCTCTCTTTTATAAGCAGCATAGACGAATTTCAACACTTCAAGAAACTAAATTTCACCGTTTGCTACTAAGCACACATAATGATACTTAATTACGTTGTTTCAAATTTATCCAATACGTAATAGCGTCCTACCTAATTACATCCATCGACTTGTGGCATTGTATCTCTTTTGGTACTGTTCCTTTACATGCGGAATCACTTCCATTCCTTCCCTTCCTTTTTTTATGGATGTAATTTGTTCTCTTTTGTCATGTTACATTCGCTGGTTTATGACATTCATATTCTGTTCCCTAAACATCGTCAGTTTCTTGATCTTCAAACCAAAAAGAATTAAAAATTCTATTATTTTATTGGGCTGATAAAAGACCTCATAAAATCGTCTAAGTGGAATCATAAACATAAATATAACGTATTATTGTTATCATCATCATCATCATAATCATCATCATCATCAACTTGTGACATCTTTAAAAAAAACTATTGAAAACAATAACCTAGCTCTGCTGACTACGTTAGCTAACCGGTATCTCGGATATGGTTTCATCGACGACGCGATAGGTTCTGTGTGCTACGAGAGATTTTCGACTCTGTGAAAGATGTTGAATGACGGTGAGGAAAATGAGAAGGAAGTCGACCGGTGTAATATAGGTAGCTCTTCTGTCCCCCCTAGAGGCGACCTGACACCTTCACCACCCCTCATAAAAGCGGTTTAGTGGATCGATTCATCTCCGTAAGCCTCACACACCCAACCACCCTCATCCATACACACACACACACACACACACACACATACACACACACACACACACACACACACACACACACACCTCTTTCTTATTCTAGCTACGAAATTGAATATTATCTTCCCATATAACTTTTCCTTATAACCAAGTACAGTGTACAATCAGTGTCAGTAAAGTTGTGCCAATAATATTACGTATGGCACTTCGTGCCATGAATAACATGCGATCTCTCAGTAAATACAGTAGCGTTCAGAATACTCTTGCAAATGCACTATAAAATGACCACCATTAACTGCGACTGGACTGGCGGCCTGAGGAAGGGTGAGAAGTCAGTAAGAAGCCGGATGACTATAAGACGATATGAAGAAATATAAACGTAAAAAATCACCAAGTAAGAAAATGTAATCTCACAATTATTAACTGGAATTCCATGTATAAAATGTGGTTACATCTTGGTACACTTTTTTCCCATAAAATAAAATTCACTATCTTATATCAATCGAAAGACGTGGTAGAGAGATTGGTACTCCTGTTTAATGTTTAGTAATTTCTGGGTTCGAATACCATCCAAGGGTCCTGTTAACCTTGCGGCAGTTTAGTGTGATACGACACGATATGGACCGGTACGTAAGTAACGCCGCTTCGGGGAAGACTGCAGAAGCTGGGTAGTCTTGGCCGGTTTAGACCGAAGGCTGTGTAGACCCATATATGGAGACAGACAACCCTTCCGAAACGTCTGTAACTATTTACAGACAAACGCCGCATCATATCCTGGGAGACGTGAATCTTCATCAACTCTAAACCTCAAAGATAGCAGTCTTCTCGTCATTTGTCTCAGTTAGTCAGAGCTAATTCCAGCAGAGTGCCTCAAATTAGGCCATCGTTGCTTCTCTTCAAGGCCTTGTAATACATTATTAGGCCATTACCTACCTTTCAAGGTTTTAAATCCTGAGCTGTAAAAATTTTGTTAAATCAATATATAATTTATTCTTACATGTCACATTAATAAATAGAAAATTACCTAGACAAAACTTTGAAAAGATACACAACTCTGCCACATTAGAAGGCGACAAAGGATCACTGACTACTTTTCCTGTAATGTCCTAAAAATTTTCAGATTTCTTAAAGAGTGGGAGTTCATTAGCAAGACAGGCCATGTGCGTATATCGCAATATTGAGGCTCCTTCATGCAACTATTGTTGCAGTGGAAAGGCAATAAGTATTACTTAATTTGAGTGTAAGCTTGTAGTCTTTGTTACCCAGCACACAATGCGCATGTGCCCTACTTGACATCTGTGGTCAGCCAGTTCCACAGTGTTTTCCACATTATCTCACAAACACCACGACTTTCAGAAAAAAAAAAAGGGTTATTGAATATAAGATGTGTGGTTTGAGTGGTCTCTGGAAAGTACTGGAGAACGGAACAGTAAATACGCTTGTTTTATTAAGTACATGTGCTCAAACAACAAGTTTCTGGGACTGAAGCTATCGCCAATTACATTTTGGAGCGTAAGATAATTGTTGCTGGTTATGTTCTTGTTGTGACCCCGGGGATTTAGTGGAAGGAGATATTTAACTGAATGAGTTCATCCGTAGCAGTAGCGAAAGTTAAATTGCGTTCTTTTTGGTTGTCATGCAGTAAATAACAATGTTCACAGTTTCACTAAAACCTCGAAAACACTTACAAAAAAGTAAATCTTACAACCCTTTAGTAAAGGAAGCTGTGTCTTGTACGCGGTTTTGAATGGTTTAAAGAATTTACAGAGGGAAGTGAGGACTATGAAAACTATCCACGCTTTTGGTGCCCATCGACTATTCGAATCCTTGAAGGTAAAGGTAAAGCAATCCCATTACAGGCCTGGACAGGCCCTGAGGGTTCCAGGAGCCTGAGTCTCCCGGATTTCAAGCCAGTCGGCACATGAAGGTTGTAAGGTTGACAGCCCTACGTACCGGCCGCCTTTACCCCCAGGAAAATATTCCTGATACTCATTTCTGTTAGAAGCTGAGTCAACCCCAAGGTCATAGTGCTGCCGGAAGGATTAAGTCAACAAAAAATTAAAAAAACAACGTCGGGAATCGAACCCGCGACCTTCCGGCTTGTAGGGCAGAGCTTCAACTAACTGCGACACCGCATAGCCCCAAAGCCTTGAAGGCGTTGCAAAAATTCAAGATCTAGGGGCCATAGATCTTAAATGACTCTAAATCTATGGAGGATCGACTGCACATTAACCCACAGATGATTCGCCCGATTCTTCATGAAGATGTGGGGAAAAAGGAAGATCTGCGGGAAGGTTCTTCCAGTCTTACGGACAAGCAAAAGAAGCACGTAGTCACAAATTGAGTAGATCATCACGCAGTACCGAAGACCACCCACCCACTCTATTCATCTAACCTTCCCGGCAGTCGACTTTTTACTGTTCCCTAAAGTGCGTACCGCCCAAAGAAGACATCAGGAAAGGCAAAGATACAAAGAAGAATGTAACAACCGATTAAGGCAGTTCTTTTGGAATCCATCAATGGCTGTTCTGTGCAAAGTTTGTACAGACTTAAAAAGTGCGTTGCGGTCAAAGTAGATTACTTTGAAGGAAAAAAATTCTTGTTACTTGATGTGATTATCTGAAGAACTATGGATTAATTCTGAGGATCCTACTGCTCATGATCAAGATCTTTCTAACGTCATGCAGGGTTACATTAATAACTCTTAACTTCGGAATACCCGTGGTTACGTAAGAAATAATCGACGCAACTAAGTGTTAAGTGTTTAGTAAAGCTACATGTTTCGACCTATTCTCAGAGTATAACCAAGATGCGACGTTTCTCAATTTATTTATTTCTGTAAGACGCTCACCGTGTTTCAGACGGGTTTTTCCGTCCATCATCAGGAGCTCAAAACTGCACATACGGTGTCAGGTATTTGTCGGACCAATACCTGACACTGTATGTGCAGTTTTGATCTCCTGATGATGGACGGAAAAACCCGTCTGAAACATGTTGAGCGTCTTACAGAAATGTATAAAATGGGAAACGTCGCATCTTGTTGGTTGTATTCTGAGAATATATTGGCGATGCACGAAGCTATGAATGTTAAATGTTTCTACCACTTACAGGAGTGCTGATAAGTCCTTAGCCCGACCAGGAAGGAAACAAGCTAATGTTTCTGTCAGAACGGCGTGATTTTACTTCGGCGTCTTGCCTTGCTGAGGTGGGGGGGGATTGATGACAGCCCGCGTCTCGATGTCGTTGAAATCGCACGCGTCCGTGGCATGCTTCCGAATTTGTTTCCGTCCTGGTCGGGCTAAGAACTTATCAGCACCTCGGTACGTCATAATAAGGCAAACATATAGGATATAAGATATAAAAGAGAAATGCAAAAAAATACCTTGCTTTTTGGAAATTGAGATCTAATTTTTTGCAGACCGAAACCCATGTTGCAATTATAGGTATGGTGAAAATGCAGTTAAAACAGTTAAATGGCTAAAAAGGAAGTCTTCTGAACTATTAAGATCACACACAGTCAGACGCACAGCCGGTAAGACTTCTCTGAAGAATGAGCAGCTCATCGGCTACTACCTACTTATTTCGTCAGGTATTAAGAATAACTTAAAGTTAAATAAATCACTGTACACAAAAAAGGCGTTTTAATTATGCATTCCATTACACGCTATATCGTGTTGCATAAATGTGCGCTAATCGATATATTGCTATGGAAACTATAGTAGTAAAACATGATACAATATACAGTACTAAATTCCCGCAGCTGCTATCCGCACCATCTGGATCCATTTACAGATGAACAGTTATAGTTCTTTTTTTCCATGGGAGGCGTGTATATTGTGTTCATACACAGAATATGGCGTCACGAATATCAGGAGTGTCACAATATACTAGGCGCCAGGAATCAAAACCCTTGCTTTGTAAACCGGATACTGCTGATTAAATTTCAGAAACCTCAATCCTTGCTTGCCAGTGTTGTTACGGTATGGCAAAAGAAGCACGATTTGCTCACTACGCATTTTTCAGAAGATAGTGAGGACGCCGGCATAGCTCAGTCAGCACTGTGTCTAACCGACAGGTTGCTCAACCAGGAAAGATTGCTTCGCTTTCATACAAAATCTGCCTCTTCTACAAAGCGTCAATAATGACCCTTAGGTCCAACCATCCTTCTTTTCAAAGGTTACCGGTGCCAGTTCCTGAAGCTAAAATGGCCGAGGCGTGAAGCTGACCATTCTTCAGTCTCGTGCTGAAGTTGTGAATTACTGGAGCTGTACCTCAGCTACAACCTACGCACTCAGGAAATATACAGGAATATCTTCAGCAGTTCAATTGACGGGAGCCACGAAAACTTTAATTAGTATTTGCAGTCTCTCGGCCGAAATTTGAAGCCGGAACTTCTGGAATAGAAAGAATGGGCATTGTCCACTCTAAAGCAATTTTAGTTAAAAATAATATCTCCACCTGCACAATGTTTAGCGTAGGGTCTGGTAACTGGAAAGGGTATGTAGTCAAACACAACTATGTCAATTAAAATGTTTTAATAGCTATACTAGACAACTACATGTTTCGGCTCCCTACTGGCCATCTTCAGATTGTCTTCAAGAGAACACAATATATATAGTAGGAACTTAAGTTCTCTTGAAGACAACCTGAAGATGGCAATTAGGAGGCTGAAACATGTGGTTGTCTAGTATAGTCACTAAACATCTTAATTGACATAGTTGTGTTTGACTATATACCCTTTCCAGTTTTCACAAACACAACGGAGATGACACACTTCCAAGTAGGGTCTGGTAATTGGTGAGGTGACTTTACGTACAAAGGAATCCATTACGAACATAAAAATGATTGATAATAGTCATCATAAGCACCACCACCATTACTATCAGCTTCAAGGCAGGCCAAAAAGAGCCCGTTCCGTTGCAGCAGACTGTCTGTCCAGAACCTTCCTGATTTTCCAATAATTCTCTGAAGTTTACGATGCAATTTTTTATGCTGGTACACCACCAACCGTTCCGAGCAACGTCAAAGACCAAGGACTTTTAAATCAGGATATTCATCTCCTGGACCGACAGCTTTCACCACAGCTATCAAGTTTTTTCCCCCGTTCATTTTCTGAATTTTAAATCGATTCCCCCAGAGTCTGAATTGCCAAGAAATTACACTGTGCAGACTCAAACTTCGCAGGCGACTAGAGGTCCCTGTGAAATAGAATTCTGTTCTTATCTTCTATATAATTTAGACTGGGCTCTGACCTTCCTAACAATATATAAACTTGGACGCACTCGAAGACGCTGCAGTTCCGCATTAGGTTATCTTAATCAATAAAATACAAACGTCGGATTAATGACGACTGAAACGCGGTCATTACTAGCTCTGTCCACCAGAACAATTTCCACGGTGATAACCGATTTCGCCGTTTCGGTCGTGACGGCAATGTTAGTCATGGGTACGGTCTTATGAATTGTGATGTCATACAGATTGAAGCATAAAGACCTTTCAGAGAAACCTGATGTTTCCATCTGTATCATATAAGTGTTTATGAATCGCTGACAGATGAAGTTTTTCACTGAGGTGAAGGCAGAAGTAGCAGACTTCTCCGGAATACTGGCACCTATCCACTACATAACGTGGCGCCACATCCAAGAAGACCTTGATCTTAAGATGCTGTGAAATGCTGCATTGTCTAATATGGCTCAAGACATATTCCTGGGTTGGGTAAGAAATCTTTGGGTTCTATAAAATATACGATAATGTATTTACAGACCAGGTGAGCGGCTATCAGCTTCTCATAGAAATATTCTGCTCTATGTAATTAGTTTTGTTGGTAAATTCCGCTGTCAATATGAAATAATCCTGCTCTGTATTGGGAAGTTCCCAGGGTCAAATTTTCATCCAGAGGCAGGTATCTCTCTCTCATTGGCCTATTTTCCTGCTAAACACGGAAATGTTGGGTCTATTTATCATAACTTTTATATGTTTTTCCACTAAACTTCTGAAGAATAAGACCAAATATTTGAGTCTTAAATTTAAGCATGGCAGTATATCTTGCAAAAGTTTACAAATTTTAAAAACTAATAACCTCTATAGTGGAAAATAGTAAGAGATCAATGTTCTTCACCCCAAGGGAAAATTCACGTCTCGTGATTCCTGTCTGTTTTTCTGCTGTCTGTCCCGAAGATGGTTCTGATTGGACAGCCCTTCCAAAAACATTTTGTCTCACCTAATGACTTCTAGGAATCAAAAACTTTATTTTTATTCGTATTTGCAACGCCCCTTATGTATGTGCGCGCGAGCGTGTGTGTGTGGGTGATTGCGTGTTTTGCCAGAGTCGGAAGCACTTATGCACCATGTAGCTATTTCAGCGCCTAGTCGCTCTTATTCCATACCGCACATACACCGTGCCGCTATACGTTGTCTAACATTTCTGTACTCTGAACTGGCTGCGCAGACGCCTTCATTCGAGACGTGGTCGTCTGATAGACCCCAGTCGAATGACTTGAGTGGCTGTTAGCAATAACATGGCTTGTAAAACTCTGCCCCTGCGTTTTAATCAGGCAGAATACATAATGCTAATGATTTCTACCTAAAATATTCAAACTGTATCAATCTATTGTAACTGTTGTAGGTTTGCCCGAAGATTACTTCCATTTGATGTCATTTCATCCATCAAAGTATGACTACTATCAAATATCTAATATCGATTGTCGTGAATAAAAGGCGCACATATATCAGATTTTCAAAATGGTGGAAGTTTTGATTGTGCTCTCTGTTTGATGACATCGTGTAACGTTGTAAGTCTTTATTGACGTTTCGGAGTATTTTATGGCTCTCTGGAACATAATATTATTTATTCCTGGTGGTTCTTGTTCTACGACACCGTGCTTTCTTGCATGGATTATCGACCTTTGGAAGAAAGAATAGTATTGTGGTTTATGACACTACATAAACTTTTACGTGGATACCGACGTCTCAGATAAGGGTTTAGCCTTCTGGACGATGACATTTTGTAGGCTAGCAGGGGTTATCAAGGTTTCGTCAAACCTGCTGCCTTCACATTCAGTACAACCTTACCCAAACCCCAATGTGCAAAGACATACCGAAACCCGAAAATATAAAATGGAGATTATCCATGAAGGCAGACTTTGTCTATAAAGCTCGCAAACAAAATATTCCTTTTATTCAGTACTGTTTTTATTGAAGTCACTATGGTATCACAAATTTTCACAATGTGCAGTCTGCGCCAACCAAAGTTTTAATGAAAACTGTTGGCAGCGGGAACTTGTAATGTAGACTGCTCTGCCAAGCTCAGTGTTCTACATGCATTATATTTAAATTAAAATTAATTGGTGGTAAAACGTACTGTTTTCCCACATCTGCTGACAAAATTGTGTCATTTTTCATTGAAGTAAAATACAACACATGAGGATTAAACGTATAAAACCTACAGCTTCTATATAAATGGAATCATTTGTCTGAGTTAGGGGCATGTGGCCCACGTATGCAATCACTATAATTGAACGAGATCGGTGAGATATTTCTTTAGCAGCTGAGAGATTTGCACATTCTCATTAAAGGCACTGGACCTTTCCAACTCTGTTAACGATAATTGAAATGCGTGAGTTGACCGGTTTGAATCCAGATTGGGTACTGGTTAATGTACTTGTGGCATTCTGACTACCTTTATCTGTCACGCCACACTCTGCAACCTAACGTAATTCTCTCGTACCGTTTGGACAACGGGATCCAGCACTCGAATCCCATCTAGGACACTGGTGTATATCTTCTTTTCGTCTGTCTGTATTGGCTTTGCGAAGCGTTGATCCGCTGTGCAAAGAGTGCTAAATGATGTCTACCAACAAGATTTAGAAGCCCATGTAACGGGGGTTCTTAGAACGCATTAGCCTGAAGAAGCAGTGAATAGACCATTCAGTATCTCAGAAACATAACATCGAACATTGCGATGATCGTGATTGATAAACGAGAACAAATTTTAGACTCGGAGTTTATGTACTGATCCTTGCAATATACTGTAACTGATGTGCTGAGGGCAGCCGCAAACAAGAAAGGCGGTGCAGATACAATGTGATACTTGTGCGCTTTCGCGTAACCACATTTGCCATGAAAAAGTGTGTAAGTGTTAAATACTAAGAATGTGTGTCTCTATTCTTGCCTTATTTATATGGCGTGCGAAGAGCGTGCACAGTATAATATTTTCGTCTGTGGCTTGTTTGGTTCTACAATATTTTTCCACATATCTCATAAAGGGAACTGTTTTCGGAAAAATCTTATCGAATATAAAATGTGTATTTTGATTCTCTCTGCAACTTTCTCTGAAATATTTCTCATTTTAAGAAAAATCAGGACGATATTATCGTAAATAACATAGGAATTTTAGTAAACTATCGGTTTGTCTTGTCAGAATTTAATGTAACGAATATTCTCGACAGATTTAAAAAAAATACCAAATTTCAAATTTAATGACAATCCGGCCAATGCGAGCCGAGTTGTTGTTGTTGTTGTTCCTGCGGACAGAGGGACAGACAGACATGACGAAGCTAATATTCGCTTTTCCAAATTTTGCGAAAGCTCCTGAAACCATATTCTCTACAGGAACTCTCCCAGTCGAGATTTGAATCGAACCCATCCCGAACACAAGTTAGACTTTTACGGGAACACCAATCTGTCTAGTTTGTTGTTGTTGTTATTGTTATTATTATTATTATCATTATCATCATCATCATCATTATTACAGCATTACTTCCTTAGCAGTTGCAGTCAGAGTACTATTAATGAATATTGCAAGTAAATAAAAATACACCTTTTCATAAATATTCGAATTTTGACATAACATCTTTAAATGCAACCACACCGATACAGGCCTATGTGTTACATTTTTTAACAATAAAAATGTAGGGATTTTCTTAAAGTAGTAATAAACAAAGAGATTTTATTTCTAATTTTCCACGCCTAAAATTCAGACCTCGAAGACACATTTCCTTCAAAATTTTCTCCTACGTTTTCTGAAACCTCCATCTATGTCATCTCGCATACGGATCATTAGTTCAATAATCTGAAGTTATACAACAACTATAAAATTCCGTAAACTTCTGGAAGTTATAAACATAATATTTAAAAGAATTGTGTCCTAATCTGCTATATCGAATATCGAAATAAACATTGAAATATTTTCACGCATGTTCAGGCAGCGTATGAATATAATGTGCAGTACATGACGTCTTCTGCACACATGACAGCATTCGATACCAAAAGAACTGAATTAATTGAGTTGCGTGTCAGAGGTCATTTAGCAAATATGTTCTTTATAACAACATTGCTCGTTCTTCGCCCCAGGATTTTCTTGGTGTCATACATAAACAACACGAATATAACACTCAGTTGGGAAAACGCAGACTTGTAAAACGTTAAAGCGGAGGATGTTTGTATTTTCCTCCGTTCTAAGAGGGTTAGGAAGACGAAGACTGCTACAGAAAACAAGATACGACGGAGAAAATTAAGACATATTTTTGGTAGGGTACTCCTGACCAAGTACATTCTAATTCAAGGCAATTTCACACAACGTCAAGTGATTAATGTAAATTGTACAAAATAGTGGCTTTGACGTGCAGTTATACTGAGCCGCATTCGATTTCGCGTAATGAGGACGGCTCTGTTATAACGACGGCAGCATCCACGACCTTCCCCGCGTCACTTTACATTACGGCAAACCTTAATGTTCTCTGACGCCCCTCACTCAGTTTCTCTTACTTCGGCAAGAGAAGACATAAATATTTAAATGCAATTAATGTCTGTAACAGCTGTGCAACTGTTTAGTAACTACTAGCAAGACAGTGACTAACATTCTGTGTGACCTGGTTTAATAATCAAGATAGAATTTTTTTCGAACTATACAAAATTCAAAACTCGGTGTGTCGTGGCTTCAGGTCTTATGTTGTAACTGCGATAAACAGAACGGCGATCATCTAAATAGTTTTTAAATAAAAAAATGGAAGATTCATATAAGATTTCAAGTGTTCATCGCCTTAAAGATACATACTTTCTTCGTCTGTGGTATAACACCATGTTTCCTGGCAGATAGGTCAGACATGAAGTGGCTTTAGCACTGACAGTGGCGGCAAAATATTCTTCCGAAATGTCTGTACACGTACCATAATACATCCCTATGTCATTAAGCACAATATCGCGCCAGTATAGGGAAAGGGGGGACGAGTCTTTATGGAAAAGATTTATAGGATTAGTAAGTGATGAGAAGTGAAGGACTGTGGTGAAAGCGTGAGTGAATTAATGATAGGGGAGGGGTAGGAGGAGGAAACAATTACAATAAACTGCACGCAATACTCTCTTACTTGGGTGTTTTTACCTTTTGTACGTATTGTATTCTAATTTGTCTCGTGTGTATTGTTGCTAGTTTTAAGTTGTCTTGTGTGTAATTGTTGTTAGTTGGCTGTGTGTATTGTTGTAATTGTCTTGTGTGTATTGTTGTCATATGTGTATTTGTTGTACTCTGTGGGCATTGCTTTTTTTTACTGTAGATGCCGGACTGCTGGCTAGAAGTCAGTATTCGGAAGTTCCTGCGACCGGCCATCTCGACACAGGTTTTTCTTGGTTTCTCTGTACCTAAAAGCAAATGCTGAGATGGTTCCCAAGATTCCAAGTTGCCACTACATGTTTCTCATGTAGGCCTCCCGACTTAAATTTAGTATTAACCAATTTCATATTTTGTATGCATGTAAAATAACCACTGCCAGCGGGTGACAACCAAATTGCAGTTAATAAATATTTTTATTATTAGATAACTCTCAGCTTCCCAGCAAAGAAGGCATAACATTGAATTCTCACGGGAATGGAAAACAAATTCCAGGATGGATATAAAATGGCCTAGTCACTACATGAGTAGGCTCAATTTTACAATTACGTGCATGTTGTTATTTGTTTTAGAGTTTTAGCTAAGTTATTTTACACTCTGTTATAGATAATGGAAACAAAAAATATCCCGGGTAAAAATTTGTTATTTCTGCTGATGTATCACAAGCAACATTCTCGTATTTGGCATTGCGACTGCCGTAATGTTTAGCCGGATGAAACACTTAAATCTTAAAATAACTTACCTGTTCTCATTCTTATAAAACCAACTAGATGGACTAATTTCTCAAATTTATTTTTGTAATAAAAGTCTACATGTTTCGGACAGTTCCTCTGTCCATCATCAGGAGTTTTTTACTGTACACAGCAGTGGTATATGGCATGCAGGTTTGCTGACGGCTTGCTGATTGCAAGCTGTCAGCAAACCTGCATGACATATACCACTGCTGTGTTTACAGTGAAAAACTCCTGATGATGGACAGAAGAACTGTCCGAAATATGTAGAGTTTTATTCCAAAAATAAATTTGAGAAATTGGTACATCTAGATGATTTTATTATAAGAATTTATCGCGATGCACGATTACCTGAACGCCAATATAACTTATCTCCAAAGGTTAATGTTGCCATCAACGTGACATTTGTTTGTGTAGGATCTACAAGGGTGAAAATGGTCTCCTATCGCACTGGAAGGTCGCCTACATCTTACCCTTAAGATGACACTACGCTCAAACATTCATCACGAAGGTGACAAAGTTCGGCATTCAATTCGCCTCAGTAAACTTACGTTAGATGAGGGCTTTGCCAACCAGAGCTAAAAGATCACATGTCTGGAGAGCCTAGTAAAAATGCTAAACATATTTTCTAGGTACATAATTTGGGATTTGGTTCCTTTTTTAACTTTGGTACTAATTTCTAGCTTAATGGTCATACGTAATTACCATGCTATCACGTTTTTGCAAAATTACAAAAGATAACTTGAACATCTGCCGCTGACGGACAACTCAAAGCTGTAATTGTTATATCGATGGAATTCATCCTATTTTGTTTTGATAAACTAATGGTAACATGTGTTTTACCATCTAACACAACAATTTTCTGATAGTCAACAGTGCATACTGCATGTTTCGGTCAGTAAGATTATCTTCACTATGACAGTATATAATTTAAAACCAAGTGGAATGCGTTAAATATACGTATAAAGTATATCAAAGTGCACATTTTTAAAGTCAGTACGTTCATATCTAAAGATGGTCGCATTGACCGAAACATGTTGAATGTAACAAAATTGTTGTGTTTCATGATAAGGTAAAGCAATCTTTGTACAGGTCCTCAGAGTTCCAGGAATTTGAGGCTCCTAGATTACAAGACAATTAGCAAATGAATTTGGCAAGGTTGTCAGCCCTAAGTACCGACCGCCTTTACCCCCCAAGAAATATTCCTGGTACTCATTTATATTAGAGACTGAGTCGATCCCTGGGCCATAGAGCGGCCAGAAGGATTATGTCAAAGCAAAATGACACCACAGGGAATCGAAAACGCGACATTTCGGCTTGCAGCGGGTGCTTGAATAAACTGCGCCACTGATGACTGATTGGAGTGTGCATGCAGCAATTACAAATGAAAATTATATTTACGTAGCAAATCTCAGATAATAATTGATTTATCTTGCGATCACGATTTATTCTTGAAATTTTGGAGGCAATCGGCAGCTTTCCAGTACAGGCGAAGCGATTCCCTGTGATTGCTGAAATTGGCTCTTCAGTCCACGATGCGATTGCCAGAGGTTCGTGAATTTTGTTAAGAGCCCTGTTAATTTCCAAATTAGCGATGCAGTCCCTTGTGGTTCCCGACATCCTTGAAGCTCTCTCGCCAGCTATTTCTCTCTTCACGAAGAGACCAGCGGTTACTCACGAAGTTACGATGCCATCCCCAAGGACTGTTGAATTATTCAAAGAGATTCTTGGATTTTCTTGTAAATTTACGTGTTAATCCAAATTGCTTCCGATTGCTGAATTTACGATGAATTCCCTACTGAGAGATACTTCAATTCTTCGAAACAGTGCAGCGGCATCCTGAGATGCAGTACGCACGTATACCTCAATTTCTGTAAAGATCCCACAAATTTCTAAACTTACGACGCATTTCCAGCGATTATTGCATTATTTTAAACGATCTACAGCAATTTATATATTTTCGAATTGATCGAGAAAAAAAAATGTAAATCTGAGAAGGGGCCACAACAATTTGCTAAATTAAGATGTTGCGATCCAAAGACCCTATTTAAGACACGCATATAACCCCAGTTCAACTTGAAATCACCGACATTTCATATATTTTTTTCTCGATAGATCGCAGAATAAAATGTATTTCAGATGGCGACACCAGCAATTCTTGAATTTAAAAGCAATCCAGACATTCTTCAATTTTACATGGCTGTCACCAGCAATACCTGAGCACGCGATATGATCACCGGTGAATTACAGTTTTCTAAGCTCCCTCCGCCGTTCAAACCTTAGGCATTAAACAGAGATTATCGGAAATAAACGTGGGAGGAAATAAAAAAAAATACTTCATATGCATAAAATATCTAAAAAAGGGGGTCCCATCATACTAGATATGCACGGACATCCATTTTAATAAACTTCGTAAAAAATGTTATTAAAATTCTTTTTCCAAAAATAACTTTACGTGCAAAGTTGCTGGGGAGAATGAAATTGGGCTACGATGGAGAGTTATCATCTTGTCAGCTACCCCAGATGTCGGAGATAAAGTGAGTTCGTAGTGGGAAGGCAAGCAGCTATTTGCCGGCTTCAAGTAAACCTTATGACCTATTGAATGAATTCAGTTGTTCGGTGAAAGTAGCCAGGTTTATTACCATTTTCTTGAAAACTCCTATTTAGGGCCGAGTTTGTAAGTCAATTGACGCAGCAAGAATTAGGTTCATACCGATTGTGTGCTTGTAACAAATTTGGTCATTGCAGCTTACGGAGGGACATCAGAATATCCTGATATAAATGTAAAAGAAACTGCATTAATTCGCTTGCATGATACAGCTCTAAAATTCTGTGGACACATTAGCACTTTCAAATGTGACAACTGAAGTATTTTTATTTCTCGATGCTACCGATTTCAGAAGAGGATTACTAACTGACGTCCCAGTTTTCACCCCCTTGTTCTTCTGTTAAGACTATTGTTCGTGAAATGACAACTGCAGGCTAAAACCAAAACATTCAGAAAACACTTGTCTTGAAGGATGACTTTCATTTTATTTACATTAACACTTCAGGGCTCAAATTTTGATGTTTTGCTGACCGTGTATCTCAGTATAATCTTTATAACTGACCAACTTAATGCACAAGTTCTTGTTTTATAATACATTTATTATGTTCCTCTAGAAGTTTCGAGCACAATAGTTCTCGAAACACGTAGAGGAATATAATAAACTTATTATAAAACAAGAACTTGTGCATTAAGTTGGTCAGTTATGATTTCAGGTCTTACTTCACAGAGATTAAACTTCGTCCCTATTACACAGACCAAACGAGTAGCATTGTTTAAGAAAACATATAAGAGCCATACACATGCTTTGTGGTGAAGTACAGAGTGTTTTGTTGTTAATTCAACTGGGAATTTTAGTTACTACTGGGCTCTAAGTTGACCATGACGTCTCACTTCAAGTACCGAGCAAGAGTGCTTAGCTAAGTTTTATTACGTCATGGTTGTAACAGCTGGGTGGGCCGTAGTGAGACAACCTAGATTAGACTAATGCAGACAGTAACATTAGGTTGTATGCTGCCATGTTATGTTACCAACTTCAAAAGCGTTAATCCACCTGTCACAGCTATGGGTTCCACACACCAACCGTCAGCAATAATTTCTTTGGCTCACTGTTAAGTTACATTCGTGAGGACAGAATTTAGATTGTGGTCTTCTGGTTACTGAAACCATGCATTCCGGTCAGCAGTTACAAACATGTCTGCCTAAACTGCTGCCAAAATGTGGTGTAGAAATATACTCTGCAGCTGGAGGTAATAAGCCTTTTCTTAGTTGAATAAAGAGAGACCAATTTGATGTCACTTGCTTTATTATTTCATTATTTAATGCTCAACATGTTTCGGATGTCAATACATCCATCCTCAGGAGCTTGCGACTTATTTGTTGAGTTATTTCATGGGTTGTATTGCTCTGGT
>Ga0123357_10004701_pt1 | contig 16132 bp, 15 predicted proteins | sample TergutEmb28metaG_FD_89873 | JGI IMG/M metagenome (GOLD analysis project Ga0123357, IMG submission 89873) | Embiratermes neotenicus P4 segment gut microbial communities from Petit-Saut dam, French Guiana - Emb289 P4 | ecosystem: Host-associated > Arthropoda: Insects > Digestive system > Gut ... | reverse complement strand
CATTATCTCCGTAACCGTTCAACTTTGGATATAGGTGTTTTGGGTTATATCGGTATACTTTAACATAAGGAACACTCTCCCGAAGTCTGGCACATTCCTCCTGGGACACCCTGTATATATATGGTGTCAAGTGGTAGGATGGTTAGTGAATAAATTTTAAATTATAATGAAACTCCCTAAAGACATTTTTGGACAGATTCAAGAAATCAGATTTACTAAGTGGAAAAATCTCTTAAAAGGGTGGGAATGGAAATTCATTTTTTGATTTATCTTTGATAACTGACTACTTGTGTGTGATGGTCCACATATAGTTCAGATTTTAATAAATTAATTTTATATACATAATTGTATAAATGTTCATTGTTTTTATGGATTTGAATTTATTTGAATTATTAAAGAAATAGTTTTTATGATGATTGCACTGTAGCGAGATGCCATGTTTGCTTCCCCCCCACAGACAGTTGATATGTTAGCTGAGTAAGTAGTAGGTTTCCAGATGCTTATTATACAGCAGAAATTTTATTTCGTATCTTATTTAATTGCAAAGTCTTGTGATAAACTGAATAAACAGTTTGTAATAAAACATGGGTAGTACTATTTTTCAAATTGTTACTAAGAAATGTAGTGACTGCACATATACATTGTGGTGTCTGTAGCTAACTAGCATGAACGCTGCAGTTACGGAACTGTTCTAGTGGTTAAGCAGTGATGTTTGCGTATGTATATTGAATGTGTGCAGTTTGCAACAGTTTTAGTTAAGTCAGAGTCTAAATGCATTCTGACCCTTATCTGACTGTCAACTGACAGCATCATTTTAATGCTGTATGTTGGTAATAGTTTGAACGAGTGGAAATTTGGAAAAGTAATTTGAAATTTTCATACGGAAAACATATTAAATGGGTGAAATATTCATTCTCTTGTGACTTTTTTGTGCTGTTTGAACAGGAAATTTACGTATGCAGGGTATGTACTAGAAGGGCAAAGTTTTGGTACTACATTATCCTGACATGCTGGGCAGGAAAACTTGTTAACCAAGGATGTCTTAAGCAAGTGTCACAGTACATGGGAGGAAACAGTTATGACCTGATTTGAGACATTACCTTCATATTTACCTGGAGGTGCCTATGGAAAACATGAAAATTCTCTTAATTGATCTCTGTGCCAAGATTTGAACCTGGGACCTCCCAAACACAAGACAAACTACCTCATCATGACAGGTGGTACTTTTAATGTTGCTGTGGTCATAAGATAAAGAAGGTTGCATTTGGTTGTACATGTAGCTCAGGTGAGGGAAACATTATGTGGACACAGTTGTTTATTGGAAGGCCTCGTGGAAGGAGACTATAAATTGTGTCTTGCAGAAGCTGGAAGTTTCCATTAACAATGTTGATATAACTTTTGATCCCAATAACAAGAGGGAATTCCTATGTTGTCTGAGTAGTTCACTTTCCTATACTAATGAAGGTAAATGTGAATGAATATCATCAAAAGAAAATGTGTTAGTGTGTACTGAGTATTAGTATGGAAAATAGAAAGAATGTAGACTAAAATGTAATCCAGAAACTGTAACTTAATGCTTGCCGTTGCATTAACCTCAATGGCTGCAATACACAGTAGTAACAGTATTGAGTAAGTTGCATAGTATCTTAGTCTGTTTGCTGTTCATTGGCAGGATGCAAAACAGACAGTAGAGTTACATTTTAATATATATTGGATTACTAACTACAGTAAACAACATACACCATATGTTCTGTTTTTAGAAATCATTAATTGCAGTCAGAATGTACAAGTAGATTGACTGCACAGAGTGGTTAATTTTTTATGATGATTCCAGTATAATATACAAGATAATTCAGCATGGCGATGTATGATACACAGTTCATTTTCTTTGGAAATTATTTTTGGGGGAAAGGTGTGAAGTATATTTGGGCAAAAATTTTACATATTAATTAATACCTGAAATAAATTGTTCCTCCTTCCTGCTTAGCTCTGATTTTATTTTCTATAAAAATGTGAACATCCTCGCTCTCTTTTTATTCACTGCCATGTGAATAATGGATATGTAGTTCATTATATTTCCAGCAGATGGCAGGGAAGGTTCAGTATTTACATCACTCTCTTACAGAGAGTGATGTAAATGCCCTGTACACAACAGTGAAAATGAAAAGTTTCCAAACCCATTAATGCAGGAGCCCAGAGGAACATTTTAAGGAAAACATTTGTAATGTTCACACTTGCATCAGAATAGTTGAATAAGAGTTAACTATTCATTGAGTCTGTAGTTTCAGCCTTTGAGCCTGTGATGTCCACATTTTTCAAGCATTGACATACTCTTGAGGTTATACTTCTCTTTTTTTTTTAACAGAAATTGATATATTTCAGGATTTATCTGCACGTATATTTCAAGATTTATCAGCACATATAAGCTACTACTGTTTTTCTTGTTATCTTCTGATTTTACATTCTTTGAACAGATGTGGCAGTTTGGAACTGCAAGATATTTTATGTAACATAAGTTGTTTCAGTATTGATATGTAGGAAAAATAGACAGGCATATTTGAATTGCTTGCTTTCTGGACTTCATTAATTTTCTGATATTTCAAAAAGAAGACACTTTGAACACTGGATATGTTCCTGTCCCCATATTTAAGGGTGGGAAGGCAGCTACTACAGCCCTGGTAGATGGGGCTGTGATCAAGGTCTGGTTATGTTGTCTACCATTTCACCTGAGGGCACACATAGTTTCATTTTCAAAAACTTTGTGTTCTTTTCAGAATACTAGATGATAGATGAATATAGTACTCAGGTAATCATAAGTGTAATATAAACTCTGTCAGAACCAAAATTGAGCATAGTTGTGTGTGTAGTCCTAAAAAAAAAACACGCAAGGCATGTTTTAAACCATCTCAACTGGACTTGTGCTATTCTTGCAGGAGGTGAGTGAGGCACTGGGTAGCATATGGGCTCCTCTCCCAAACTCGCAGCTTCACGATGTGATCCATAATCCAACAGCTGGTGACTCTGATGAATTTATTCTACCCATTGTTTTGAAAGACCAGGACCCATCATAATAATAACTCTGAGGTCACATGTGGACCAGTGATCAACAATAAGATGAAAAGATGGTCATCAACCTGTCCAGTGGCACATACACTGCAGCATAGTAAGATGAATACAATCAGTCAAATCATTAGCTTGTCTGTAGCAACTTTAAGTATTTTAAATTGTGCTACATGTGTATGTTCATGTATATACAAATATATATATATATATATGTTTTTTTTTTCTGGTTGAATCATAAAGAATGCAGTAGTTGTATAATGATGACACTCTGAACAGCCAGAGAGTTTTGTTGTTTTGCGTATCAGTATTTAGGATGCAGATTGCTCCAAAATAAATGATGTTGCCCCTTGATGGGTTAGTTGTGTGATGTCCCCTGCATGGGCTGGGTTTGTATATCGTATCCAAAGCCACATTCACCACTTTAAGTAATTATTGTGATTTTCTCTGTGTATTGTAAGGATGGGTGGCAGGGCTGTGAGTAATATCAAATTGCACATTACATGACATGGGAACTTACTCACCTTACATTTCCATTTTTTTGCTTCTTTCATTGCAAGATAGACATGTCACTCACTTTATGTCAGATTTCATACTGTTGCCTGCCAACTGGTCATTCACATTGTGAGACAGTACCCACATTCAATTGTACTGATAAACAGACTTGTTGTTTCACATCACTGCACAATCGTCTTTGGCCTTTCATCAAAATTATATGTTACTGCTGATGCTGAGGTTTGTAATATGACAAGAAGGATGAGTGTATCTTTAGTTCATGGAAAGTTTGTTGTTGTTCTAGGTTGATATAATAACAGAGGTTGGTCATCTTGCTTCATATTTAAATGGCATTATTGTAACAGCAAACAATAATTTTTTGTATGGTCATTGGTTACATCTGTGAAGTGTTCAGTGTAGGTCATCTTGACATCATGTATCTTAGCGAGCAGAATGGAGTTTCAAATGACTGTGTGACAACCCAATGACAGAATTACCTATGTCACACGTATGGTGCTTGAGCTTCTTAAGAACAACTGGCTTTCATTAAAGCACAGACTTTTTTGTTGACATAAAAGTGGAATTATGCAAGCTTGAAAGTTTCTAATTTCAAATTACAATAAAATTATGTCACATGTAGTGGAAAAGAGACCAGGTTTTATATGGAATTAGGGTTTCTGCATGAAGATAAAGTAACAGAATTCTGCAAAAAATAATAATGCCTCTTCTGACTTAATGGTTGTCATCCCATTGTATTATGATATCAGTATTGATATATGCACAGACTGTCCATCTAACACAACTGTTCATTTATTGCAGCACAGTTACATGTTTCAGTCCACCTACAGGACAATCAACATGCTGTCAAAAACTTCTTAAATAAGATAAATGTGCTTACAAAGTACACACTCCTTTTGTTTTTGTGAGATCTAACAAATTATGAAAAATTGTTTAATATATTATTATGTCTGTTAGGAGCTGTTATTTATGATAAAACTCTTTTAAGAGTAATATGTGTAAAATTTCACATTTAATATTTTGATATTTATCTTTATTCAAAACTATGTTCCAGTTTTCATATTTGGAAGGCTACTTTGTTTTTCTTCAGTCTTTTAACTTTTGTTTTAATGTCGTGTGGTAATGATCAAGTTCACGGGGATTCCCTTATTGATTTTTCTCATTTCATAGCATTTTCTGTTTTTCTTCAGAATGTTTTCCAGATTCTATTTGTAGTGGTCAAACATACTATTTAGTGATGGGGTTCCCATTTCTGTATATGCCTTATGCTGTCACCATCAGTTTGTCCTGTGTGGTGATAGTGCATTTATTTATATTGATGCTCCTTCTTCCCCAAAACTCTAAATAATTTGTTTTGTGTCTAGTAGTCATCATGTACTGTACTGACATTATTACTTGATTCCCTAGTACCCAATTATGTAGACATGTTGCATAGAGGTTGCTGGTTTTTCCTAGACTCTGGCTTAGATGTTGATGCTTTTTTCTTTTGCAACCCCCCTTTTCTCATGTATCTCTGTCTCCCAATACATCTAGATGATCGATACTCTAGATATTTATTTCTCTTGTCTTGTGTGCCGTTCTTTCTTAGGTGCAGATCATCAGTTTTCTGCCTCATTTAAGTCTTTCAGTATCTGTAACATGTATATGTTCAACAAAACTGCTACATTGCAGGAGGTTATATTTTTATATGTTTACACGTTAGGTTCATGTTGTTTCTTGTGCGAAGTTTATGTGATTGCCTTAACATTCCTGTATGCTGTCAGAAGCCTTTTGTCCCCCACGTTTATGAATTTATGAACACATTGTATTCACATTCTGATTGTTGTGCCTAGTTTGGTATTGACCTTTGCAGATTGTTCCTGTGAACTGCTGCATGACCAACTGCCCAGTGGTCTGTTACACTTTATGCATGTCACCATACTCAGCGGGCTACAGTTCCTCATTATTATATATCTACAATGACGTAAACTGACGCTGAGCACATGTTAATGCATGATAATGTTTACCTTCCCTGTTTTTAGGAGCAGTTAAAATATGTATCTACTCAGATTCAGGGCCTGTTTTTGACTGCCATTTGGTGTCAATTGAAAGAGATTTGGCACTCTATTAGTCTGCAGTGTTGGCCATCTGTGCAACAGAGTGCTTGTGTGCAGTCATGTAAGCCAAGTGTATGTTGGTAATAATATTTAACACCAACTTGTTTCACAGTGTTTTTATTTGTTAATTATTGCCTCATGTGCTTTGGCCTCAGCTGTTGGCAGTCTTCAGGCAGCTCTTGACTTGAACTAAGGCAGCAGTAAGCAAAACTAGATTATGTGGTTTATTGTTTAAGGTGTAGTAAGTGTTTGTGCCTGAATGTCATTCTCATTCAGACAGATACCCTTGAATTGGGAGCATGTTGTTTGTCAGCTTTGTTTGTGACTGGATATCTAAATGCAGCAGTGTGTGGTATCTCTTTTTACACTTCTCACATTAATGTATTGAACATTCATGTGATAAAACATTTGAGTTGAAACCACTGAAACCCAAAGAACATTGTTTTTATTACAATTTAATACCAACCAAAATGCACATCCGCCATAATTTAATTTTACGCAGTGTCATCTACATGCTTTGAGCCTTAAAGGCCCATCATCTGGAAGGTAGTTGTAAAAATATAGGCATTATAGTATAATATATGTCCATGTATATGGTATGTGGTGAGTTATCAATGTGTGGATATGCTGCAATTGCAAAGAAGTTATTTTAGGGCAAATAAAAGTACATATAAACAAGTAATTATAAAAAATGTAAATATGTAACGGTATGGATATGTAGTTGTATGATATCAAAATAGTCAAATGTTTATTAAAATGCATGGTATTGCATTTTTTGCATCTTAATAAACATTTGACTGTCTCTTATATCGTACGACTAAAATATTTTATATTATGTACTAACATTTTTTTTATATTTACTTTTTCATGTATACTTTTACATGTCCTATAATAACGTTTATTGTAATTCCAGTTTATCCACACATTGATGACTCACCATATACCGTATACATCGATATATATTGTACCATAATGCCTGTATTTTTACAACTATCTTCCTGATGATGGGCCTTTCAAGCTCAAAACATGTAGAAGATACTGTGTAAAATTAAATTATAGCAGATATGCATTTGGTTGATGTTACATTGTAATAATTGTGTCACAATTCGTGTTAAAAAATGCAAAAAAACAAAAACAAAAACTATTTCACTTGTTGCTTTATGCAGGCCTTTGAATTTATGTGAACCTTTCTGTCAGGGTAAGGAATGACAGGAAGATGTAACCTGCTGCATGGTGTGTGGATACCATCTGATAGCAGTAGATCATAATTGGCTGAACTGGAATCGGGTGTAATCCTGCTGCATGCCATTGATGTACGTAGTCGCATGTATCTTAGGTCCAGGGCCTCTAAGCCGGTGTTGGAAACCAAGAAGGACCTGACCAGAGTGTCAGAATATTGTGTTATCGACATTCACAAATTGTTTCTTGGAACTGCAGTACAGCACACTGCTCAGTGGCCTGTTACACTTTATGTGTAACACCACTCCCCATGGACTAATCTGTTGCTGATTCTAATGTACGCTGTCTACGAGGACTTCAGAACTGACACTGAACGCACATTAATGTGTGATTAGGTTTACATTGCAAGGTTTGAGGTTTCCATAATGATGTTGAAAGTGTGGGTCTTCAGGGATGTGACACTGTTACTGAGACCTGAATCCTGTGAATGTCTTCATGGTTTTTTAAGTTTTTAATTAGCTGCTGAAATACAGCTCTGCTTAGATGGAGGGCTTGTCTTCACCTGCCATGCAGTGTCACTCAAAAGCAAGTGGGCATACCATAAGTCATATCACCTGAGTCATCTGCACAGCACGATAATTGTGACCATGCTTGTAAAGCTCATAAGACTGGTTTGACCATGACTGCAACAGTGTCTTTGATCTTTATGTACCTTAATTTTGCTGCATATGTGGGACATTCAAAAAGTAATCCCCCCCATGCAAGTATTTGTGTAAGTGGTGTGACCTTGAAGTTGTAGTTGTACCAAATTATTCAGTGTTTATTTCTTATTTTTTGCCATATGGTACAGCTTGGTACACATAGTGGTTTGCAGCGTATATGGTTCATGATGGGTGGCTCATTCTCAGCTGTATCGAAGCAGATCAAACAGTGAGCTGTTATTAATTTTTTTATGCATGAAAATGGAACTTCCATTAAAATTCACAAATGATTATAGGCTTGCTATGGTGAAAATACTGTGGACATAAGTACTGTGCGTCATTGGGTAAGACAGTCAAAGGATAGCAGCAGAAATATGGACATGAATGACCAGCTGCAGTCTGGAAGACCAGTCATTGCAACTCACTATTTGAACAGGAATAAAGTTGACAAACTTCTTCAAGAAAATCAATGAATTTCTCAGACAACCATAACAGAAAAGCTAAACTTTGGTTTGTCTAGTGTCAGTGAGATTATTGATTGCAGGTTTGGGTTACAAAAATATGTGTACATAATGGGTGCTGTGTAACATTATGCCCGAAAAGCAGAGAGTAATGCTGGAAGCATGTCAACAATTACTCACTGGTTATGAAAGTGAGGATAATGGTTTTCTGTACAGCATTGTTACAGGGGACTAGAGTTGGGTACATCACTATGACCCAGAATTGAAAAGGCAGTCACTTGAATATCGTTAACCCACTTCTACCGGAAAGAAAAAATTCAGGACTCAACCAGCTGCCTGAAAATACATGCCCACAGTTTTCTGGACTACAGAGGCATCATTCAGCAGGACATGATCTAAGGTTTCTAACTTCAAGACTTAAGTGAACACGCAAAAGTGGTTGTAACAATGAATCAGTTACATTCGTTGGGCCCAAAAAAAAAAAATGCTTCTTCAGCATAATAAAACCGGACTCCACATAGTACTGAATAATGCTGATGTAAATGAACTGTATTTGGTTCAAATCTCTGGGTTGTAGGGCTCATCGTCACTATTACACACTCACTGCTCTTCCAGTTACATTAAAACTGATGGTCATTGCTTGAGACTCTGCTGCAAACTGGTCCACAAGGCATCTACTGTTACATTCAGTAGCACACACATTGCCTGAGTGATAAACAGGCAGGACCAAATCAGAACAAAAAGAAAGAGAAGAAAAAATACCTTCCTCATATGCCAATTCTGCTTACCAGGAAATGAAAGTGTAAACAAGTACTACCACTTGAGCTATGATAGCATTAGATTTGAAGTTGTTCCACACTCTACCTACAACCTGGCTTTGGCACCATCTGACTTTCAGTTGTTTACACAGCTTTCAAGAAACATCTGAAAGGAATTCATGTCACATGTGATGAAGAAATTCAAGCTGCTATGGAAAAATGGTTTTTAGAACAGAGTCAATGTAGAGTTCTTTATAGAACTCTACACCGACTGATCCATACAACATGTTTGGTGCTGGCGGCTATGTTTTGAACTAGGACACAACATTGAAGAGTGAGGTATTGTACAAAATATACTTTCTGAATTATATTTTGTGTTTTGTTTCATTATAGTACCTTGTCTGGCTGTAAAAATACAAATATGAAGGCATTAATTTCCGTACACCTTGCATATTATGCCCCTGGTGAGTCAAACCTTGGATCTCTGTGACATCCATGCTGAGGCCAAATAAATAGTTGAGCATCAGGCATAAAATACAGTAGGTACCCAAGGTGTGAGTGATTCACACCTTGGCTGTGTGGGGTACATGCTGAGGCCAAAAAGCATTTAAGCTTTGAGAATACATTATGGCAGACTCTTCTTTGTGAAGTAGGAGCTAAAGCTGAAGGAACAGTTGAGCAGAGACCAGCAGCCATAATTAATTCCAGTGTTAACTATCATTGTTTACGGTCAGTTGTTTACATCTCAGTGTAGATCACTTCAGAATCAGGTGCCAAGACAGAGATTGTGATTTCATAGTATTCACATGCTACTTCATCAAAAGCAATAACCACAGAAACCGAACTAACCAGTACGTCTGACATTATGCACAAACCAAGCTCTGATATGTTGGAGGGTGTACTGCCATCTGGTGTTCTACATCAGAGAGCTGATTTGTTTTCCATTGAAATGAAATAGACCAAGATGTGATGTCATGTAAAAACCAAACATCAATTTAACCCTTTGGCACTAGAATTAAATGCCTGGTGTAATATGTACAGACTAGAATTTAAATCAGATGATTTAGTTTTTTCATGCATGCAGTTTAAAAAATAAACATATCTTTTAGAGTTTTCCTTCATATTTGATGAAGTATATTTCAGCAGTTTGTTTATGATATAATTAAGATGGAAAAAATGTTTCGTGCGTTTTTATAATAAAATCACACCCATGAATTGCGTGCATTATGTGGCTGTTATCTGTTCCAGTTGTATGTGTACAGTAGCAACAGTTGGCAGCATTTCACACTGAGTGACTTATAAATAACTGTACCAAGGTTTTACTCACTATATTAACATGATTAAAAAATGTTTATTTAAATGTTTCAGGAAAATGACTTACGAAACCTCCTGTATTTGCTCATAGCAAAGTATATTTGTAAGCTTTTTCTGCAACTTAATTGTACCTGGTAGAAGTGCAGTTAGGTGGAGAGGCACTTCCATAATATACCACATAATTGTCTTACTGTTTTCCTTAGGCATGCATCTACATTGTTATTGTATTGTACACTGGAGAGGCCAAAGTATTGTGCGCAGCTCATTTCTGATGAATACCCTCTTGGCACTGGTTTATTGAGTGCAAATGTGAATGAATATCTTTCCTGTTCTTTATTTCATGGCCACATAAAATATGAAAATGTTTGAACTGTAATTTACCATGTTGTCAAAGTTTTGCTGACCGCTTCTTTTGTTTCTGCATTGTCTGCAACCGTATGTCACTCCCACAGATACACAAAACAGCAACTTAAACTTTGTGGATGTGGAATGTTAATTTTGTCTCATTGGTGATAGTTCAAGATAGCAGTAACCTTGCTGATCTGTGTGTGCATTGTCAGTGAGTTAGCAGAACTATTCACTTTGTTATATTCTACACTGTCATACTGATTCAGTTATCATATGTGGCATCACACAACTAACCTTCCGTGTGAATATATGTTTCACTGTTATTTACTTTGATGTACAGGTAACACCACAGACATCCTTAGTGTGCCTGAATTGTTGGACGATACTGCATGATCATTGTATGGTTTTTACAGGTAGTCATATTTGAACATTCCAGAGATGGACATGTCATTATTTTTAATAATGTCGAGTAGGGTACTGCTGCTCAAACCTAAACTAAACATCTGTGATATGCTGTGTGCTGGACATAATTGGATTCTGGGGTAGAGCTGACACTTAGACTTATGACAGACAGAAGCTTGCTTCAATTTTTTAACCAACTTGAAATGAGTGTTAACGTTGGTAGTTGTGATAGTTTGTTTTACACATTGTGCATTATATTCATTGTACTTTGTGTATTTCAGTCTGAATGTTTCAGTGAGTCTTACAATTTATCTACAGACCACGTTCCAGGGTTTCAGTTGTAGCTTATAGTAGACAAAAGTCTACACTTAAATTCTGATTCCATCCTTATTTCACATAGTTTTCCATAGTTCCTTTTCATTCAGTAGTCTGTGGGTTTGCATGTGTAGGTTTATCCAGCAGCTTGGCTTATACAATTGAAGCTGTCTAACTTCACTGCAGTCCAAGATCTTCCAACTCCTTCTTACAAACATAACAAATATCCAAAGTGTAATAAAAAAGCATTTCAAGGTCACAACAGCTACTGACGAGAAGTGTGAAGGAATTTCAGTTTTTGTGAGAGAACATACTACTTACATCCTTACAGCTAGAGGACAAAGTTAAGAATCTGTTTATAATAAGAATGGATTTTTGTGTGAATATCCTGCCAATATAAGAGGTCAGACTGTCACTTTATGTTGGCAAAATTTAGTTGTAGCCAGGTGGCAGTCATGGCCAGAATGAGCAGTATTATTGTCTGAATGTGAATATGCCAACAGAAGTATGATAGTCTGAATGTGAGTGTTACAGCAGCAAGGGTTTTATTTTCAGTATGTCATTCCAACTTCTACAGGAGCAGACAGTTGCACATTGCAGTACAGATAAGAGCGTATAACATGACCTCACTTGGCTCATGTCACATTTCTCTGAATATTATTGCAACATGTTTGTGTGTCATTGGACATGTTGTTCAGTTTACTCTGATGGTTAAGACTGTCATTCTTGTATTCCAGCCATCTCTTACCATTAACTTTTTTTACTTGTGGTTTATAAAGAAAGGCATGTTTGTCGATCTATTGTCTTACATCCTGTACTGAAAAATCCAAAATTTTGATGTTTGTTTTAAATTAGTAACAGGATAGCAATGGCCTTCGGTTTGAGCATAACATCAGATATGCATAAAAATAAAGTTTTTTTTTCTTTTTATCTTGGGTCAGGGGGTGTAAAGTTAGAGCACACTGAAGCTGGCTGCAGCATAATACATTATGTTGAACGTGATTTATTAACTGTTTCACAGTCAAATATTTGTGGTGCTGGAACTGTTTCTTGTTTGGTACTTCAGCAGTAATGCCATAAATATTATGGTAAGTTTTCTGAATGGATTTGATGGTATATCACAAATATTTTTAAAAATAGGAGTTGGTTGACAGTATGTTTGGGTTTGTACAACTTGTAAGAAAGTGTGTGTGTGTGAGAGAGAGAGAGAGAGAGAGAGAGAGAGAGAGAGAGAGATACAAGGAGGAACTCTTACAACAGTTAGGAGTGCAAGTGTCCATATACCATTTACATTTTGGAATCCCTTGTCAGTCTGTTGTTGAGCCGATTAATCCAGAGTAAAAAATTAATCACGCCCATGGGCATCAGATTTCTTCATTTCCTGTACACCATATATCATTCCATGTCATGTATGCACTTGTGCATTGTTTGACCCTGAAGGATATGGAAATTGTGAGATACAGGGTTCTGACATCAGAGAACATGGTTATGATAATTGTCTTCTGTGGGCTGTCATGCCATATATTTGGTAGCAACATACCTCCTCTACCAGGAAAGAAGAAACCCAGAAGATGGAAGCAGAAGTGTCTGTGAAAGGGTGGTACCTATCTACCAGACTGCACATTACATCCTGAACAATCGTAATATGGACAGTAGTTCTGTTATATTAGCAATTTTGTACAGACTTGCATCTGTTGACTGCCATCATGCCAGTACCTTTGTGATCTTTAAGCAGCATGTTGTAATTGTCCTACTTTGGTTCGTGAGTAAGTAACAACAAGATCACTTTATTCTGCTTGTCACTAGTCTGGGTAAGGGAGAATCATGACACAGTTAAGTAGAAGTTTATTGTTTATTCTAAGAGCTTCTTGAATGTTGAAGCTAATGAAATGTCAGTGTCAGGAGCTCCTTTTCCTTATAATGATTATATCTCTGAACCAGTGTGTGTTGTGTGGTTGATCATCTCAGGGCTGACAGCTGTCAGAATAATTGGAAAGGGTATGTAGTTAAACACATTTATGTCAATTAAGGTGTATTTAATGGCTATACTAGACAACTACATGTTTTGGCCTTTACTGGCCATATTCAGGTTGTCTTCAAGAGGACTTAAGGTCCTACTATATACATTGTGCATGCACGTGGTGCAGAGATCTCTACATACGGGACTTATTGCGTAATGTAATTTCTATATGTGGTGGTATGCACTAGTCAGAGCATACCACCACATAGAAATTACATTACACAATAAGGCCCTTATGTAGAGATCTATGCACCACGTGCATGCACAATGTATATAGTAGGACCTTAAGTCCTCTTGAAGACAACCTGAAGATGGCCAGTAAAGGCCGAAACATGTAGTTGTCTAGTATAGCCATTAAATGCGCCTTAATTGACATAGTTGTGTTTGACTACATACCCTTTCCAATTTTCACACACACAACAGGGATGACACACTTCAAAGATGTCAGAATAATGTGTTTATTCTTATACAACAGTGGATTGAAGTGACTGCTGTTGATTGTAACATTAGAATTCCTCCTGTTAAAAGATCTGAGCCTTTCACCAAAAGATGGCAACAGCTTACAGATAGCTCATCAGTTTGAATGCTGTTATGCATCTGAATCATCACTGCCATTTTCATTATGTTGCTCTATACTGTGCCATCTGTGCTGCTGCCAGAGGCACAAATTGAGATGTGAGCCAGTTGTGGCACCCTTATCTGTGTTGTCCTCATTGGATCCAAGCATAGGCAAAATATCATAAGTTTGGTATTGCACTTAAGATGCGCTCTTTGTTGTAATGTATGTAGCAGACCAGAAAGCTGATCCACGGTTGGTAACATCTGATGCATTTTTTGTTCATTTAAAAAAAAAATTGTACTTTGCTTGCATGAAGTCTGGGAGGGGAACTGTCAGTGCCAGAAATGATCAGCTGGTGGATTTGCTGCATGCACTTGTAGCCATAGATGGGACAAGGTAGATTTCTTCATCTTGCAATAACATGTCACTGCAGGGCTTAGCCTTGTGTTGCATTGTATAAGGGAAGTGCATTTATGATGTTACAATACATCTGGTTAATTCACTACTGCAAAGCAGGCGGACTGTATGACATAGGTATAGTATGTGAGAAAGTAAATAGGTTGCATGGTTCAGCCTTCTTTGAGCAGCTGCTAACAGTTGGTTCAAGAGAAAACCACTCCCTAATCATCAGTAATGTAGGATTATGGAAAGCATGGCAGAATATGATTTGAGATGTTATTTTATACATTTATTACATTACAAAGTATTCTTTTTGTAGAAGGATTGGAAATGAGTAAGTACTACGTGTAATTGATATTGTTTGCATTAATTAAAAATTGAGCAGTATAAATGCTCAGTTTTACTGTTCCCAGCACATTTAAGTTTTCATATCATGTTTCATTCTTTCTTTTTCACATCTCCTTTCACCACCACCTCCTCTCCCCACGAGAATCCCAGAATATGACTATATTTGGTCTCTTAATCACCAGTTCACAGTTAGTACAATTTTGATTGTCCATGAACATGGTTTGTATTCTGTTTATCCAGTTTTTTACTTGTTAGAATACAATCACCACAGTTTCATGATTGTCTGCTTTTGGGTTGCTGCAGTCACCATTTAGTGGTTAAATGTTGCAGTGTTTCAGAGGGACATGACCAAGGCTGACTTCTGCACTTGGTATACTGGCTGTGATGTTCCTGTGCATCTCAGTGCAGTGAACAGTTTGTCCTGTATGCATTTTGCTGCACTCACAGGAGATACTATATATGCCTGAAGATCTAGGGCCCAGGTTGTCTTTGATGGCACAGAGAAGCCCAGAAATTTAGCTGGCTAGTAGACCAGCCATCTGCATGTTACGTTGGGTTGTCTCTGTATCACTTAAGCATCTACATGAACAAATTCAATAACCTAGAAGATGGAGGCCATATGTTCATCCGAATGTTGAAACATTTAATTATAGCATGCTGCAGAAACCCAGCAAGATCAATCTGTGATTAGCAACCACCATGGAAGTCTAAAAACTTACAAGACAATTTAATATTACAGTCTTCTTGAATTGATGCCATTTGTTATGTGGAAGATAGATACCAGCAGTTCAGAGGAACTTTGCCTGCATTTTCAAAGTCAACCCAGAAGGTTGTGGCACCCAACTTCTCTGAAATGTTGGTACATTCCTACCAGTTTATATAACACATCCCAGAAAACTGTAATCTTAATATTTACCATAAGAATCTGAGATCCCAAGATGGGTGATGCTTTTTACATCACCATCGTGGCATAAATAAAAATAATGCAGTCTTTCTATGAAAATGGAATTATTTGTTCTGTGTGTTCACATGATTGGATTTCATAGGCATGATACAGTATGCCACAGTAGTTAGATTATGTTATGAATAGTCACCATTAAAAACTATGAAACAAGGCTATAATTCTGTTTGGTAGTTTCTTGAATCAGAGTATAAATTTATGTCATCTGTGAACTAATGTAACAAACATCTAATTTCTTATGGAGGAGCAAGTAGCATTTTATATGTCTCACTGTCACCATGGACCCCTGCACCAAATATGGTTCTAAGCTTTGTGACTCTTAATCTTGACCAACACAAATGTACCCTTGTTCACGCACATTAAAAGTATCTGGTACTCCTCCTCACAGTTGCTGAGTTATTAAAAACGCAACTTGCCTGCCAACCTTATACCTGCAGTGCTCATTCTGTGCTGCACTTAAGGTATGATATCCCCAATGTGTTTGTATAATATGCAGCAATACGGATATAATCCATCAATATACAACTTTTATTATAGTGAATCCAAAACAGCTATGATAAAAGTTGTGTATTGAGAGATTACATCCTTTTACTGTGTATTCTGTGTTGCTGTTGGTCATCTGCACAGTTTAGTCCTGCAGCATTACCCATGGAGCTCTGTACTACCTCTTTTTGTCTTGTAAGTGTAGAATTGCTTAT
>Ga0123357_10004700_pt1 | contig 16133 bp, 5 predicted proteins | sample TergutEmb28metaG_FD_89873 | JGI IMG/M metagenome (GOLD analysis project Ga0123357, IMG submission 89873) | Embiratermes neotenicus P4 segment gut microbial communities from Petit-Saut dam, French Guiana - Emb289 P4 | ecosystem: Host-associated > Arthropoda: Insects > Digestive system > Gut ... | reverse complement strand
ACACGCACACACACACGCACACACACACATACACACGCAGATACGCACGCAGACACGCACACACACACGCACACACACACATACACACGCAGATACGCACGCAGACACGCACACACGCACACACACACGCACACACACGCACACACATACACATGCAGATACGCACGCAGACACGCACACACACACGCACACACACACATACACACACTCCTAAACACATACGTAAAACTCGAAGTTTACGCTGACTGAAAAAAGAAGGTAAAAGTTCACCTAGGTATAAAATTTTGCCTCTGTACACATATCCACTAAGAAATAAGTGTAGTTAATATTGCAAGAAATTCTAACAACCGCTGCGGCGGCTGGTCGGATTGAGACATTTTGAATTCTGACACCGTGAATTCTTGTATGTTGACACGATCATTTTGGAAAGAAATAGTGACTTCGACCCTTGCGATAGTAGTGAAATGCTTTCATCTGAAAGGTAAATGTGCATCTTGTACATTACGCATGTCTCTAAAAATAAGAGTATATTTAAAATTTGCCATTGTTTAGTTCTTAGTTTAATTAAAAATAGTCTGTCCGCCTTATTTGCAGGCTTATTTAATAGCAAATTGCAAACTAACTTAATAAGAAATTCGGAAGGGAATTATGTGAAGCAATTGTCACAACTCTTACTAAGACACATTAACACATTTTGCCTAGAGGGACTAATTTAGTTCGTGATTTCCCTAAATGAGTGTAAAAGAAGTACAAACTCGAGACTTCCAAGACAGGAAACCGAATCATTCCAGTTTTATGAAAGTTGACGTATCCCAAGTGACAGTTTGATAATGCCAAATAAAAAAAACTACGCCTATCCATAGAATCGCAGACTGGAATACCGTAGAGTACGCAGAACCTTTAAAGTACAAACAATAGAGATTCCTTCCAGGCATTTGTCCAGCGCACTGCTTTGTTTCATTTCCCACAAGAATTGGAACCCCCATATGGATGACTCGTGTCACCGTTACATTCAGCAGCTTGCCTGTCAGTGCGCAACAAAGGCACCTGAGCAGAATATGTTCCAGTACGAATAAATGAGTACAGAATGTCTAAGTCCTGAAGTTCTCACTATGTGAGTAACAAAATGCGACGCCATGTATTCTGAAGTGTATCTAAAGAAGCGAAAAGGTGTTGCGGATACAAGACTAGTTTCCCGACAGTGGTTCTTCAGTCCCGCAAAAACAAGAATATTTTATGAGAACTCCGGTGAGAATGTCTCCCGTAAAATACGAAGACACAATTCTATTGTTGTAATCGCAGTTTTTGACTGTGGGATCACTTTCACGAATTTTAAATCTTCTTCAGGTTATTATGCTACACGTCAAGGTTTCTGGCTCAAGGTTCATTTAAGGACGCTTTGAGCAGCGCAGATAGTACAGAGTCGAATGCTAGGATGAATGGTGAATAATGAGTTGTGAAGCGTTTGGAAGGAAGTGGTTGTGTCATAGTCAAAAGTACTTTCGCAATATCTCTTTGACGAGACTGAGGAATATTACGGGAACCTCAGTAAACATTGTATGTTTCCCGGCTGAATGTCGACTGAGAAACATTCCGATTATTAGTCCCGAGCATTACCGACTGAACCGGCTTTCCCGGGAATTATAACTGTTGTTACTATCTGTATTGCACATGCTCTACAGAACATTGTTTTATCCTTGTTTCATCACAGGACGCTTAAAATATTTAAATATTGAGATGTTTAATAGGAAGTATTAGTGTAATCAAAACAACGAAAATGGAAGGAGTGGAGCATACAACAAGCATGGAATAGGTAAAATATGCTTACAAGTTTTTAATCCGAAAATCTGAACGAAACCAGCTGTTTGGGAAGGCCTAATCCTATATGGGAGGGAAGTTTTAAAGGGAATTCTGAATACACTGGAAGAGGGCTGGATATATGTCTCTCAGAATAGGGTCCAGGTCTGAACTCAGAAACAAGAAATGAACACTCAAGTTTCGTAAATGCGGGGAATGTCGCAGTGTCCCATGGAGTTCGTCTAACGTGTTTTTAGTTGATGACAATCGGTTGGATGTGTATGTAACATCTAATACCTTATGAAAGTCGGAATACCATTCTACATTACAAGCCGTAGGGACACCCGTTTTCTGTGGTGGAGCGAATACTTGCCTGATGACGTCCCTGTAAACAGCGCACCACTGTGTGTTCCACAAAAAGAAAGGCAATATACATTCTTTCAAAACTGCAACTACGCATCATTTCTCTGCCGTCAGGACATCGGCTTTTGTTAGACAAGTCTTAGAAACTTAAAAAATATTCGGCAGTAAAGTTCATCCTAGAACAGGCTACGGAGGCCCAGAAGGGGAGTATAGGTATAACTCCACTCTTTCTTTAACCTCGCCGCTGGATGTGGACTGCTTTGCCCCCGGGAATGCTTCGGTACCCATTGTATAGGGGGGCTGGGTGGGCTCTAGCGCTCCCCCCCCCCTACCCTAGACTCGATCCGTGGACCGTCCAATCCGTAGCGAGTCGCTAGATCGACTATATTATTCAGAAGTTTGCGTTCCATTGTGAGGCCATGCGATAGTTGGCCGGTGCTGAACGTAGCGGGGCTGGTGATCGGTCATACTGTGTACGTGAGATCGAAAGACATGCGGGGTATTGTTTTGCTTCGACCGCCAATTGGTTATCACCGCCCGTCGCTGTAACAACGACTCGCCCCTAGCCATCTGCTTGAAAATTTTACCGGCCAGAAACTAAAAAAATTGACCCCTAGAAACATTTTATTGTTTTTTTTTGCACTGTGGTTTTGAATACTACAAACGTTTTAGAATCACGAACAGCCATTCTAGCCTTGGAACTATTAACCAGTCACAAGCGTTTCAACACTTTATTCACGTCGCCAGTGAATATGACGCCTTTGTTAGAATGTGTTCGGAATATTGCATTGTTATTGTAAGATGCATCATTTAGAAATTCTTGTTGCTTTTACTTAAACTTAAAATTACTTATTTTATTGGTGTGAGACTCTTTCTGTAATACGCTTATGACAGACAACAAATAAAATTAAATTAGTTACATCCCTGTCGGGGACCGCGGTAACACAGTGGTTAAGGGGCTGTGCTACAATTCAGAAGGTCTTATCCATGTTATCTGAAGCCAATCGATCTTACACACAGTCTCACTTCTGTTCTCCCACCAACTTCAAGACAATTTTATTCGCGTGTTTTTCCACTTACATTTAATTTTGAAGCGAGGGTGCTTAAGTTTCCCTGTTCACTGACATTTTTGACAGAGAGTATCTTCCTGAGTGTTATTGTCCTTTGGATATGCTATAATTTGCTATTTCCTCTCTCCACCTCTGCATTTCTGAGGTTTTAAAAACATATTGATTTTGCTCTCCTCCAACGCACATATGAAGGCGTTAATATATTGACCATATATGAAAAATATTTTCGTTATAGAAAAAGCAGTCCCATTACAGGCCTGGAGTGGCCCAGAGGGTTCCAGGAAGTTAAGTTTCCCAGATTTCATGACAACGGCACAGGATGGTGGTATGTTTGTCAACTTTACGCACCGGCCGCCTTTACCCCTGAGAAATGCTCCTGGTACTCATTTCTGTTAGAGGCTGAGTCGACCCCAGGGCCATAGTGCGATCGGAAGAATTCCAATGACACCACCTGGGATCGAACCAGCGACCTTCCGATTTGTAGCACAGCACCTTAACCACTGTGCTACCGCGGTCCCCATTTTCAATCTATACTTAATAAAAATGGTACCTACCTGTGACCGTGCATCTAGTCTTTATGGACATCATTTCGAGAAATCAACGAAATTGTTAATATGCAGCCACGATACCGATAACTTCAAGTAACAATATGTAGCCGAAGTCAACATTGTACCTTTAGCGAAGCACAGGCTGAGAGCTCCCTGATGATGGTTTATGTAAACCGAAACATGTTGGACCAACTATTATAATTTTAAATGGTTCTAACTTTTTATCAATTTTATAAAAGTTTGTGTGCATTTGTTGGACAAATAAAGGACTTATATGAAATAAACACTGTATGCTATAATACAGAGTACGTGGCATGTATGAGAGAGAACGAATACATGCAGAGTGTGAGGAGAATGAGACTGCTTGTGCGAGCTACGCGTACAGGAAAACGACAATATTAAAAAGTATGCTAATAAAGAGTATGCCAGGTTATGGATGGGGGTTATGCGAACGGTATCGAATATTCGGGTTCTATAAATAGAGAAATATCTTGATTTGCCAAGCAGCTATTAGTGTGTCAATAGGAGCTCTATTCCATTTGTTAGCTAGCGCTGAAATGGTAAATATACTACTGGTTTCAACTTTTATATCGTAACTCGGTTTGTACGGTACATTTGAGATGGAATTAATTCCTTTGCAGACCGGCGCTCACATTACTTAATAACAAAAGTGTTCGAAGTACAATTAAGGGAATTCCCCTTATTCTGTGGTATTATAAAATCAAAGTACTGTGCATAGTGTTAGAGTCCGTACCACAAAACACCATTACTATTAATTTCAACGTACAGAACTATCATGCAGGCAGGCGAGCTGCGTACCAAATATAGTATGTCTCGGGACAGAGCTTGTAATTGGTAATTAGCAATGATGACGGGGGTTTTACGAGTCACGTGACATTTCTGTTGTTCCTTCTGCTTCATTGTTACGTATGCATCGCTTAATGCCTGGATTGGAATAACAAGAACTCACTTTTATAACGCAAATATAATAAGGCCTGAATGCACAGGAAAGGGCCGCAGTAATTCAACTAGCACGCATCTCTATTAGCTGCCTACTCGAGATGAACAAAATATGAAGATTCAAGTCTGCTACGATGTTAGACTGTGTCGATTCTTCGATATCCACATTTCTAAGGAGAGTGGTGTGATCATCCTAGCGTCACGCAGTCGGCTGTACCAAATATGTAGACACCATGATTCTTTAACGTCATTTAACTACTTACCAGTCCACGCGTCATGAAATCCCACAACACTCGAACACTCAGCAACGCCGTCCTCAGTACCTCAGATCTCAATAAATGGGCCTTCAATATCGTAAACCACAAGAAAGGACTTATCTTTCCTTTTCAAGACTTTAAGAATGTGACTTAAAAAAAAGAGGGACACATTCGATCTCTATACAGCTTGTCTTAAAAGAGTAAGTGTTGATGTAAACAAGACGGAAGACATTTAGGCGATGAAGTCCCATTTAAAGGCCACAATAATAAAGAAACAAGAATAATATTAAATTGTCTGGAAGATAAATTCATCCTGTAGAAATAAACAAACTTTTTCTTCTTTACAAGAGCGGTTTTAGGCACCGGACGCCGGAACTTTAAACACGTGGTGTATTTATGCATATTGTTATGTGGAAGATAATATTTAACGAGCGCAATTAATAAGAAAATTGAAATCATCCTCACGAGATACTTTTCATGTAATTGAGGACAGACGAACTATATTTTGCGACTTGCGATGTAACTTTATTAAGTGAATCAAAATGTGGGTAAAACTGACATAGCAAATCACATGTTTCTTAATTGTAAACAATGTGAATATAAGTAAAATATATTATTACAGGTAAACTATATCAAGCGTAAGCATTTTCAGAATAGACAAATAGACTGAAGGCTGTTATGTCTATTTACATCACTTTGTAAATACTTTTGTAGGAAAGAAAATAGGCAAAAGAAATTGAAATGTAGCTTGAACATTCAGAGAAGACAGAAATATTTACAAATGAAAGAGATAACAATGAGAAGTTTCAAAATACAGATTGAAGCTCTAAGAGAATGAAGAATGAAAATATTAAGTAAATTTATGTTTATTTAAAAACAGGAAATAACATAACGCAACTTGGTGGTGCGTTCGTGTAAGCATTGTTGCGGTAGAAAAGCAATAAGCTTTGCATAATCTGAGAGTGTTAGTAGCGTTAGGTATCCAGCATGCCATGCACATGTGCCATGTTGTCATGTGTGGCCTGCCTGGCACTACAGTATATTTCCACTTAATCTCATAAGCGACACGTTTTTCGAAAAGAAAGTTTTGAACACGCAATATGTGTTTTGATTTTCTACAATTTTTTTCAGGAGTATTTACCTTTGTAAGAAGAACTGAGAGAGATATGTGCAAAAACGTATATTGGTCTGCATGTAAAGTGTCAGATTTTAATGAAACTTGAATCTTCTCGACTGATTTTGAAAAACATTCAAATATCAAATTTCATGACAATCCATCCACTGGATGCCGAGTCGTGTGATCGGACGGAGAGAGAGACAGACAGACATGACGGAGCTAATGGTCGCTTTTCGCAAATGTGCGAACGCGCCTTAGAAGTTCAACAAAACTGCTGTGCTGTGGGACGTGTACCGACGGAACAGAAGAACCTACTGCTTCCATTGTACTAATAACACTCACGGTAGAGGCAGCACGTACACATATACCAGAAAACATAGTGTTACATCCCAAGTGACAGTAATCCTCGTAGCCACCACAGTGAAAACGTGAAATCCCGTGGGCGGCGCTTGCTTCTTTAATTATTCAACAACACACTGTCACATGGAAAGTTTGCGTAGCGCTTGATGAGATGCGGTTTGGAAAGAGGCGGTCTTTGCCTACTTACGGTGTAAAATCAGAATTTTGTAGGATGGCTTGAGAAAAAACTCTGGGTATTTCAGTGGGGATAGCCGGCCAACGAGCAGAATTTGAAATAAAGCTTGTCGAATACGAGATAGCTATGAATAACAAATATAGCGATAATTAATAAAACAAGATAATGAATGGTGAACAGGTTTATGGGAAGATCTAGTCTAAAAGAGAAAGAGTGATGAAGTAAGTGATAATAAAATTATTCTTAGGTTAGTGAGCAATGGTTTTTCGGAATGCAGACATGGCAAGGGATGACAGAAATTGACAGAAAATACTGAATACATAATGATTTAGAGGAACAGAATCATGACATAAGCATTCCTTTGAAGAGGCTCAGCAAGACTACGGGAAACTTCAGTTAGGACTAGCGGTAACCAGGCCGAGATTCGAAACTAGAACTTTCCGACTCAAGGAGATAAGGTGCTCAGAAGATTCCGGAGTCAAATCATAAGTTTGCCAGCATGAGTTGGTGTAATCACTGTGCAATTTATGGATTCATTATTTGTTTGAATACCATGCTTTGTAAATTATTTGATTCAACGGATAACATTCAACTCCAACTTATAATATAAATTCTCTACATCAGTTTTTTTAACTTCATATAGGCTCATTTAATTTGTCAAGCTACTTCGACGTGTAATACCATAAATTGAATCATACGTGTCTATTGATTTAAAGCACTGTAATATGGTTTTAATTGCAACATTAACAATTGTGTATTTAATTTTTGTATAAAAGAGAATAAATGTGTAGATTGAGGTCTTCTGAGATGTGACGCCATGTAAACTAATAAACAGTTATAGACGTTACGGCCTAGCGTATTGATTTCATCTTCTGGCTCAAGACACCAAAGAACAGTTCTGTTTACCCGTCGGCACAGCATGACTCCCCATAAGACTTGAATCTTTCTCAACAGATTTGTGAGAACATCAAATCTTACAAAGAGTAAACGCGTTTCTCAAGGCATCCTGCACATTTAAAAACATTTACATTCTTGAGTTAATATGAAATAAAAAACGTTTCCGAAAGTAAATCGAATTTTTTAAATTTGTTTACGGTTTGTTTAGTGAGAATGTCAGATATCGACTGTACATCGTGGACTATTACGATCAAAGTGAATTGGAAAGGAAGTCTGCGGAATTGGCCGTCGTCTGATTTGAGGTTAACTGCCGGCATTCTCCTGGGGCATTGCGGAAAACCAGCCAGTTTTCGAGTCTAAAACTGTAATCTTCCTAATACGAGAGACGAATACTCTAAAATTGTTTCTATCTTTAAAAAAAATTGTTAAAATATGCGACGTCCAAATATTATTCAGTTCGTACTGTTACATGTATTGGTCACTGACACATCCATATTATTAGCCTATTGAGTCTATGTCTCGTATTGTATTTCCGTCATTTTACTGTAAAATGTGTCAATTTGTCACTCAACTGAGATGCTCAACATAAAAATGAAAGAAAACTGGATTAAAGTATTCCCCGGTCTGTTAAAAAATATAGTGCATTTCAAACTCTTATAAAGTTTCCAGTTAAAATATTTGTACATTAAATTTGTAAAGGGACAAGAAAGCAGAAGGCGTATTGGGAATTGAATCACTGTCATATATTACGTTACAGTACCGCCAATTTGATGGAAAATTTTTGAACCTCTTTAAGAAATTTCTGAAAGGGATTTCCTTTATAAAACTTCAATAATGAGACATAAGATTTACTTAAGCTAACAGAATATTCGGTGCATTTGTGGGTAGGTTGTGTGATTTGAATTTCGAATTGTGGAGATGGACAAACAATGTTAAAAAAACAGAAACTCCGAAAACTTTATGCTTGTGCATTACCACTATGTCTTACCTCTTCTTTTTCTTTTCTAGTTAGCCGAAGCGAGAACTTTCCTTTCATTGATGAAATTTGCCATGGAAGAAGCTAAAAGTGAATTGAATCGAATTGAGTAGACGAAGAACGTCTTTCCACTGCCAAACAAAGTTTTGCCGAGAAACCTCTGCTCTTCATTTTCTCTCCTTTACCAAGAAGAGTGCGGATCAAGAGACTGAAACTTGTCCACACTTTGAGCCCCTTTTTGATCCTCGCGTTCCTGTCTTGACAGCTTCAACCCGCGTCCAAACCCTACCCAAGTTTCCTCTCATTCTTCACGTCCCTTGTTTGCATATAACACCACAATATTTTCGCCTGCATGATATGAAGCACACAGCATTTTATCGAGTCACCAGTGTCTGTAATATTACCTTTATCATTAGAATCTTGAAAAGTCTATCCTAGACCTTAAGTATGTTGCCCAAGTGTTATTTCCGAAAGCCACCTAAAGTGGTTTGTGTCCAAGCCTCTTCTTCAAAACAATGCGGCCTAATACAACGCAAACTGTCACATTTCGCTTGTGCGAATTTGAATTTCGTCCATATTGGTTCACTGTATGAGCAGAGTTCTCAGTCGGTATAATGGTTAAGATAGGAGCTTGACAGGAGAAACAGGTTACAATTCTCGGTTGAGGAGAAATATTATCTTCACGAAGTACCGACATCTAAAGATCGGAGCTATACTTTGACTTCCATATATGTTGTTCTAGGCGCAGTTCTTAATTAAGCACTAGCCACCTTACTGTTTCACTACGTTACAAGCCGTAAGGTCGTGGGTTTGATGCCCGATGAGGTCATTGTAATTTTTCGTTGACTTAATCCTTTCGGCCGCACTCAGGCCATGAGGTCGACTCAGACTATAATAGAAATAAGTACCAGGAGTACTTCCTGAGGGGTAAAGGCGGACGGTGCTTAGGGCTTACAACCTTACACGCTTAAATGTACCGAATGCCAGAAATTCTGGGAGCATTAATATCTTGTAAAATTCATGGCCTCTCCAGGTCTGTACAGAGTTGTATGTTAGATAAAAATACAACGGCTAACATTCTTCTGCCCATGCAGCATAACGCTGATGGCTGTTCTTATAATGTAATTCATCCCTTTTCTATGATGAAATATACAACGAATATCAGTGAAATGAAAGCCGACAAAGGATAAGGAAGGACATGCAAAAACGCACTTTAGTCGGAAAGCTGGAAGTGAAGAGACTAGTTCGGAAAACTAGATTTGGATTGAGGGATAATACTAAAGCACACCTTAAATAAACTCTGTACGAAGATCCAGGTTTGGTTCAACTTGCTCCAGTAGAAGACTTTTTTTCAATAATAAATCTCCGGGTTTCATAAAAAATGAGTAATTTCTTGACAACTGAGCGGATTTTAATGTTACAAAATGTTGAGGGAGATTATAGGCGGATTTATTCACATTTTGTTCAGAGAAACTAAATGGATATAGTTCACATATAGGTCACATATAGGTCACATATAAGACTGATAGGTCGAGTTCGTATTCGTATATTGCCAGAAAATGTAATCCTCTTCAGGTCGGGCCAGTATAGTTTTACCTCACTAAAAATATGGCATTAAATTTCGTCATTCAAAATTAGTCTGTCTTACGACAGGTGCACAGCGTGTTCCAAAGCGACTTCTCTGGAAATCGTGATAGAGTGCTTCCGCTTTCAATTTCCAGTATCCTTACTTTTCCTTTAGGTCATACAGCATCTGCTTACGTCTTCTTTCTCGTCTTCCTCTCACTTCAGTACTTCCCTCTACCTTTCCTTCAATAACATGTTTTAGACGGCAGCTCCTACAGAAGATGTGACCAATCCGGTTAGCCTTCCTTTTTATTGTAAGTAGGATATTCCACTCCTCCTTGACTTAAAGCAATTACTTTTAATTCCTCACAAGATGGTCCAGCTGATTTTCTCCATCCTTCTCCAGGACCACATTTAAAAGTATTTCGGGTATTTCTGATCTACTTTCTGATGTGTCCAAGTTTAGCACCACACAAAGCTACACTCCACATGTAGCAATCTACTAGATTGTTCCTTAAATTTAAGTCCAATATGCTGGTGAAATGAGCCTTCTTGTTGAATGTGGTTTTTACCATGGCAATCGGCAATCGGCAATCCTAGATTTAATTTCGCACGCATTTCTTGCATAAATTGTTATAACGCTACCAAAATAGTTGAAATGTTGCACATTCTCCGGTTTTGGATATATCATGATCTGTAATGAGAGTGGATTCCTTGAGATTCTCATTGCCTTTGTTTTTCCCCACATTAATTTTCATTTTAGAGCGTATTTCAATTTCATTTTATCTACCATTCATGCCCACTAGCACCATTTCTCCCTTAGCCACTATCACAAGGTCAGAGTTCATCAGTTACCTAAAAATGCTCATACGTACATTTAAAAAATACACAATCAAAAGATTTCTAAAAAACATAAACACCTTATTCAAGCTCAGAGTTAATGTGTGAAACGTTTACGGACTGGAAGAAAATCATGCAGTTATCAGGAGAAATAACACATGGATCCCAGCAGTGCAAAATATACAGTGTAACTTTCTTTTCTTTCTAGGTAAAGGGAGGTATTTTTCAGTCTGTCGCTATGAATGTTCTTTATAGGCAGCTATAGCTTTATTATTTACAAATGTGGGCGAAGGACGCAGCAATAGACTTGAGGGGCGCCACAATTTGTTGTTAAAATTTCAATGCCTTTTAAGTCAGCATTTCAATAATTCTCAGTCTGCAGTGTACTAAAAAGTCAAAACCAAACAAATACGTAAAATCGAAGAAACAGCTTGGGGAAAATAGCGCATTCTGGCAAAATATGTATTTGCATTCTTGCTACTGTGTCTCTGTAAGGGTAAAATACAGTATTATTAAAAATGCAAGTGGAATTTATTATTATTATTATTATTATTATTATTATTATTATACACTGCTGCGAGGAAACAAAATCATAAAATTAAATGACACAATCTTAGTAACTGACCAACTTAATGCACAAATTATTGTTTTATAATAAGTTTGTTATATTCCTCTGCATGTTTCGAGCACTATTGTGCTCATCATCAGGAGGTCAAAGATGTATTATACAGCGTCTGGTATCGTCACACTCTGTAGGTGGCCGTCCAATACACAGGTGCATCGGACGGCCACCTACAGAGTGTGATTATACGAGATGCTGTATAATACAAATTTGACCTCCTGATGATGAGTACAATAGTGCTCGAAACGTGTAGAGGAATATAATGAACTTATTATAAAACAATAATTTGTGCATTAAGTTGGTCAGTTACTAAGATTATACTGAGACGCAGGGTCAGCAAAACATCAAAATTTGAAATGACACGGCTTATCCATCCGTTCATCTCAGTCGAAAAGGAAGATGTAATGTTTCAGGATAGCACAAGTGGTTCAGCTGTTAACAGGGCGTGCCCAGGGGAAACACGTGGAAAACGCTCAGGCAGAAAAAAATAAATAAAGAATTTGTGGTAAGGGAATGTCGAGAGTGGAAGAAATGAAAGCATGTTTACGTATTCAAAGGACATCTCAAAAGCCTCGATAAACACAAGATGTGTAGTATGAGACATACACTATAAGATGAAGTATCATTCCGTTTCTATGTTCAGTTGTTAGGAAATCGGGATCTTGAATTAATGAATGACGTCTTTACAAGAGCTAATTAAAATATGTTACAAAAGTGGACTGTAATAAAAAGACAGCCATTGTACGTAAAACGTAAAATTGTGGCGCTTTTTCATAAATATTTTTGCAATGGAAAAGCAAGAATGTGTACATGTATATTGTTAAGCTATATGTCACTGTCAACAATACAAAAATATAATGATGTACAACGATGTTTTCATTGTGAATATATAACACCGGAAACAACGAAAAGTACCTAGAGTTTCATGCCAATTTCCCAATATTTTTGTACACTTTCACACAAATGTGGATTATCTAGACAAAGTTTCGTAACATCTCCCAATATCAAATCTCACACAAACCCATCCACTAGAAGACGCGCTTATTTGACGAATAAAACAGGTACCATTCCCGACGGTGGGAATACATTTTTAAGGATGCGAATACGTTATATTGTATATACATGTTTATTAATATATTATATATACTACCTGTTTCGGGATGAGAACCAGTGTGTGGTTAACTAAACTGAACAGCCCTGTAAAAAGGAGAGAAGTTTTAATGTAGCTGAGAGAAAACATGTTTTTCAGTAAGGACGCTACTGCCTGGGATTCGTTGTCCCTCGTATTCAAAGGAGAGACATAACCAATGTGCAAGACGTCACAAAGGGTAGCAATTTGGCAGAACTGATGGTAGGTTAAGCTAGTGCCGTTGGGAAAATAATGCAAGATCCTCTACAATTCCTTGTTCCTACCTACGTCCGATTGCTCTTCCTCATTTTCGCCATTCGAATACTGGGAGACAATTACATGAAAGCACAGATCTGCTCATTGCAGACGCTTACCACTGCTTAATTTCCGTTCCTCCATTTTATTTGACATCAGCTGATGAAGTAAAGGAACAGCTATACCAGTACAGGCATGGACAAGCTGTCGGCAATCCAGGAGGTCGCGGCACCCAGAATTTGTAGAAAATTAGCACATGGATTCGGCAAAGTCGTCAGCCCTAATCACAGGTCATCTTTAACCCCAGAAGACTTCCCTAGTATTCATATCTGTCGGAACTGTCGGAAGAGTGTTCCGAAGTGACGATATGGCATCTGATAAGAACATCAGTTCTTTGGACTCAGTGAATCACAAGCACATTAAAAAATCTGATATCATCGGCTGTTACATCGCTCTGAAAAATCTTCAACAAAGGATGTGTTTTGCACCAAGTTACCAGATGGCACTGTATTTTTTGTCCCTTCGAAGTCAATAAAACTTGGGCTTCCAGTTCTTAAAATTTTAAGGATTTAGAAGAAAACGTACACAGGACCTTCAACAAATCAGAGAAGTAAGACAATTACTGAATGGAAATAACAAGCTAAATACAGCCGCCTTTACCATCCGAGGGTCCCTTTCTATAATGAGGCAAGCAGTTGAATATTCCGTTTTATTCAAAATATTAAACCACTTGTACACACGTTTATTAACAAAGAACTCGAAATATAATTTTGGGAGAGAAATGAAAAGTTATTAAATTTTCGGACGCAAGTTCTGAATACGTACAGCTTATTCTAAAAGTAGCAAGTTTGCGTTTCTACTTCCAGACAACAGCCTAAATGCCAGTACGTGCGACTTGTTCCCGTTAATTGCATGGAATATGTACTGAAGCACCTCAGTAAAAGTTTTACTGCCAGAAGCCTTTAAGGTACTCGTATTCAGGCGATATATACATTTTATTATTTTTTTAACCTTTCTTCACCAGCATGTTCAAGACGTACGCCTTTTAATTCTGTTCTGAGACACTTACACACGTGTAAGATATTTCTATAAACCCCTTTCAAAAAGTATCTTCCAAGATTTTTAAATTGACTTTGCCATTACATTTTCTATAAACAAATTGTTGTTGGTCTTTATATGTCAATTTTCGAAAGTATATTAAATATTAACCTTTCAGATTTTCTAAATTTTATCCACATAACAACATTAGATTAACAGTACAAATCAGAAAGATCCAAGTTGTGATATTTTTATCTTTGTTGCCTATTGCTTAGGTCTAAATATTCTCTGAAAACACAAAGTTCCTAAAAATCCTTACCTTCTCGTAAGAAAAAAGCTCATAATGCATATCAGTATAAAAACTGTGTTTTGTCTTAATGACTATACCAGCGATCTTCGGTTTTTATAATATAAGCCGCGGTGTTCGAACCTTTCCTTGTTCGGTTTTCAATGTTTCGCTTGTTTTCTTCATGGATTGGCAGTTTACTGCTGCCTCATCATCAATCATCGGCTATTCTAAACTCGCACGTCAGTGAGAGAGCTCTGACCACTGGCACTCACTCCATCATCCTGTATCCAGTCCTGCAAGATGTATGGGATACACACTGACAGTACAAATCCCGCATAGCTCCAGTTCCACGTGTATGTCACAGTTGTAAGATACACAACTTACACTTCACATGACATCCGCCTTCTCTTAGATGCTAATGGCTATAATTTTACTCTTAGGCTTTTACGTGTAAGTAAAGGTCGGTGCATTAGCACATAATAAGCAAACGGCCACCCGGAAAGGCACACTTTGTAGCGCAAATTTTCGTGGCTTTTCTTAGATAAAAGCAGATTACTTAGTTATTTTTTTCGCTTCTTTAAATATTAATTTGCAACAATTTAAATATTTTGTGCAAGAATCTAAACAAAAGTTTTAAAGAAGGACTTCACACAACACTAGAAAATGTTATCATTAACTGTGTCTAAAATTTGAGAATGTGTAGTAGTTATTGACTGAAGGGCAGGCACCTAGCTTACTTCAATTTCCGTGCAGAAAATATAGGTTATTATATTAATTCAACTTACTATTTATATTAAGAAGGATATTTCGAGAAGGTAGAGAGACGCGTGATGTCCATGTCGGGAGAGCTCTGCTACCAAAATAGAATTTTGATTAAAACTTTTCCATGGTACACAAAGTTGTATCAGTGCTAAACCGCCGCTATTCCTGCTCTGAAGAAATTTGTTGTTAGACGAATCCAAATGCCTCTAATTATAGTACTGTCAGGAAATTACACATTGTTGTAGAGCGCTCTGAATTACTTCACTAAGAATTTTGAGAATATTCAAAGTAATAACGCACGATATACACACCCACACGTATGGGTGAGGAGAGGGCGGTGTATGGGGTCTTGCTGGGGAAACCGCAGGGAAGGAAACGACAGGGGAGACCTAGGCGTAGGTGGGTGGATAATATTAGGATGGATCTCCAGTAGGTGGGATGTGGGTATATGGACTGGATTGGGCTGGCCGAGGATAGAGACAAGTGGTCGATGTTTGTGAGTGCGGTAATGAACCCTCGGGTTCCGTCAAATGCGGGGAATTTCTTGACTAGCTGCAAACCAGTTAGCTTCTCAAGAAGGACTCTGCACCATGGAGTAAGTAAGTGTACACACCCACAAATAAAATGAAGAATGAATAACTAACTAGAGAAACACCTCCGATTAATAAACAGATATGGCTGCTCTAAAGCTCACTTTAGAGCCAACGTTAATACCCTGTTCATGAGTTTAATAAATTGAAATAAAATGCGCATAAATCAGTTAATAATATCACATATCAATATATTCTAACAATCAAATTACAGTGTCATACATATCTTTGTTGTATTTTAACAAAACATTAAAGAATTAAAAGCACGCTTAATGTAGGAAGGTTTGAATTTTGGTGCTATCATGCACTTTAGAGTTCTTATGAGAAACTTATGAGACAATAACTGTGTTAGGGTGTGTATACTTGTCTAACACAACTAATGGTGGTAGAGAATATGTGTAGTTTATTACATAGGGATTCTACTACATGTTTCGGCCTTTTTCTTTGGCCATCTTCAGGTAGGTATTGAATAAACTTATTTTAAGCAGTTATACTTAATTTATCTGGGTATATGTAAGGTGT
>Ga0123357_10004699_pt1 | contig 16135 bp, 22 predicted proteins | sample TergutEmb28metaG_FD_89873 | JGI IMG/M metagenome (GOLD analysis project Ga0123357, IMG submission 89873) | Embiratermes neotenicus P4 segment gut microbial communities from Petit-Saut dam, French Guiana - Emb289 P4 | ecosystem: Host-associated > Arthropoda: Insects > Digestive system > Gut ... | reverse complement strand
CTCGCTTTGCGCGGTGATAGTCTGTTTTAATGTCTTTTTTGTCGGCGTGCAACCTACAAAAAGAAAGAAAAACAGCACAGCAACTATTACAAGGCAAATAATCAAAAGTGTTGCCTCCCAATCACCATAAACAAACCAAATTTTTCTATTCTTTCTATTTTTCATATCCTTTAATTTTATTTTTACACATAAAAAAAATCGGCAACTCTGAATATTTGAGTTACCGATTAGATTTTCCCCATTTTTCCTACTAACCTGTCAAGTGGAACTTAACGCTTCGGAAAAAACAGAGAAATAGTATAGTTATTTTTTATTTTTGGGGTTATCAAGTTTTTTTAATTCTTTTAAACCCTGCTTAAGTTCGCGTTTGATATGTGGTATTTCTCTTTCTTGTGGTAAAGATTCCGGATTTTTACCCGTATTTTTTATTACCATATTTCGTACTTCCCTGCCTACATCGTAGTGAGTTCGCTCTGCTAATTCTGCGCTTTTAACTTTTTGTGATTTTATCCCTTCTTCTGTTTGCGTCATTCTAAATAAGTTTGCCGCTAATTCTGTACGTCCCATTGTGTCAAATAAATGTCCCTTATCTACGCCCCTACGGTGCGCAAGTTGTACATTCATCATATTATACATTCCGCGATATCCTTCATTTTGAAACTTTGCAAAATCTACAACTCCTGATTTTTTTGCTGCTGCTGTTAATGATTTGTATCCTTCTGTAATTTCCTCGCGAATTAAAATCCTATCAATACCTCCGCTACCTTGCGTAACTAATTCGAAATTCCGTGTTTGTTGAGCAAAATATGCCTGAACTTGTGCAACTTCTTTCTTCTTCGGGTCGGCGTTCATTGCAACGATATAGCAAGCAAACCGAGTAAGTTTAAAATCTTCTCGTCCATCATCTCTAACCGTGTGCATTATATTTTCATAATGGTCGATGCCAAGCGAAATCAATGCTCTTGTTGCACGAGAGATAGTGGGTTTAAATGATTTTAAATCTTGATAGCCCAACATTAAAAGTACTTCCGATGCCCACCAAAAAGTTATTCCGTTTTGATTTTTAAAGTCTTCAAAGCTTAACCCTTCACTATCGTAAATTTCTATGTCCGACATAATTTTAATAATTTACTTGTTTTAAAAGTATCAAAATTGACACTTTTTCATTTTGCAAAGTTACAAAAAAAATATCAACAACTTATTAAAGTTTTATTATTTATTTAAAAAATTTAATTATGGCGAATTCGCCACAATTAAAACTTTTTTCGGTAACTCAATATTTCAAAGAACGCTTTTTTTTGTTCCCTGCACCTCAGCCAAGCGGTGCAGGGTTGATTCTCATGCGTTTCACAACGCTCCTGAATCTGTTTACCCATTCGAGCCGCGCATTAATACTTGGCACAATTTCAAGTTGTCTGATAAAAGGTTTGCTAATATGCGCACGAGCACCTTTATTCCTATACTGACGGCTAAAAAAACCATTCATATACTTGTATTCGGTTATTGCCATCTGAATATATTTTTTATAATTCCACGATTTTAACCAATTCCAAATCTCTTTATCAGTGTCATAATCACGATGTATCTCACCTTCAATATAATGCAAACGATATAATGCAGGTCCAGCTCCATAAAGTAATCCAATCTCACGATTTAAAATACCCGGCGCAAGATTATTCTTTTCCATTATGCTGCGAATAAAGTTCGGCAAATCATTATTTGGTCCGTATGGTAACATCTTGTAGCCATATAACATTACAGGAGTGTCTTCAAAGTTATGGTCTTCGCTAAAAGTAAAATACGAAGGATTACTTACAACATTGCCGGTGCTAAAAGTATAAGCGGCTACACCTGTAGTAAATATGCGTGTTGTAGGCGTTAATTGTTCTATCTTATTCATTGCAGTTCAACTGTTTGCCCGTTAAATGAAAGTAAAAGCATTTGCCAGAAGCGGCGGTCTGCCTGAGCATCAAGGTCGTAATAGTTCTCCATCAACGGCTCATATTGACTGCGTGAGTGGTCTTTTGCAGGACGGCGGCGCAACAAACCGCGATTAACATTAACTATTCCATCGCTTGTTTGCTTGGTACGTGAGAAACTCATAAACGAAAATGAAAACGGCTGCTCACGTTTGGACATCTCTCGCATCTGATGAATTGCTTCAAATACTTTCATTGCTTTACGGATTTTTACAAATGCAAAATAACCGCAATGATTTTTTTTACGAAAGGACAAAAATAAAAAGCCCCGATTTTTTTTTCTGGGCTTTTATTATGGATTTTAAGTTTTCAGGAAATTTATTTTTGAAATATTTTTCATTAAAGTATTCTCGCTTTAATACATCTTCAATAAATTCATATTGTTCCTTATCAAACCTGTCCTTATACTTCTTAATCCAATATTCATAATATCCAACTTTCCAGTTTAATAAATAATTTTTGTAATAAAGTAGTATAACAAGAACCGCAAGAATAATGCAAACGGCAATTAATAAATAAAGCATAATTATAATAATTTAAATTTCAAAGGTAATTATTTTTTTTAATTTTTCAAAATCATTCGGAAACTCATATTCGTTTCCGTCAAAGATAATACCAACAGGTAACATATTTGTTTCGCTATCAATCTCATTAATAACGCACTGCACATCATCAAAGCAGTGTGGAGTAATTTTGTAAATAATTTTCAATTGTTTGTACATCTGCATAAGTTTTAAAATATAGGCAGAAAAACGGCTGCCATCCCCCAGTTCGCCAAAACATATTATTACAGAAGCAGCAATAAAAAAAGGAATGTAGCCGTGTACACACTGCTGCTCTATAATATATTCTGGCATTGCAAAAGTACAATGAAATTTTAATAATGCAAAAAAACAAACATTAATTAACACTTATGTTAAAGTTTAGTTAAAAATGCGTTTTTTTGAGAAAATATTTTGTTACTATAAAAAATTATAGTAACTTTGCAGTGTAATAATCATTTAAATATAAGTTATATGAAACAGAAAGAATTAACAGAAAAGGAAATTGAATTGATAGAAGCAATTCGCAATTTCAAAAATTCCAAACACAATTATTCATTGAAAATGGAAGAGTATGTAAGAGATTTATTTGAAATGACATTATTAACTTAAACCGAAAGCCCCCGTTTGAAAAGCGGGCGGGGGCTTTTTTTTAAACAAAAAAATATATGAGTACATCAGTTTTAGAAAAAGAAGTACCTACCTCTACATTAATAAGAGATATTAGCGTTGAGGTAACATGGTCAAAAATAGCACAGCGTTATTTTCCTGACAAATCGATACCGTGGTTTTATAACAAATTGCGTGGAGTAGATGGCAACGGCGGTGCAGGCGATTTTGATTATAGTGAACGTTTGCAATTACGAGATGCCCTGTATGATTTTGCCGAACGCATAAGAACAGTAGCAAAAAATCTTGAATAGGCTCAACTTATATTGATTATTACACATTCCCCGCATAAGAGCCGTGCGGGGATTTTTTATTTATAAAGCGGTATTGCTTAGGCAATATTCTTTTACATGGTATTTTTTATTCGCCTTATGTCTCATAAAAAATACGTGGCAATTCAAAGCGGATTTTTCTCGTATCTACGTGGCATTTTTTTAGCGTAAAATCTTTATTTTCAAATATTTATAATCATATATCACTATACAAAAACATTTGCAGGCGCAAATCGCAGCTAGGTTGGGCTGCTCTTAGTTGTTAAATATTATACTTTTTACAAGAAAAAGTATAGCAAAAACTTTAAATATCAGATTTTTATGTTTTTTATTTTCAAAAAAAAACAAATTTTTAGTGATATTTTACCACCAAAAAACTAAAACTTTAACATTTGTATATATTTGAAAGGTTTTTTAACGTGTTTTTTTGAGATTTGATGTGTTAAAAGAGATTTTTCGACTGCGAACAGAAAAGATTTTTTTAAAATCATTCTCTAAAATATAAACCGCATTACTGCACTTTATTTATTATGGAATATTGATAAGTAATTGATTTTCAGCGAAATAAATTTGGAGCGCATTATTTTTTTTTGTACTTTTGTATCAAATAAAAAAAGGGAATATTCCCAAAATAATAAATTAAAAATTTAAGTAATGGAATCGAAAAAATTAGTTGCAGAAAATGCACAAGGGAAAAAAACAGTTGTAGCAATTGTTACAAAAAAAGACAATGAGTTTGCAAACCAAATGCAAAATCTCACAGGAAGCGACACCAAAATTTTGGACGAGATGGACAAAAGAGATTGGGAAAGTTTTAAGAACAACACGCAAGAGCCGTCAATTGAAGAATTGCAGGCGAAAGCCGAGAAAACCGCTCAATTGGTGCAAAAGTACCAAACAATCAAGGCAAAAAAAGCCGAAGTAGATAGTTTTGTGATTTTACACGAAAACGAGCAGGCAATGATGCAAATTGTAGATGTAAAGGGTAGGGTAATAAAAACATCAAATCCAAAAAGCATCGAACAGGTTCTAACAATCTGGAAATCGGATATTTGCGAAGCTCTTATTAAAGCTGAAAAGGAAGTAAGAGAAATTATGAGCGCACAGCAGCCCCAACAAATTGAAAAAGTTAATTTGCAAAAGGCAGCCTGAAAGTAATAAAAAGTGGAGCAGGTATGCTCCTGCTCCACTTCAATTAAATTAATAACAAAATTTAATTTTTAATAGAAATGTGCAAAGATATGAATAATTTTAGAATAAAAAAAATCAGAAAAGTAGAGCAAACGGCAAAAATCATTAATTTTCAGAAATATAACGAAAATAAAGATTTTTTGATTGATTGCTTGGATAACGGCAGCGCAATAGAAAGATATTTATCTTACAACTATTTGACGAGAGCATGATTAATTTAAATAAAAATAATAGTCGAAAGACAAAAGAGCAGACACACGAGGGTTTTATAAAACGTGTTTTAAAAAATATGACAATAGAAAAAGTTAGAAATTATGTAAATGGAGGTAATTATGCAAATATGTTTATCGTAAGCTATGACAAAAGAAAAGTTTTTGGAGAAAAAGGTGGTCATAGAGCATTTTGTTTAATTCATTTTGCAAGTAAAACAGGAGGAAAAGGTCAATCGTTTGCAATTTCCAAGAAAACGTATTTATCTCTCAAAAACAATGGATGCAAAATAGCAACAGTGATTAAATAACATTTTAATCGCAAGCACAAACAAAAAGTGGAAAAAGCCCGTGTAAGCGGGCTTTTTTGTATATAAAAGTTAAATCTTTGTGTTTTTAGTTAAACTTTGTTATATTTTTGCCAGAAATTTGGAGGGAATTATTTTTTTTTGTACTTTTGTATCATAATTAATTTAATAAAAAAATAGAACCGCACACCCAGGGTTATAGGTGTAAAATTACAATGAAAACTTATAGAATTAAATTAGAATTTACTAACCCTTACATTGGGTCAAAAAAAGGTGGAAACAAAACACTTGAGACAGGACTAACACTCAAAGTTGCTCAAAAAAAGTTGCTTGAAATGTATAACAACCAATATAGTTCTGAAAGGAATTATGCAAAAAATTGGGGGTTAGCCGTAATTCAAAGTAGTCCATATCTTTTTGGCGCAAATAAAACATTTTCTGATAGAACACGTTCTTATGAATGGGATTCAAGAAGATATTTTATAGAGGAAGAAATAGACGAATAATTTTAATCCGCCCGCCCCGAGCGGTAATCGGGGCAATTTTTTTAATATGAATAAACGAGAATATCCTTTATTTTTGATTGACCGCACGAGGTCGGAAAGTTATCCGAGCGATTATATTGTTTGCCTCGACCGTGAAGTCGGTTTTGTGGCGCAAGTTGTTCACTTTCCAAAAAATGAGATGTACAACGCTTTTTTACGCAAATTTGAAAATATTGAAAACAACGAACTTGCAGGCATTCACACGCCGTTAAAAAATGGCGGCTTAGTTTTGCAAATCATTGATTTCCTGTATTATTTTGAAGTAAAAACGGAAACAAAAAATCGGGTTCAGGTTCTTTTAAAAAAGGCATTAAAAAAGTACATTCACGCCGAAATAAATAGAACGCCAAACGATGACTTAGGAATTGAAAATCAAATTAAACAGCAGAAATTGACAATAGAGCGCACAAAACAAAATTATAATGACTTACTGCAACGTGCAAATGGCGATAGAGAGATTGCCGATTATCAGATTGAACTTGCCGAAGCAATGTTGCGAACTTTGGAAATTTACCGTGATAATGTGATTTTTTGGGACACAAATTTAAAATAATATGACCGAAGCAGAAATAAAAGAATTGTTCGAGATAGCAACCACGCGGCTTGGGTGGTATAGAGGTAGTAGTATAAAATGCAGTACTGCGAATAATTACAAACAATTACATTTTAAAGGAACTTTGCCGATAGAAAAATATCTATTTGTGCTTTGGGAACTTGGAAAAATTAATGTAACCAAAAGATAAGTTACTTTTTGGTTAAAAAATTGCCGCTAAAGCGGCTTTGAACCAACCCAAAAGGTCAATTTAGAAATTGAAGTGTTTTTTTTACCCACCCTAAAAATCAAAGGAAAAAATTTTTAGCCGCAGGAAAAATTTTAGAACATAAAAAACAGCGAGTAAATCCCGCTGTATAGTGCTAATTCACTACGGCTTAAGCCTTATTGTAAATTGCTTTCGGGTGCAAAGGTAATACTTATTTTTCATTCTGCAAAATATTTAATAAATTATTTTACCCATTTGAAAGGAAGTTGCTCGGATTGGTTGTATTCGCGTAAATATGGCGTTAAATCATATCTTTTTGTAAGTTTATCTATTGAATCTGCACTACTCATATTATCGTAATTTCCTGTCGAAATTTCGTGTATAATATCTGCATCTATTCCGTAGCGAATAGCAATAACATCTTTTAAATGCTTAAACGGCATTTCTATGAATTTAGTCCAACGAACAATAAAACCATCTCCTTCTGCAATGACAAGACTATCTTTTTTGTATTCTAAATTGCTTCTATTTTTCAAAAAGGCATAATTTAACGGTTTTGCTTGTGGATACAATTTCACTTCTGCACGTTCAAGCGGCGTATTTATGGTTGGGCGAAACGGTGTATTATGAATTTCTACAATCAATTTTCCATTTGTTTTCATATTATTTTCGGCATAATCTCGGAAAAAGTTGTAAAATTCTTGTCTATCAATTTCGGTTTCGGTTGGTAGATTATGAATGTTGTATAAATGTAATTTAGTAGTTCCTTCGAACTCCATAATGTGGTCAAGCGCATTTTCAATATTTTGCCATGTTGCAAATTTTTTACCGTAGGCAATCCGCAATCTCTCACTATAACCGTCTATTGCTGATTTAATCCAACCTTGTTTTTCTGTTACTTTTTGCGGAATATCTTTTATCAAACATTCAATTGTTCTGTTTTTTATTAGCCATTCAAAAGTGTTATTTTCTCCTGCAACCCATTTTCTATTGTGCGAAAAATGACAGAATTTACAGCGAACAGGGCAACCGATTGAAGTTTCATTCCATTTGCAACCGTCATAAATTACAGGGTACATTCATATTTTTCTATGATTGCAGCACTTTTACTTTCAATTTTACGTTTTTCATAAAATTTTTTTTTAAATAAAACAGGTTTCTTTTCAACTGTCGGATTGAAAAAAAACCTGTTCAAAATCAATGATTTATTTTTTATACTCCGACAAGTAATAATTTCAAAATAAAAATCCCGCTGTGTTACTGTTTTCACTGCAACGCTTCGGCTCATTTGCCGGAAGGCAGCAGGATTTTTTTGCAGATAATAAAAAAAGTTGTACATTTGCGCCGTAATAATTGCAGTAATTCCGAATCAAAGCGGACAGCCTTTTTTATGTACTGCCGTCAATAAAAAAATTGACGGCGCAAAGATAGAGTATTGCTTTGGATTGCGCAAATATTTTAGAGCAATATTTAGTAATTTAGAATGATTATAAATAATAAATTTATGGAAAATAGTGTAAAACAGCGACTTAAAGATTATTTATGCTTCAAAAAAATAAATATAAATTTTTTTGAAAATGCAATTGGAGTGTCAAATGGATATGTTGGAAGTATGAGAAAAAGTATTCAACCTGATAAATTAGAAAGCATCGCTCTAAAATTTCCAGACCTAAATATTACATGGTTATTAACAGGAATTGGCGAGATGGACAATAATCAGCAAATAAATAATAATATTGGACATCATACAAATGGTAACTATAGCCCAATTACAGGAAACATTGAAATAAATACTTGCAGACAGGAACTTGAAAAAGCAAATTTAAAAATTTCTCTTTTAGAACAAATAATAAAAGATAAAGAACGGATAATCGAATTATTAACATTAAAAAATAAATAAAGATGAGAAAATTAATAACAGTTGCCGTAATAATATTTAGTGTAATATCGTGTAATAATACAAATTCAAAGAATTCTGAGTATGAAAAACTGCGTGAAGCGGCATATAAAGATTTAGAGAGTCCTAATTATGCAATATCTCAAACAAAACCAAATGAAAATAGTGAGAAGGCAGAATCTTCAACTGATAAAGTTAAAGTAGAAGAAAAAAAAAGTAATTGGAATTATTTGAAGAGATTGACAATATGGATAATTCAAAAATGGCTATTGCTTCATTAAATTCAGACAATTCAATTGAATTTGATTTTCCTTATGGTAAATCTAATTTCAAACTGACAATTAGAAAATGGAGAGGAAGTACTAATGTATATTTAACAGGCTCATCTTGTCAATTTATTGCAGGATATAGCGGAGATAAAACATATCGTGTCAAATTTGACGAAGAAGCACCTTTTAGGGTTTCTGCAAACGAATCAACATCAGGCGGAGCAAATATTGTTTTTTTAGGAAATACATCAAAGTTAATTTCTAAACTAAAAATGGCAAAAAAATTTATTATAGAAGCAGAGTTTTATGAGGCAGGATACAAACAAATTATATTTTATCCAAAGGGATTAGAATGGAATAAATAACATAAAAAATTTATAGAGAATGGAAGATAGAAAAACGATTTATTTAGATTATTCAAATAGCGGGGTAAAAACATTGAATGGTTTTGGAATATTTTTTTTAGTTATAGGCGCTATATCAACTATGGTTACTTTAGTAGGTTTCATCATGTACTTGGTAAATATGGATAGTTGGTCAGGAAAAGATAACGCAATGACAGGTATTTCGTTAGCATCTTTATTTTTTCCTATTGCCATTAGTTCTTTTGCTTTCGGCACTATCTGTAAAGGTTTATCAACAATTGCTAAAACAGCATTGTATAAGCGCGCAGCACTGCAAGAAGAATATGATTTTATAGAAAAAAAAGTATAATAAAAACATAACAAAAAAATAGCGCAAAAAAAATGTAAATTTAATGCAAAAATAGTGTAGTTAAAAATATAATACTGATAATCAATGCTTTATAAAGTTATAAAAACTCTTCTAAGCTGTGGGTCTTGGGTTTGAATCCCAACGGAATCACAAAAGTGAGAGTACAATAAAAGCAATTTTGGACTACTTTGTTTTTGTGTACACATAATTACCATTATAATAAATTACAATGAGAAATTCTAATATTCTTAAATATCACAATATTATCCAAATAATTGTTGACATTGTATTGGTTTTGTTGCTTTCGGCTGTTGTAATTCTAAACTATCAAACATCAAATGGTCATAATACTTCGCTTTGGCAAATTTTCATTTTTCGATATAAATTATTGATATTCAATGTCATTATATGGTTTCTCTGTGCATTTACTACTGATTTATACAATCTTACACGTTTTATTCAGTATTATGAAATTATTCAAAAAATATTCAAACAGATGATTATTTTCACGCTGTTTTATATTATTTTAAAAGAACTTACGCACATGCCTATGCATAGGGGTCCGTTTATTTTTTTTATTTTTTTATTGGCAATAATAATGTCTATTACACGAATCATGTATATTTATTTTGGCGATAGGTTACGTGAGCGCGGGAAAAATAACTGGAATGTACTTTTTATTGATGAAAATCGAAATACCGAAGAGTTTATAAAATATCTTCAAAGAAAGAAAAATTTCGGACTATGGTTTTGCGGTATTTTTCTAATTGACAAGGAAACCGACAGTGACCAGCAAATTTTTAATTATAATATTGATAATCTGCAAAATTACATACGAAAAAATAATATTAAAATTATTTTTATTTCTCAGGAAGGAAATCTTTCTACCGAAGAAAACGAAAAAATTATTCAATATTCGTATACAAAAAATATTACTGTTTATTATATTATGTCGCGAAGGAACGACAATTTTAGTGAGATGGATATGGTATATTTAAATACTTTTCCTACTTTGTCGTTCAAGAATTTTCCATTGGATAATAAATTCAATCAATATTTCAAAAGATTTTTTGATTTGCTTTTTGCCTTGTCATCTTGTATTCTGGTGCTTTCATGGCTTATTCCAATAGTTGCGTTGGCAATCAAACTTGATGACGGCGGAAAGACTTTTTATATTCAAAAACGAATCGGCTTTAAAGGACGTAGATTTAATTGCATAAAATTCAGAACGATGCGTACCTCTGATGACAACGATATTAAAAATACTCAGAAAAATGATGAACGCATCACACGCGTAGGGAAATTTTTACGTAAAACCAGCATTGACGAATTTCCACAATTTTTAAATGTGTTTTACGGTACAATGTCTATCGTAGGGCCACGTCCGCACATGGTTTCTGAAGACGAATATTACAAAAAAAATGTCCGCCAGTATTATCTTCGACATTTTGTTCCACCTGGAATTACTGGACTTGCACAAATATCAGGGCTACGAGGGGCCGTGGAACATATTAATGATATGGAAAAACGCATTACCGCCGACAATTTTTATATCCGTAAATGGTCGTTTATGCTTGACGTTTTTATTATCATTAAAACTTTTTTGGGGCTTTTCAAAAAAGATGAAAAAGCATTTTAATGAATTCTAATTCAATATTATCAAATTCAAAATTAATTTTAAATATATAAAATGGAAAATATTTTTGAATTAACTGATGAACAATTAGAAGAGATTGCCAATTGTTTGGAAGATAAAATCAATGAAGGGTTGAAAAAAGATAGAAGTGAGATTTTGTGTATTCCTACTTATATTTCCCCGAGAAAAGAAATTTCTAATGAAAAAGTACTTGCTCTCGATTGGGGTGGAACAAATTTTCGGGCGGCTATTGTGGAATTTACAAAAGGTAAACCGCAAATTTTGGAAACAGTTATCCGCACGCTTTCAGCACAAGAAACCAATGGATTTAAGCAGCATGGCCTCTTTGATGCAATGGCAAATGCGATTAGTAAATTGGATATACTCGACCAAACCGTTACGCATATTGGTTACTGCTTTTCATATCCTGCTGTGGCGCGCCTCAATGGAGATGCTGTCCTTTTGAATTGGGCAAAAGAAATTTCAATTGCTGATATGCTCGGAGAACACAAAAAACCCAATGACCCGAATAATATCGTTGGCGAGCCATTGGTAAAATACCTTAACAGCCGCAAAGATATTATTAAAACGGAATTTAAAAATATCAAGGTTATAAACGATACTGTGGCTTGTCTGTTCGCAGGTTTGAGTTTTTCAGGTTACGATAATTATGCAGGATTGATTGTTGGAACAGGTACAAATATGGCTTCGCTTATGCGTAGCGATAAAATTGAGAAACTTAATAATAAGCAAACAAATCTTATTCCCATTAATCTTGAATCTGGGAATTTTCATTCGCCATACCTAACAATTATTGACGATTTGGTTGATGCTACGACCAATAATAAAGGTGTTCAGCGTTTTGAAAAAGCAATTTCCGGTGGTTATTTGGGAGAAATTTTCAAAATTTATTTTGTGAAAGAAAAAATAAAATATGATTTTAACGGCGAAGATTTGTCCAAACTTATTGGCATTCAAAATGATGCTGATGAAAAAGTTCAGGCAGCCCGTCAAATTGCTGAACGCTCGGCAAAACTTGTGGCTGCATCAATTACAGGATTGGTACAAGTGCTTGTAAAACAAGATAAGAATACCCAAACTATCGGTTTGGCAGTGGATGGGAGTGTTTTTTGGAAGACACCGAACTACAAAAATCAGGTAGAAAATCAACTGAAAAGCTTATTGCCAAAAGGGGTAACCGTTAAAATTTTTGAACAAATGAGTGAGCCAAATCTGATTGGTTCGGCAATAGCAGCATTGTCGTAGTGTTAGATTGTTATGTTATAATTTGTTTGAATTTCTACAAATCATCAATAGTTTTACGTTGTTTCATAAAATATTCGATTCTACTTTTTTCGTCTGCCTCCGAAATTTGTATTGAAGAGCGCTTTTTTGACATCATCCATTCCCTGTATTGTTCTGCCTGAATTGGATTTTGCGTATACAGTTCATTCTTTCCAAAAACACTGATACTGAATAATTTAGTTTCACCATCACAGTGATAACAGAGATAATTGGTATCAATATTAATATACGAAATATATAAATTAACTTTGTTGCCTGTTTCGGGCCAGCATCCGTTGTGTGTTACCGTGGACATATAATCTAATAAGGCATACAGGTTATTTTTCAATATTTCTTTTTCCTGGTCGTTTATCAAATAAATGGAATGGAAAAATTGTATATCACAAACTGCATAATGAAAAAGCAAACTGTCCCAAATAAAACTAACGGTTCCCAAATATTTTATTGCACTTCGGAGCGATGTCGAAAGTCTGATTACTTTCTCGTTAGTTAAAATTTTTGAGAAGGGTAAAACTTCAAGATTTGAATACAGATACATCCACTTTAACAAATCGAGGCGCTGTAAATATGGGAAGCCGCAAACTATCACACGCGGAAATTTATTACAAACTTCCATATATTCCACATTCGGAACTTTTTTTAGTACTTTTACCCCATCAATTACAGTTTTCATGTTATGTAATTCTTTTTCAGACGGATTGATAAAATTCCATAATTGCATTTTAAAAATTGCATTTTCAGAATGAACCCCAATAATGTCGTCCATAGAGATATTCCAATTTGAAGCAATTTGTATTATTTCGTTAGTAGGAAAAATAATATCTTTTCGTAACCTTCGATAAATAGCCTCACGTTCAATATGAAGTAATTCTATCAAGGCTTTTATTAAATCTTTTCTTTTCGGATATTTTTTATAGAGCATTTCTATGAAAAGGTCATTCCATTCGTTGTTTACCATTTTAATAATTTGTGTTTTATAATAGATATTTAATATAACAAAAAATTTGATTTGCAAAAGTAATAAAAAAATAACAAACTAAATATTCATAAATAAATTTTTTTTACATTTTGAGAGGATTTATGTATATTTTTACACTATAAAAGACATATTGTCGAGAAAATAGATTAAATATTGATATTATGATAATTTATTTTTAAAATAAACTAAATATAATATTGTAGATACAGAAATTAATTGTACTTTTGTAACGCAAAAAATCAATATTTTTATAAAAATATATATTAAGTTTTTTTGCTTAAATTAAATTTTTAGTTAAATTTTTAGAGAAAAAAGAAGAACTTTTCACATATTGAAATGTTTCTGTTGTAATAAGTTAAATATTTATTTATAGAGAGGGTTGTTGTGAAACACTCCTCTCTTGTTTTTATGTACACGAACAGACTACCGGTAAATTATTAATCGTTCACTACATCATTTTTTTTTCATAAATACTTTTTTTTTATAAGAAATAGAATTTTATTAAAATAATTATTTAATTTTGCATTTTAAGAATAAAAGATATACAACAAATAGTGTAACTCAAATTTAATAATATATTTTTAATTTTATTATCTAATGAAAAAAATCTCGATTTTTTTATTTTTAATGATTATTTTTGGTGCGGTTTCCGCTCAAAATTATCAAACCACATTTTCACAAAAAAGTGAGAGAGAATATAATGTTTCTTTCTCGATGACAGATTGGAGTTTGGGAACATTTCAAACAAACAATGCAACCTTTCAGACAATTGAATTTTCTGCATCTGCCACAACCAACAAACAGGGTTGGGCTCAGTTGCCTGTTGTAAGTGTGAATATTCAACTTCCTGCTGACAAAAATGTTGATTTGGCTATTGAATATGTTGATTATCAGGATGTTAATCTTGATTATCCGCTTTTACCTTCAAGAGGAACAATTTACAGGAATCAAGACCCGAGTCAAATTCCTTACAAAATTGCACCTGCATCGTTAGTCAATGAATTTTATCCGAGTTCAATTTCAGAAATCGGTGAACCGTTCATTATCCGCGATGTTAGAGGAATAAATGTGCAGTTTTATCCTTTTCAATACAATGCGGTAACTAATATTTTGCGTATTTATAAAAAAATAAATATCAAATTAGTAGAAAATAATCAAAGTCCGATTAATCCGCTGATAAATCCGAGCAGTCAGCATTTGAGAGAAGTAGAACCAATGTATAAAAGTATTTTTCTAAATTATTCTCCGTCAAGAGTTGCATTGGCAGCAGGTCAATATGGTAATATTCTGGTAATTACAACCCCAAGAGATGAGGCGACAATTCAGCCGTATATTCAATGGAAAAAAGAAAAAGGTTATAAGGTTGAAGAAGAGGTAGTTTCAACGGGAACAAATGTAAAAACTCTTATTCAACAAAAATATAATGAAAATAACGCTCTTCTTTATGTGCAATTAGTTGGCGATTGGGCTGATATTAAATCGGATATGATATATGTGGAAGAAAATGCACCTGTCGATGTAAAACTTGGCTGCGTTGTCGGCACTGATAATTATCCTGATATTAGTGTAGGGCGTTTTTCGTGTAGCAATGCCGTAGAACTGCAAACGCAGATAAACAAAGCCATCAATTATGAAAAAAATCCCAATATGGACACTAACTGGCGTGAGACCTTTATTGGTATCGGCTCGTCATTAGGTCCTGGCGATGATAATGAAACAGACAAGTCCCATATTCAAAGAATTTTCACTGAACGTTTAGACCCGTTTACTTACAACACTCATCAGCAAAACTACGACCCGGGGGCTAATGCAACTACTTTAGCAGGACATATTAACTTAGGAGCATCGACTATTGCATATTGCGGACATGGCGATGTAACTCAATTTGTTACCTCAAATTTTTATAATTCAAATGTTAATAATCTTACAAATGGCGATAAACTTCCGTTTATTGTTTCAGTGGCGTGCCTAAACGGAGCATTTCATCATTCCGGCGATTGCTTTGCAGAAGCGTGGTTAAAAAAACAAAATGGCGGTGCCGTGGCTACTTTGATGTCAACAATACTTCAACCATGGGACCAACCTATGAGAATACAGGATTATTTTTACGATATTTTGGTTGGTGGTTTTAATTATAATAATTATTCAGATCAAAGTGGAATTAATACTAACGAACAGCGTACTTTTTTTGGCGCTATTGCCATCAATGCTTTTAATCTCGGATTATCGGAAGACCCTTCTACTGATTGCGTTCAAACGGTGCAAACATGGACAACTTTTGGAGATGCTTCCTTGCAGGTAAGAACGAAACAGCCCGATATTATTGAAAGTTCCAATAATATGATTATGTCCAATATTCCTTATGAAACAACAATTACTGCAAACGGAAATCCTGTTCCAAACGCAATGGTGAGCATTTCTCAAAATGACCTTTATTATTCGGCAATTACAGACGAAAATGGACATGTTGAAATTCCAAACGATTTGGAACCCGGCGATGTGTTGCTGGTTGTTACCGCTTTCAATACTACAACTATTTATCAAACAATTAGTTGTATTCCAATGAATAATCCTTATATTATAGCAAGCAATGACAATACTACTCCCTTGACCTATATTTCCAGTAACAGCACTGTTGCGGTTACGTTGAAAAATATTGGAGCCAATGCAACGGCAGGAATGTTAAATGTTACCATTTCGTGTGATGACCCTCAACTGACAATCAATAACGGGACCGCACAAAGTGAGGTAATTGATGCGGGTGAAAGTGCGGTAGTTAATTTTACCGTTTCGGTTGATAATAATATTGATAATAATAAAGTTTTTTCTGTAAAAGTAACTTCTACCGACATTGACGAT
>Ga0123357_10004698_pt1 | contig 16135 bp, 16 predicted proteins | sample TergutEmb28metaG_FD_89873 | JGI IMG/M metagenome (GOLD analysis project Ga0123357, IMG submission 89873) | Embiratermes neotenicus P4 segment gut microbial communities from Petit-Saut dam, French Guiana - Emb289 P4 | ecosystem: Host-associated > Arthropoda: Insects > Digestive system > Gut ... | reverse complement strand
GTTAACAAATATTTAATTTTCTAATGGACACCATTAGAAAATGTTATCTGTAATGAATTGATAATTAGCGCATAATTTTGCATTAATTGTTCAAAAAACACGAGAAATAAATGTTAATAATGCCTAATTTGACATTTGAGGTTCTAATGGACATTTTGGGATAATTTTTTTGGAACATCCGTTTTCGAACAGTTGATTTCATTTATAGATAAACAACTTATCAATAAATGTGCAAAAAAAATGCAATTCCGACTATTATGTCAAGCGTTTTAAGACCCAAGACCACTTGATTAGTATGCTATTTTATCTGCTTTTTCAACGTCATCTGCACTGATTTTGATTATAGTCTCTTTTCCATAGGATTTGAATTGGCATTAGATATGTTCATAACGCAGCAAAGAGTCATCTGCCTCGAACGGAATATTATTCGCATTGAGCAAATCAATTAAATCAGACGCTTCTTCAAAATTTGAAAATATTTTATAATTTACAAAATATTTCATATTGGTATTATTTTATTTTTGATTGATTATTCTACAAATAGCGTGCAACGTTTAAATATACACAAATACACTCCATTTTTCCCTGTTGATTTTAAATCCATATTAATCAAAAAAATCATTCAAAATCACAGTTCAGATACATTTGTCAAATCCTTATACAATCTTTCTGCATAAAAGGGTACAATCGGCGCCATAAGTTGCGACACTGTAACAAGGCAGGTGTAAAGCGTCTGGTAGGCAGCAATTTTGTCTTTGTCGTATTCACCGCCCCAAAAACGCTTGCGGTTGAGGCGAACATACCAATTCGAGAGATTGTCGTTAACAAAATCCTGAATGGCACGTCCTGCGCGGGTTGGCTCGTAGTTTTCGTAATGCTCAGTAACTTCCTTAATCAAAGAATTTAAGAGCGAAATTATCCAACGGTCAATTTCGGGACGCTCGGCAACAGGAATCTCCTTTTCTTCGGGCGAAAAGCCGTCAACATTGGCGTAAAGCGCAAAAAACGAATAAATATTGTAGAGTGTACCGAAAAACTTACGGCGCACCTCCTCAACTCCCTCAATATCAAATTTTAAGTTGTCCCACGGCGATGCGTTGGTCATCATATACCAGCGCAAAGGGTCGGAGCCATATTTTTCTATAGCCGAAAACGGGTCAACGGCATTGCCGAGCCGTTTGGACATTTTATTGCCGTTTTTATCCAACACCAAGCCGTTGGAAATCACGTTTTTAAAAGCGACATTGCCTTTTATCATCGTGCTAATGGCGTGCAACGTAAAAAACCAGCCGCGCGTCTGGTCAACTCCTTCCGAGATAAAATCGGCAGGATAAACTTCTTTGAAATCTGTTTTATTTTTATTGTCCATTTTTTACTTTAATCATTCAAATTCCACATTTTTTTTATTGAAATAGTTCCATAAAAATAAAGAATATAAAATTCCCAAATCACAAACAGCCATTTGGGCATGTCTTTTCCAAAAATAATTGTTATAATAATTCCGATACAGATAATAAAAATAGAAAATAAATGACTTATAAACAGCATTTTATGTTTTTTGTAATAGAAAATCCCGACAATAGTTGCGAGTAAAAACAAAATATCGGTCAATGGAATTAATATTCCGACAAACGAAAGCCATTCTAAAATCATTCCTTCGTAAAAAATGCTTGCAACGGTCACCGATGCTAATGCAAATGTCGTGACATTCAATATTTTAACTATGGTTTTCATAACTGTTTAAAATTGCATGTTTATTATGTATTCGGTTTTGCAAAGATAGCGAATTTTTTCAATTTTTTATTTTGCCGATTTAAATCACAGCGAATTACTAAACATTCCCCAAAAAATAATTTTACTTTAAGAAGGTCAGAAGATTGATTCTGTCCAAAATTTTCATACGCAATTGTGAAATATAAAAAATTTAAAGTATTTTTGCATAAATGAAAAGTAACTTTAAAATATTATTTATTTTACTTATTTTCAATATTTTGTTTAATTCAACAATAGCTCAAACTGTTGAGAAAAGGGCTATTCCTGAAGGGGGTGCTTTACTCAAAATTGAGATAACTTCCAAAGGTGATACTTTGTTCCTTGCTGATATGCCTGGGCTACACGTTTTCCCACGCACAAGTTATAGTGCTGCGGGCGTAAGATTTTATGAGAAAACAGTCCGAGACGTGAAAAAAACTTTGCCGTTAGCAAAAGTTGTCGGAGAAGAAATTGCTAAAACTAACCGAATTTTAATTACTTTAAAAACCGACAAAGAACGTAAAGAATATCTCGATGCTTTTGAAAAACAAATATTTAATCAATATGAACCAATAATTCGCAATATGACTCGCAGCCAAGGGAAAATGTTGATAAAACTGATTGACCGTCAATGCCAATTAACATCGTATGATATTATTCGTATATATAAGGGCGGTGTTACTGCTTTTTTTTGGCAGGGAATTGCTAAAATTTTCTCAACAGACCTAAAAGTTGAGTACGACCCCGAAGGTGAGGACAAACAACTTGAACAAATTATTGAACTTATTGAAGCAGGACAGTTGTAAATATTTGTTATGTAAATATTTAGTGTAAAATTTTTATTAAAAAACTAATACAATTTTGGTTTTTTTGATAAAAAGTTGTACTTTTGCGTTCACAATAATTTTTTACAGAAAAAATATGTTAAAAGAAATACAGGAGACATCAGAATTTTTGATGCACAGAATGCCCGCTGATGCAAAAATTGCAATAATTTTAGGAACAGGCTTAGGTGATTTGGTTACGCAAATTACTGATATTAAGGAAATTTCGTATCAAACGATTCCTAATTTTCCGGTTTCTACGGTCGAAGGGCATAGCGGAAAACTTATTTTCGGCAAACTTGGCGGAGTTGATATTGTGGCAATGCAAGGGCGGTTTCACTATTATGAGGGTTACAATATGCAGGAAGTTACATTTCCTGTTCGTGTTTTCAAAGCAATGGGTATCAACACATTACTTGTTTCAAATGCTTCGGGAGGGACAAATCCTGATTTTGAAATCGGTGATTTGATGATTATTACCGACCACATCAATTTTTTCCCAGAACATCCCTTGCGAGGACGCAATTACAATGAATTGGGACCGCGTTTCCCTGATATGAGCCAGCCATATTCGCACAAATTGATTGCTAAGGCAAAAGAAATTGCTGCAAAAAATGCTATAAAAGTTGTAGAAGGGGTGTATCTTGGCACGAGCGGACCAACTTTTGAAACGCCCGCCGAATACCGAATGTTCCGTACACTTGGCGCTGATTCCGTTGGAATGAGTACAGTTCCCGAAGTGATTGTTGCAAACCATACAGGAATGCAAGTGTTTGGTATGTCGATAATTACAGACTTGGGAGTAGAAGGAAAAATTGTTGAGGTATCACACGAGGAAGTTCAAAAAATCGGTAACGCCGCCCAGCCGCTTATGACAAAGATAATGACCGAATTGGTGCAGAATATTTAAAAATTTCAAATACATTTGTTTTATTTTTATGAAAAAAATAATAATTTCAAACAATGCTCCTGCGGCAATTGGACCATACAGTCAGGCAGTAGAAGTAAATGGAACTCTCTATGTATCAGGTCAGTTACCTATCGACCCTGCGGTTGGAAAAATTGTTGCAACAGATGTTGCTGCTCAAACCGAGCAATCGTTAAAAAACTTGTCGGCAATTCTTGCTGAGGCGGGATATGGATTTGAAAATGTTGTAAAATCAACGGTTTTTCTTTCTGATATTTCCAATTTTGCTCAAATGAACGAAGTTTATAAGCAGTTTTATAAAACCGACTGCCCCGCACGCAGTGCCTTTGCAGTGAAGGACTTACCGATGAGTGCGTTAGTCGAGATTGAAACAATCGCTGCCAAATAAATGAAGCGTTTTGACAAATTTTGGCTCGGCTTATTAATCGGAGTTTTAATTCCGAGTGTTTTTATTATCGTTTATTTGATAACTTATTATCCGAATTTTGACGGATTGAAAGCAATGTTAGTGCACCTTTTTCCGTCTGCATTGTTCGGCAAATTGCTGATTCTGTCAATTTTCCCAAACCTTTTGCTGTGTTTCGTTTTTTATAAAACGGACACTTTTCGCATCGCTATCGGATTGCTCACAGGTGCAATTCCTTATTTGATTGTAAGTTTTTTTATGTAATAAATCGCTCAACTATTGTAAGTTATCTTTCAAAATATTGAAATCTGCTTATCAAATAATCAACCCAAAAACATTCCACAACTATGAAAAAACTAATTTTTTACTAACTTTGCACACGAAATTTTACAATCTTTTCTTATCATTTTTTGACTTAACCGATTTTCAGCGCTGTTATGAATAAAGTTTTAAAAACACTATTTCTTTTTATAATATTTTCTAATTCAGTACTTTACGCTCAAGATACTGTACGGCGATTTTATTATTTACAATTAAAAGATAAAAATAATACCGAATTTTCGCTATCTGCGCCGGCTGCATATTTGTCTGAAAAAGCGTTGGCGAGGCGGCAAACAATGAATATTCCAATAGACAGTACGGATTTGCCTGTCAATTCGTTGTATATCAATCAAATAACAGCAACAGGAGCGGAAGTTTTTGCATTAACAAAATGGCAAAATGGCGTTACAATCCGTCTTGCCGACACCGATACGGCAAGTGTTTTGCCGCAGTTACGAAATTTGAATTTTATTACCAAAATTGAATATACAGGAATTGATGTTGCAGATGTAGCCACTTCAAATTCAAACATTAACAACCGATTACTGAGTGTTGAAACATCTGATTCCGACTATGGCGATGGTCTGACTCCATTAGTACAGTTGAACGGAAAGCCATTGCACGATATGGGTTTTCGTGGTGCAGGAGTAACAATTGCAGTTATTGACGGCGGTTTTATTAATGCTGATAATCATATTGCTTTCGACAGTTTGCGTACTTCGGGAAGACTGCTCGGCACACACGATTTTGCCTATCGAACAGATAACGTTTTTAGACAATCAACACATGGCGCACAAGTACTTTCTCTTATGGCATCAAATCTGCCGGATTCTCTAATCGGAACCGCTCCTGATGCTCAATATTGGTTGCTTATTAGCGAAAGAATTCAGGGAGAATATCCTGTTGAGGTTGATTTGTGGATTACCGCAGCAGAATTTGCAGACAGCATCGGTGCTGATATCATCACATCATCATTGGGATATACCACTTTCAACGACAATTCATTAAATTATCATTATTCAGATTTGGATGGTCAAACAATTCGTGCAAGTAGGGCTGCCTCTCAAGCCGCTGAAAAGGGAATTGTAGTCTTTAATTCTGCCGGTAATGATGGCAATAATGATTGGCATTATATAGGTGTTCCTGCTGATGCCCGAAAAATTATCTCAGTTGGTGCAGTGAACGCTCAGGGTAGCGCTGCTAATTTTTCGTCTTATGGACCAACCTTTGATGCAAGAGTGAAACCCGAATTATGCGCAATGGGTTACAATACTACGGTTGCTAATTGCCTGACAACTGATAAGTTTACCAAAGGCTCCGGCACTTCCTATTCTGCGCCTATACTTGCCGGGATGACGGCTTGCCTCTTGCAGGCTCTCAAAGAAAAAAGCGTTCCTTACACGCCTGATGATGTGATTAATAAATTAATTGAATCTGCATCAAACTTTCCGTCAAATACAGACCAGTGTGGGTATGGAATTCCCGATTTCGTTAGCGCTTTGTATTCTTTTATTTCTACAGATAATATTGAAACAAATGAAAATGAATTTTTTACAATAAAATATTTTGGAAATAAAATTATAATCGAATTTGTAAATCAGGATAAAACAAATAGCGTAACAGTTTATAATACATTAGGGCAAATCTTACTTTCTACCTGCGGTGAAAATGACGAAATTTCGTTTGATAAAAGCATTTTTCCAAAAGGAATTTTAATTTTGGGAATAAAAAATCAATATTTTTCGACAATAAAAAAAATGATAAATTAAAAAAAGATTTTAATCGACTGCTTGATTTGCTATTTTGAAAGTATTATAGTAATTTTGCAAAAAAAATATTAATAAAAAAATATTATATAAAAAAACAACAAAAGTGATATTTATAAAATGAAAAAGCACAATTTTAATGCGGGACCATCTATTCTCCCGCGCGAAGTAATTGAAAAAACGGCAGAAGCCGTACTCAATTTTAATGGGATAGGACTTTCAATTTTGGAAATAAGCCATCGTACAAAAGACTTTGAGGCGGTAATTGACGAGGCTGCTGTACTTTTCAAAGAACTGCTGGATATTCCGTCGGGATATTCTGTGCTGTTTTTGGGAGGCGGAGCAAGTCTGCAATTCTGCATGGTGCCTTACAACCTAATGGAAAAGAAGGCTGCATATCTGAACACCGGTACATGGGCAAGCAAGGCGCTAAAAGAAGCCCGTGCCTTTGGAGAGGCGGTGGAAGTTGCATCATCGAAGGAGGCTAATTTTAATTTTATTCCAAAAAATTATACAGTGCCGCAGGATGCCGATTATTTTCATATTACAACCAACAACACCATTTTCGGTACAGAAATTCACAAGGATTTAGATAGTCCTGTAACGCTTGTGGCTGATATGTCGTCTGATATTTTTTCACGTCCGGTTGATGTGTCAAAATACGGACTTATTTATGGAGGTGCGCAGAAAAATCTTGCACCGGCTGGCGTAACTTTTGTAATCGTAAAAGATGAAATTCTTGGAAAAGTATCACGTCACATTCCGACAATGCTTGATTATCGCACTCATATTGCAGAAAATTCGATGTTTAACACACCGCCGGTGTTGCCTATTTATTCGGCAATGGAAACGCTTCGCTGGTTAAAATCAATCGGTGGATTAAAAGAGATGGAAAAACGTAATATCGCAAAGGCAAAACTGCTTTATGACGAAATTGACCGCAATCGCCTGTTCGTTGGTACTGCAAAAGAAGAAGACCGCAGTTTGATGAATATTTGCTTTGTAATGAAGCCTGAATATCAAGCACTTGAAGGAGATTTTCTCAAATTTGCACAATCTAACGGAATGGTAGGGCTTAAAGGTCATCGTTCGGTTGGAGGTTTCCGCGCCTCAACCTACAACGCATTGCCGATTGAAAGCGTACAAGCGTTAGTAGATTGTATGAAAGAATTTGAAAAAGCAAACTGAACCACATTTTTTAATAAATTATTTAATTGTTTAAGAAGGAGAAGAGACGTATATTTATTTACGCCTCTTCTTTTTTCAAGATAAATAAAAGGAAAGCAGTGGATTTTAAAACGAAAGCCCGATGTCAAATTTCAAGGAAATATTTTGTTGCCATTGAGGGATACGGAAAAAACCTCCAATTCCCATGTCTAAAGTCATGGAGTCGTAAAAAGGCATGTGGATTTGCACAAGTTTTTTGATGATTAAACCTGTTTCTTGATAAATGTTGTCATATTGTTGAAAAGAAATGTCGTGATTTTGCGGATGAGTTAATTTCCCCCATCCGGCATTATACGCAATCTTAAATTCAGGTTTGAAGTTTTTAGTTTTAAACAATAAAGCGCCGAAATTATGAGAATAAAAAACGCAAACAGAGCGGTCGGAAAGGAAGTCGTAAGGGTTCATCGTTTGAAAAGTATTTGGAATCAATAAAGAAAAGAGTTGGTCACGGCTACCTTCGCCGGTAAAAAGCAGCCCATAAGGTAAATCACGGTCTATAAATCCGCCTGTCAAGCACAAATTTGATTGTCCTATACGACCGTTGTAAAGTTGAAAATCAATACTTGCAACAAATTTATTATAAACAGGGCTTTGATTGCGAAAATAACTAACCCCGCGAGTATAACTAAGATTTATTATCGGATTTCCATCTTGTATTCTTATCTTTTCATTGCCCAGAGTACCATAAATTTCATTAACCGCATAGCGAAAAGAAAAATTAATATCATCGGTAATAAAATTAGATAAAGGATTATTACGGTAAGTATAATTGTATAAGGGAGTTAGATTTTTCAAAGAGATATATGCTCTTAATTGTAACGGACGGAACGGGTGATAATTTGCTTCAATTCTATGTTCGGCTATCCTGTCGAAACGGCTGGCAATGATACTGCGCAAATAATCGGCATTCCATTCAACAGAATTGCTTGCAAGGTTTTTTCCCGCTTCTTTTAATGTATTTTGATATTGATATTTTATTTTCAAATCGTGAGATTTCTGAAAAGTAAATTCTATTGAGCCGCCGTATTTCCAACGCTTGTCGCCGGTGCCATAACCGAAATAACCGCCTGCCGACAACAACTTAGACAACTGTTCATTAGAATAAAAACCTAAGCCCCATCGCGTTTTTTCATATTTATTTTGACTGATTATTCTTCCTAAATCAATATCTACTTTACCGACCATCAATTTGTATTCGCCGATTTTGGGCAACATATTTAACATATAATCAAAACTAAATCCATCCTTTTTCATTTCGGTTAGTAAACTATCAATTCTGTTATCAAAAGATATTTCTACAGGCGTCATCGGGAACGGGCGCAGTGTGTCAAAACGCAAGCGATTGTATGTTATACTATCCCGGTCAAGGTATATTCGCTCTATTCGATTGGTCAAATTCGCATCAAGAGTATATTTTACATCGGATATATTTGAAACGATAGAATATACAAAATACATTGACCTTAGTTTTCCGATTGGGAAAAAAGAAAATCGCCCGAATCGTATCATCTGCTCCAAATTACTTGGAAACCACTTACCTCCTGTTTTTTGATATTCCTGTTTGAAAAAAAAATCCACACCCTGCTTTTCATACGGTTGTGCCACAACGCAGGTTAGCGCATAACCATCCGAACTGATATAAAGTGTTCCGTTCAATCCGCGAATATTGGTACTTTTCTTAGGGAAAAAACTTATTTCAAATATAGTATCGATTTTATTTTCGGCAACAAATTCATTCTCTAAAGTAAAATTATATATGCTTATGCTGCCGTTGCTCAATGGGGTAACATATTCGTAATCCATGCGATTTGCCGGTTTTATAGAACTAAAAACAGGAATTGATGCGTTGTAAAAAGAGATGGCTTTGTTCATTGAGCTGTAGATTGACTGTACCAGAATGGGCGATTCTATGCCTGAGGTGCGGGTGGCTATGATTTTTTCTTCCTGACGAGTGCCTTGTTTGGCGGCTTGAATAAACGTTTCGCTAACAAAGCCGACAGAATCTAAGTCGTTTCGTAAAGAATCCGAACCTATAGTTTCAAGCACCGATTTAAAATAATTGCGATAGGAGTATGTATTATAATTTTCAAAATTATTTTGAGATTTATTGGCAATAGCCAGACGTATAATACGATGAGCAGGATTATTTTTGGGCGAAACAGTTACTTCGGTAAGTGCAACAGAATGTTTCTCCATTTCTATTGTAATTGCTTGCATCATATTTTCAGGATTGGCAACAAATTTAGGAATATATCCCACACATGTAATCTGTAAATTTTCAATATTGCGGTCGGTAATAGTAAAACTGCCGGATTTGTCTGCAATAACCACTTTGGATTGCCCGCCCGCCTTGTAGTGAATTGAAACAAAAGGAATGGGCTGGCGAGTATCATTTTCTATAACAACACCCCGTATTTGAGATTGCAGCAAAAGAGGAAGCAGAAGCAATACAATGAATATCAGTAACTTCGGTGGATTTTTCGCCTTCATGTTAATCATTAGTTATTGCACAAAGTGTTTTTATTTTTTTAAAATTTTTTTTGCGGCAAAGATAGTTACATATATATTTAATTAGCAATGCCAAAAATTTTTCACCCTTACAATTTTTGTATTCTGACTAACACTATTTGGCTTTTAGCCAATATCAACCAGAGGGTCGTCCTGCATAACAGTCTGGCTTACAGAAACATAAACTTTACGCACTATACCTGCAACTTCGGCAGTTATATTATTTTCCATTTTCATTGATTCCATAATCAACAAAACATCACCCTCTTTTACCGCCGTCCCTTCGTTAGCAACAATTTTTACAATACTCCCTGGCAGTGGCGATTTTACAGTTTGCGTTTCACCTGATGAAACAGTAGAGGCTGCCTGCTGTGGCGCGGAAGAAGGAGTTGTTTTGGCGGCAGGAGCAACGCTAATAGGTGCAGTTATATCCTGTTCCACTTCTACGGAATATTTCTTCCCGTTTACAAGCATTTCTACAATATTGCCTTCTGCCGAAATAACTTCGGTTTGATATGGCTTCCCGTCTATTTGAAATTTAAAACTTTGCATATATTAATTTTATTTTTTATTTAATTTAAAATATTTTATTCTTTTATAAATATGGCTCGATGAACATTGCCGTCTTTTGTTTTAACATTAACGATATATGCTCCTGCTGCATAATTAGATACATCAATACCATTTTTCGTTTCTTCAACTTGTGACACTTTATTTGCACTTAACGTATAAATAGCAGCATTTTCAACATCATTACATTCAATATAAAGGATTTTTGAAACAGGATTTGGATAAACAAAAATATCATTTTTTGCATTAGTTGTTTCCAAATCAGTTTCCGTATTATTAATCGTAATACTTAATTCTTCCGAAATCATCGGATAATTTGTTGTAACTACCCGGATTTTGTAGCCATCACCATTTTCAAGACCTTCTGGTATCTGAACCGAAAATTCACCACTTTCGTCTGTTTGAACATAATTTAATACCGTCGGCGAATCAAACGAGCCGAATTCATCGGATAATTCTAAGGACACAATATTTGCATCGGCATTCAAATTATCGGGCGACATTGTTCCCGTTATTGAAAATGTCACACTCAGCATATCTTCCGATGAAAAAATATCTTTTCCACTTGTATTTTCAATAGTTAATGTCGGATTGTAAATCATCAGCATATCATCAACATATACACTGTCGTTTGCATTTCCGCCGCCGGGAGTTTTATTTGTCGTAATACTGATTAAAATGTACATTGGGTCAGCATTGTTTACATTTTCAGCATAACTATTGTAGTCAAAAGGAATAGAAAGCCGCTGCCAGCCTTTTGTTGCTGTTGCAGAATAATCCGCTATTGCTTTTGCTATAACATAACTTTCCATTGTAGAATTATTATTCGGGTCTTGGTAGTCAATGTCTCCGTGTATCACTGCCGAAATTCTCGCCTGATTGGCGGTGCTGATTGGAACATATTTTGCCCAAATAGTCAAAGAATCGGGTCTTGCGGTAAATGGCATATTAAAATCGGAAGTGCTTCGTATGGTTTTATTACAATTATTAATATTTGAAGGGGTCATACTATTTGCTTGAATTTGCCCTGTGGTAACATTTCCATTTGCAATAGCAATAACAACTGACCTTGCCCAAATTACTGCACTTGTTGCTCCTTGTGTGCCGGGGCGAACAACAGGGGAAACATCGATTTGCTTTGCCCTTGCCAAAGTTGCATAAGTACCTGCATTTGTTCTGAAAGAACTCCAACCTATCGGCTCCTGTTCGTTTGTGTAAACCTCTTCCCAATTCTCAAAACCTGAATTAGCCACTTGATTTTGGGCATTAATATTTGAAAAAAACCACAAATTTGCTGAAAACAGCAAAGTAAAAAACAATGTAAAATGTTTATTCATAATTAATTAATATTTATTTTTTTATTACTAATTTTTCAAATTTTAAATGTGCAAAGATATATATTTTATATCAAACTTACTTAATCGTAAAAAAAATTTAGTAAAAATTTTATTCTCTTTAACAGAATTTTTTACGTGTTCAATCAAATTTTTCATTAATTTTCTTAAAAAGATAATATGCAAATTCAAGTAAGAAATGCAACTTTTTTATTTTTTTGTAAAAAAGAAAAAAATATTAATTTTGCATATAATCACGATTTTTCAATCATATCATATTTAAGAAGAAAATCACGATAATTTTTTTAATGAAAAAAATATATTTTATATTTAATTTGGTATTTTTAACAAGCAATATTTGTTATTCACAAATAAATATTGATTTATCAGAATATCCTTTTATTGATTCTGCAAAAAATAAAATTATTATTTATAATAAACCCATTTATTTTAATGATTTTTTCAATAAAATTGATACTTTTTTGTTAGAAAAAAAAGGAAAGATTAATATTTTACATATCGGTGCTTCACACGTTCAGGGAGGTTATTTCACAAATTCTATTCGTATGAATTTTGATATGTTAAACGGTGAAAATGTAACTTCTCGTGGGCTGATATTCCCATTCAAAGTGGCAAATACAAATAATCCGAAAAATTATCTGGTAAATTTTACAGGCAAATGGACTTCGGAGCGCAATGTAATGCGCTCGTATTCAATGCCTTTGGGCATTGCAGGAATTGCCGTTGCAACAAGCGATTCTAATGCAACAATTTCGGTTTATCTTAATACGGACAGTGTTTTGCGCCACCGTACATTCACTCGTCTCATTCTTATAGGTCATAATACTGATAAACAAATGATTACACCTATAATTATTGCAAATCAAAAAGAGTTCTTCCCCTATTTTTTTGATGAAAAAACAAACGCTTACACTTACGAACTGAATGAAGAAGCCGACATTTTTACCCTTGCTTTCAGAAATAATGACACTTTGGAACACACATTTATTGTCGGTGGCTTTATTCCCGAAAATGACATGCAAGGAATTGTATATAACGAAATTGGAGTGAATGGAGCAGCGGTATACTCATATTTGAATTGCGAAAATTTTGAAAGCGAAATCAATCTCATTAAGCCCGATTTAGTTGTTTTTGGAATTGGAATCAACGACTGGGTTAACAAAACTATGAACGAGAAAGACTTTATTAATAATTATAATCGCCTTATTGAACAAATTAGGCGTATTTCACCGCACTGTGCAATGATTTTTATAACAAACAATGATTCTTATCGGCGAGTGAAAGTACGCCAAAATCATCGCACACGTTATGTTTATAATGTGAATACCAATGGATTACGCGCGCAGCAGGCATTTTATCAACTTGCCAAAGAAAACAATGCTGCCATTTGGGATATATTCTCAATTATGGGGGGACTGCACTCAATGCAGCAATGGGAACTAGCCGGTTTAGCAGCAAAAGATAAAATTCATTTTTCTGCAAAAGGTTACAAATTGCTCGGAGATTTATTTTTTAATGCACTGATTGAGGCAAAAAACAATTAATAAATACAAAAAAATATTAATTTTTAAAATAAATTTTATGGAAAAATGGAAAAAATTTTAGAACAACGCAATATTGCTCCAACGGCTATTCGACTGCTGGTTATCAGAGAAATGCTAAAATTTAACCACGCTTTTACACTGGGAAATTTAGAGGAAAAGCTTGAGACAATAGATAGATCAACCCTATCGCGTACAATAAATCTCTTTCACTCTAAACATTTGATACACAGCATTGACGATGGTTCAGGGGCAATAAAATATTCCGTTTGCAGCGAAAATTGTATGTGTGAAGTTGCAGATTTGCATCCGCATTTTTTTTGCACAAAATGTCGCCAAACAACTTGTTTGGCTAATGTTGACATTCCCCAGGTAAAATTACCTGAAAATTACATACTTACAAGTATAAATTTTGTTCTCAAAGGAATTTGTGGAAATTGTAATAAGAATTGAATAACTAAACAATTAACCATTTTTAGTTAATTTTGACTATTTGATTTTTTTAAGATAGAAATCAATTTTTTCAAAAACAGTAATTAAATTTGAATTTTCACGTTTTGTTTCCAGCAAATTAACGTCAATAACAATGTCGTAGATTGAAATTTCGAGTTCCTGTAATCCTATTTTGCATGTAGCGTTGGCAGTAGCAACGGTGTACATTGTTGGTAATGAAGGAGTTGCATTAAGGTCAATAAGCAAATCAAAATCATGAGCAGCAATATCGTTGAGGATGTGCGCCTTCGGGCGAGAAAAAAAATTGGTATCGCGTTTACTGAAAATAGCTTTATTCCAAAAGTTTTGCGAAATTTCTTTTGGGAAATTAATTTTATCACTATAAATCAGCGTTTTAATCTGTTTTCCTTCCTGCTCGTATCTGCCTACAATTTTATTAAGTTCGTTATTATCCAAACACACAGTATCAGCAAGCAACAAAATTTTCTTTATTTTGTCGAAATTAACAAAATTACTACTTGTTTTATGTTTTTTTTTGTTAAAATATCTTAAAAATAAAAAGGTTTTTATATTCATAGTTCTTTATTCAAAGCAATGAGAAAAATTTTTAAAAATATACGTTTGGCAAAAGTATAAAAAAACAGAGAAACCGCAAATTAATAATTAATTTTTATTGAAACAATACTATTTCAATAAATTAACAAAAATAAATCCTTTAAAATTCTCACTACAAGCATATTGCACATTTTCCTGCGGTCGATTTTCCGGTTCGCAGGCGATTTTCGGTCATCATTTTTATTCTTGTACGCAAGTTAACAATATTTATTTTATCAACAATTTCTGCGGCAAAGGCATACATAAGCAACAAACGTGCCTCATTTTTTGAAATGCCTCGTTGCTGCATATAAAACATTGCCTCATTATCAAGTTGTCCGATTGTTGCCCCGTGAGAGCAACGAACATCATCTGCATAAATCTCTAACTGCGGCTGTGTGCGCATTTTGGCATTCTGGCTCAATAAGATATTACGATTTGTTTGAAAGGCAGAGGTTTTTTGAGCATCTTTTTCAACGAAAATTTTCCCCGAAAAGCCGCAGAGCGAGTTCTCATCTAAAATATATTTAAAGAGTTCGGTGCTATTGCAATTGGTCTGATTATGAAAAATCGCAGTTGAGTTGTTTGCAGATTGGTTTTGATCGGTTGTAACAAGTCCGCAAAGCGTTGTGCGCGCTTGCTGTCCGTTGAGATAAATATCTGTATTATTGTGAGTTATGCCATTGTGTAAAGTGATAAGATTTGTCAAAACGTTTGAATTATCTTTTTGTTCAATAAAAACCGAGGAAAAGTTAGCAAAATTAAGTCCGCTATTTTCAAGTGTATAATATTGAAAATCAGCATTTTCATCTACAAAAATTTCTGTAACTCTGTTTGCAAAATAATGAACATCTCCTGCCGTATGTTCGCAAACGAGCATTTGTGCTTTGGCATTTTTTCCAATGATAATCAAATTTCGACTGTTTGCCATCAAATTTGCAGACGCCCGCATCAGATTTATCAGTTGGATTGGCTTATCAAATATCACATTATCAGGAATATACATAAAAAATCCATCTTGGGCAAACATTCCGTTTAGTGCAACAATTCCGTCATTTTTATTAGCTGTCAGGCTGGCAAAATAAGAAGCAATAAGTTCGGGCTGTTGCTCAGAAATCGTTTTAATACTACCAATTATCACTCCCTGCGACAATATCGCAGGCTGTGGATTACCTATAAAATCGTCATTTACAATTAAATAATTATAATTGCCGATACCACTCACATCACAGCAAAAAATATTTTGCGGGTCATAATCGGTTTGCAAACGCCTTATATTGAGACCATATTCGTGTTCTAAGGGCTTTTTCATATCAGTATATTGATATTTTTCATCTGAATTATCAGGAAATCCTGTGCAACAGAATTTTTCAAATTCCGCTTGGCGAATATTGTTCAACAGAGATGACGAATTTTGACAGATAATATCTCTGGTTTCGTTGAAAAGATTGATATATTGAAGTTCTTTCTGCATTTTAATTTTAATTTTATTTTTAGTAACTACATACAAAAATATCCTAACATAAATTTTGTAAAAAACACCTATTTTTTTTGCAAAATTACATAAAAGTCTTGACATATACACAGACCGATAAAAATTCGATTTAACAACATCACTCCACTTCGTTCTGTTCGGTGTCGGCTACGCAAGATTGACAAAAAAACCACAACTTTCTTAACTTTGTGGGATTGATTAAAAAAAAGTTCAATATGAAAAAAGTATGTGGTTTAGATGTGCACAAAGATAGCATATTTTGTGCGATTTACAATGGAGAGAAGTATTCAGAAGTAAATGAATTTTTTAAGATAATCAATCATCGTTTTACGTAATGTTTGAGTACCGATAATTCCTATTGTTTTTGTCCTTGCACTTTTTTGTGATCAAACGGG
>Ga0123357_10004697_pt1 | contig 16137 bp, 9 predicted proteins | sample TergutEmb28metaG_FD_89873 | JGI IMG/M metagenome (GOLD analysis project Ga0123357, IMG submission 89873) | Embiratermes neotenicus P4 segment gut microbial communities from Petit-Saut dam, French Guiana - Emb289 P4 | ecosystem: Host-associated > Arthropoda: Insects > Digestive system > Gut ... | reverse complement strand
CTTTTTTTAAAAAAAATAAAATAATTTCCCCCCCCCCCCCCCCCCCAAAAAAAAAGATAATATTAAGAAATACATGGCATTTTTGTGGAGGAAAGAAATGGTCATTGTGCAGCATCTCTTTAAGAAATGCAGTAAATATCCTTGTTACCTAAATATGTAAAATGTGTTCCTTGGGCTGTAGCCCTATGTGCGTCCTATATATAGGATGACCGTAATTGACGGGTTAAGCCAGTTTTGGCCAGTTTCTAAGCAGCTTGAAATTTATTGCGATCAGTAATAACATTGTGGCTGACAGAGTGGCTATGGAAGTAGAAAATGGGCATTATGTGTCTGACTTGGAGGAAAACTGCATTACCCAGGAGAATCCCACACAAGGACATTTTCTGGGGTATGGGAGAAAACTTAGCCAGACAATTCTTGTTCTGTTCTGGGAACTTCCATTGTTTTATTACAGAACTCGTATGAAGGTATGGAGAAAATACAGACTGTTGGCAGCGATGCTAATAGAAAATGAAATCATATTTCGTACAATATTTCCAATGTGAAAGGAGTGAGTGTGTACATGTACGTGGATGTTGTATGCCTGCGTGGTTTAATTCTGTAACGGTATTCACAAAGCAAAAGAATTTTGTATATTTCTTCCAAGAGGACTATATTCTTTTGTGAGTTCTGCCCAGAACTCATTATTAACAAGATGTTTTTGTGCTGCTTGTTAGCAAATGGTAACATGTATAGTTGGTTAGTATTATGCTTATGTGTACTCTTGTCTACAATTTTCTTCAGTTTTGGGTGGTGGCTGGTGTCTTTAGCTTGGAAAGTGTGTTATTGACCTGCTGTCCATTTTATGATTACATTGCAATACTAGAGTATGTACTCCTGTATTGTGCACACCTTTTTCTGAAATAGGTGATTAAAGAAATGGGGTGTTTATCTTACGTGGTGGTTTTCATGTGAACAGATAGCTTGGCATTAAATTATATAATGGATTCAGTGCAGCGGTATATGATGCATGCAGTAACACATATCCCATCTTCACTTTCAGTGACATGCCACTTCTGATAGCAGATCATTTGTGTAGTTATTCCAGTTTGCCATGGTAGGCAGCTGTATTGGGCCCCAGTAATACAAACACAATTGTAAGGTGTGGGCATGTCTTGTTATAAAAGCTGTTGTATCTGTACTAAGATGAGTAAGCTGGAGAGTTTGGTTACCATGGGCGATAAACTGATGAGGCAGTACATATTACCTGATCTTTCATCACCGCTCCTCCTCCTCCTCCTCCTCCTCCTCGTGCATTAAGTTCTAAATCATGGTATTTTATGTAGGTTCTTTTTCAAGACTGTGATGAAGTAAGGCAATTTGCGACTATTTTTGGACATTTCAAAGCCATTTTGCTTACTACCAACCATTACTGTCAAAATTAGAATAACGTATTATATTTGTATTTCATTCATTCTTTCCATCCTTCCTGACACTTTCATTATAAATGCAGCTTTTGTCCAAGGAATATTACTCCAGGGTGCACATAATGCATGAGGCTAAGTGGTACGTGATTAAAGTATTGTATTCTAGCAGTGGACTGGGTGGTATATTCAGCTGTTTTCTTGCTGTGTCAAGTTGTACTACACACTTTTCAAGTGGCTTGGTTTCCTCTTACACCAATGTTATTATAAGTGCTATTATTCTGTGATGTTTGTTTCAGGACTGGTGCAGTATTTTTTACCCATATGATTGTATGTTTGTGGGGATGTTTACTTGTCACTTGTAATATAAGTGCCATGATAACACATTATGAATGTTACGAAGTAGATATGTGATAAGAGAGTTAATATTGGAAGTTTGTTATGTTTCTGTGAACTAGTCAGCTGTGTTGTAAATTGCATTTGCTGATATAACAAAATGGGGCAAATATATTTTTCTTTTAATTTATTTCTTCCTGATAATTAAAGTTGTACTTTTGTATATGAAATTGTTGTAGTAATATATCACTCACTTGGACAGTTTTCCCATCCAGGCTCCTTTCCTTGTTTCTTATTTCATCTTGCTGCAGGGCTGATAGAGTATCATGAATCTGTTAAAGGTACTGTACATTTTGTTGTGTGTTTGATACTCTTCTCTGTCTACTAGCAGCTTGGTCAGTGCACAGTTAGTAGTAAGTAGTTGTTAGTATCAGAGTAGTAGTTGTAGTAGTTGTTGGTTCTGATTTGACAGAAAACTAATCATCAAGGGACTGCTATCTCTTGCAGTTTGACAAAAAATGTGTTATCTCTTTTGTTGTTTTTTTACTGATTGCCCAGATAATGTCCATCAAATCTCTTGTGTATCTTGCATGTACAGTTCAGTCTCATCCAAGGAAAAGTAAGGTGTTAGCCTTTATCGTACTTATGAGTGAAATTTTGTGCCTTGTCTATTATCTCAGGCAAAAAAATCTTAACCTTTCAGAGGATTTATGTGCTTTCATCTTCATGTGAAACAGGGAAAGGGGGATAGATACTAGCTGTTTTCTAACAGGCCTATCAGAGTGGGTTCTTCCCTTTTCCTATGCCTTATAAAGACGAAGGCAGATCCATTCTTTTCAGCCTGATATGATGGATATTGTCCAAAATTTTAGTCATGATTTCACTGTATATCATCATCAGAATTCTTGAGAGCTGAATTGAGTCTGTATGTTTGTTAGGATTTCATTCCCTTGTGATAAATGTCATTGGTTACTGCTTTGCTATCACATGAAGTAGATGGTTTGCATTATGTGGTGCTCCAGCATTTTGTTATTCTGTCATAAATTAATGGATAACTGACTACTTTGGCTGTCATGAGTGATGACATAATAGTGTTTGCTGTCAGTTTTGTTCAGTGTTGTGCTCTGTGGGTAAAAAAGATAAAGGTAAAGTTCACCATAGAACAAGCCACATAGGCCCAGAAGGGGAGTAGAGGTATAGCTGTGCTCCTTCTTTATCCTTGGCACTAGGTGGGGGTGGGTTGTCATTGCCACGCCCCAGCCACTTAACCCCCAGGAATGACCCGGTACTCATTGTGTAGGAGGCTGGGTGGACACCAGGGCTGGTCTGGGTGGGTGCGGAAAATCTCACTCCCTTCTCCATCCAGCCCATATTGAGTCGCTATACCGACTACCCCGTCCCAGCCCATGCTCTGTGGGTTGTCTGTCACTGTAATAAAAGTGGAACAAGTTCTACATATTCAGATAATATGAATTGATATCATGACTTAGTAAAAAAGGAAATGATTAAGAAGGGTGAGAGTAAAGTCCTTTAGCCATATTTTGTTGTCACATTGGACAGATATGATTTAAAATGTGCATTTATGTGTTTCTGTTTGTTTGCAATATTCTGTATCAGTTTTTGTGTTATGTAATATTGTACAGAATTCACATTATGTATTAAATGTGTCAGCACAGATATGCATGCATGTGTGAAATTTAATGTTCTTGTGCTGTAAGTTGTGTTGTATTGTTTTCTATTAGTAATTTATTCACTTAGATGTTGAATGGTCTTATTGACTGAGATATGACATCGCATGTGTTTAATGATGATTGAGATGGGTCACTGTCATGATGGTGGGACACATACTCAGGCTGTGAACAAAAGACATGGCCTCTTGATGTGGAGAGTAGCTGTGAATATACTGAATATGTGTCAAGGGATTGTCGATCAGCTTGGTAGCTGGGTGGGTGCCTGACATCTCGTTATGAAAGGACCAATACATCACAGAATGTTACACAAGGCCTTGGGCTTGGACTGATGATTCTGTAACAACCTAAGATACAAAAAACAGACTTTAGATTGGAACTTGAAATGCCAGGTGCCTGTAGAGATCAGTTTCATTGTAAATTACAAGAAAATTAGCAAAATATACATGGGAGGGTCAAAATGGTTCTGGAATTCAATCATTTTGCAGTAGCAACACTTCCTCTTAAAGTGAAGGGTTGGATTTCACAGGGGTAGTAGACCCTCTGTCTTCTGTGGAGCTAGTTGGAACAGGTTGAGACATGTTGATGGCCTGTAGTTGTTGGCTGTGGAGTGTAGATATGCCACCAGTTCTTCGTGTTACATCTCAGTTTGAACAGCACCTGAACATTGGGTTCTTATGCAGACTGGGAACAATTAACCTCATAAACTCTTATGAACATGTCTGTTCTGAGCTGAGTTCCTTTTTGTATCTCTGTGTCTCTGTTGCTGTCACACACACTGCCGCCTTTAGCAGTCCTGTTACTGCCTATAGAAATATGCCTGACCTGGTAGAATGCTTGTGAGATTATATCATTCCTTATATCTCATGTTACTTGTTATTGGTGAAACTGATGTTTAATCATCTGGTTTGTGATTGTTGTGTTGGAGCTTTAGCTTAAGTTAACTCATGCATGTCACAGTCAGAGTTTGGTAGTTGTTTGTTTGACTAGCTCTGGTATAGAGTGCTATATTTGTATGGATCACATTTTTTTGTCATTATATAAGTCTGGATTATAGGACTGAGGTGACTGTAGTTTAAAGTTTTGAGGAACATAGCTAGTACCAGAAGGCAGGAGAAAATTATGTAATGAGGAGCTTCATAATTTGTACCCTTTACCATATATTCGGGTAGTCAAGTAAAGAATGGTGAGATGGGTAGGAAATACAGCACAGTGGTGAAATAAAGGTAAAGCAGTCCCGTTACAGGCCCGGATAGGCCCAGAGGGTTCCAGGAAGTTAAGGTTCCCAGATTTCGTGACAACAGCACAGGATGGTGGTGGGTTGTCAGCCTTACGCACCGGCCGCCTTTACCCCCAGGAAATACTCCCGGTACTTATTTCTGTTAGAGGCTGAGTCGACCCCAGGGCCATAGTGCAATCGGAAGGATTTTATGTCAATGAAAAACCCACTGACACCAGCTGGGATCGAACCAGCGACCTACCGATTTGTAGCACAGCACCTTAACCACTGTGCTACCGCGGTCCCAACAGTGGTGAAATAAGTGTGTACAAAAATCAAGTCAGTAAACCTGTGAGACCAAAGAATATATTGCTTCCACTGTTTTGTCCTGACATAAAATGCATTTTTGGCCTTTTGCACAGTGCTTTGAAACTACATGGGATCATATTCCTGATCTGATTTTGCTGAATACCCTGAAAATGTATCTGAACTGAAATACATTTGAAAGCTGTCAAAAATGCTATCATGCATCGTAGTGAAATGAAGAGAAAAATGCCCTAATTTTCTTTTTGATTCAGAAACTCCTTTTGAAGACACTGAGGTTAAGATGAAGAGTATTTTATATGGTAATGTGATGTGTGTTACCATGTTTGAAGAACATACATTTCTTGTACTTAAAAATGAAGTGCTAAGAAATATATCTGGATCCCGGGGATGTAAGGAGAAATGGAGGCAATTGTATAAAGAGATCTTTTTTCTCTTTATTAGTCCTGCGGTGTTATTTTTGGGAGGTTAGGTCAAATAGGTATGAGAGTTTGTACCTGTAGCTTATGTGAAACTCTTCTCTGTCAATAGAGTTGCAGCAGCAGCAACACCAGCAAATAAGTGGCAGTGACCAGGGTACAAGTTCAATGCTGCCACATCAAATGTTGCCTGTCATCAAGAGGGAGCCAACAGGCAAGTCATTCACTTTTTGTAACAGTGAGGCTAGCTTTACAGTGTTCATTTGTGTTTCATTTCCTCCTTTGGTGAGGATAAACTTGCTGTGTTGCTGTACGTCTTGAACCACTGTAATCAGACATACAATTTATGACACATGTGGAACAAAAACACACAGAATTTTTTTTATGACCAGGCTGACCACTACAGAGCAGCCTGCATCATCCGTCGCTATGCCGCAACAATGCCATCTGCTCTGCAGTGAGCAGCCCAGTGGTAAAAAATACTCTTGTCTGCTTACAGATTTAGTCAAAAGCTCTTGGTGTATTAAATGTTAAAAGTGTGGTGACAGCACAAATCTCTGACGTTTGTGTCTGTAGTTGAAGGGTATAACCATGGATACTGCAAAAAACTACATCATTAACACAGATAATTATTTATTCATAATTTCTTATAGTTTTGCAGCACAGATGAAAGCAATTAAAGAAGTGTATACATCATTGTACCACATATACTTGTCTCTGTAGTGACTTTTTTATTCCCTCTTTCTTTTATTCACCGTTCAAGTGAGAGTATTTCCCTCATAACTCTACTCTTCCATTTACTTCTAGTTTTACCTGATTGTTTTCCACCATTTTTTTTAACTCTGTTATATTTGAACCTACAACTCAGTTCTCATTGCTACTGAAGTATGTATTACAGACACATTTCATCTTTCCAGTGTTTAATTTCTGGACAGGTTAGTAGTTTGTGCTTATGATAGACTTGAAGCATTAGTGAGGTCTGTAAAGTTCATACACCAACAAATACACTCTTTATTAAACTTTATCGAGTTTAATAAAGAGTGCATTTGTTGGTGTATGAAATTTATAGGTACCAAAATATGCAGTACAATGATTAAAAAAATCATTAGTGAGGTGTTGCATGTAGGTATGTATCATTGTGTTATGCCTCATGTTATGTATGGATTTTTAGTAATGCTGTTTTTATGATTGTTTGCAGATACAAAGTTTCCCCCACCATATGTGTTTCAAGGAGGCATTAGGTCACCATACACAGCCATGCCAAGTCCTTCCCCTCAACCTTCCATCTCCCCTCACAGTGCTGGCCGTACCCCTTCGCCAATGGACTACGGTGCTCCTTTGTCACATCCATACCAAGGTATGCATGGTCCTGGATTACTTGGTTATGAGCAGGGTTCTGTGACATACAATATGCCAGCAAGGCATACGGACTTCATGAGTGCTGGAAAAGTGACTAGGAACTTATCTGCTGACACTGCAAGCTCAGGACTGGGTCACGTGATTCACGGAGTGAATGATTTAAATGCTGGAGCAGGAGGAATCACTTTGTTCAACAACTCTTCTGGGATGAGCACAACTCATAATATGATGCTCACTGGGATTGGAGCAAATGCCACAATCTTGCCAGGCATGGCAAGTGAACACAACTCGGGCATACCTGTGGGAGCATCTGGCATGATGGGAATGAACCATATCAGTCTGGGTCCATTGGGTATTGCCCAAGGACTAAGCAGTAGAGCCGAAGTGCCTATGAACCTTGCACCAGTTATAGAACTGTCGGGGATTAATGTTCCAATGACACCAAACATAGCTGTTACTCATAACATGGGCCACGCTATGACTGACGGTAATATATTGGACTTGGACAATCAGCAGCAGTTTAGTTTAGATTCTGGTGATTTGATGAGCATGGGTTTAATAGAGCCAAATCTTTCAGAAAATCTGTCCAGTAGTCTTACTTTATCTGAAAACAAGCATCAGCTGCAGCAGGCAAGAGATGTGGAACCTGTAGAGAACATGACCGATAGCTTCACAAGCCTTACAAAAGAGATTTGCACTTTGAACGATATGTGTAAGGGTAGTGCTGTAAGAGATCACCAGTGATATGTTACGTATAATACAGCGGAGACAATGTGGCGTGTCGTACATAGTGCAATGTCTTGCAGCACACACACTGCAGCTTTAAAACTGTGATGAAGTATTTCATTGCATTATTAAACTTGTCTAATGTAGCTGTGCAATTTTGAAATCCCATCTTCTGTTTTGAAAAAGACTTCCATGACTTTAAGTTCTTAACACATTTAAGTTATACATTGAGAAATTATAGTTGCACCTCTTCAGGTAGTTTATTAAATTGTTGATTTATAAGCAGATGTTTATTGGAAGGAGTTTTGTTACATAGCATTAGGATTATCTGTCATAGTTTTAGTGTGCCGATAATATTGTTTATGCATACCCATATAAGTGTGCTGTCTACACCGTGCTTGTTAATTCAGTGACAGTGCTTGAAATGCGTACATGTGCAAAGGTCAGATTGTGTCTTGACATGAAAGTAAACATTTGTATGGAATTCCTGTGAGGTGGTACATTCTTTAGAAATGTAGAGTGGAAGTGAATATGGGATTTACCTTTGATGTGCAACATTTACAAGGGAAGTCATGTTTGATAATGAGACCAAGAGGATGCCCATACCTGAGTGAACATAGACATTTAAATATTCATGCACCATGTTGTATTTTGTTAACTAAATACAGCCTTTATCACAGTGATATGCAAATATGTACCACTGTGTGTTTTGGTACAGCAGTATGAACTTTAGGCATGCATGCATGCAGAGTTGTCTTTTATGACACTAGACTGTACGTTAAAAGTTAAAAAGTCCAAAATTTAATGTATGTTTAAGTTCTAATGGTATGTGTAAAATTATGTGTGAAGGAAGAAGTGTCTCTAGTATTGTGTGGATACATTTTATTTGTATTAATTTAATCTTCTGAGCTTTCTTGTGTCAGATACAGTGTTGCAGTGGTTTTACTGATAATCACTTTCGTAGGAAATTCAGGATCATTTACCATGTGCTGGTCACTTGTAATGACGTTGTATTTTGATGATCTGGCATTCATTGGAGTGTGCTGCTGATGCATCTCATGGGTGTCTATGTTCCTAATTTTATTATATGATTATGATATATGTTTCTGGTATGTACTAAGTATTTACCTGTTTTATATTAACAAGTGAATACTTGGAACATATGATAAGACCACTGCCCAGTTGTTTGTGTATGTGACGTATGAAAGTTTGTAAAACCAAAATAATACAAACGCAATATGTCCGTGTGATACTAGAGACACTTCTTCCTTGTGCATGGTGTTGTACATAATATTAACACTGATGTATGTTCAGTTCTAGCCTTATAGCTTGTAAGGTACAGTCTTTTATTGTCATTGTAATGCATTCTTGAAACTATAACTCAGCATGTGTGCATGCCTAATGATATGGATGCACTGCAAAGCATAGTGGTCTGCAGGGTGTGTACTAAAATGCTTGGACATATTGAAGAGTGAGTTCTTCATGTGAAAACAAAGAAACAAATGCTCATAAATATGTGTCCAGAAATGAGTGGTCTTTGAGTTTAATTGCAAGATTACATTCAACAAGAAATGCCTTAACTATGCAATATTTTACTTGTAACTGACATAGTACAAGTACAATATGTGTTCCCACTTAATAATGATTGGTTTATTCTTTATCAAGTTACAGTTCACAACCAGTGCCCAAAGTGTCATCCACTGAATCAGTGCACACATGGATGTGTCTGAACGTAGACTGTCGCACCCTTTCAAAGGTTGGAGGGAGTTGTGAATAGTCTGACTGGCATAGATATGTGTCAGTGAAGTGTCTGAAGTGTCTCTTCATTTTCAATTGGACCTGAATAAACTAGGGGTTTAAAGTGTCCCCACTGATAAAAATCCCAAGGATAGGTCAGCATGTTGTTGGGCTGTAACTCGAAAACTGATTGCAAAAGTGTATTGACATTCCCTTTGATCCTTGTGTTTGTGTGGGTAATTCATGTATGGATTTGTCCAGTCATATTAGACACATCCTGTGTATTTGTGTATCATTTTGATTAAATGTTGTATTTGACTATACATGCAGTATTTGAAAGTATGCAGCATTTTCCTGAATAGGCAAATCTGTATACCTGTGTATCTGTTGTAATTCTACAAGGCAGTCTGCATTATAACACTTATTAATACTTGAAACTTTTAGTGGTTTTATTTCAGTTTATCTAATCAAGAATGAGATAGAACCAAGATGGGAAGTTGATAGTGGTGGACATGTCAGTTGCCAGTAATTCACCTCCCCATCATGCTGCGACTGGCTGTAAGTTGTCCGTTCTCATGCAGAACTGTATATGTTTACAGAATACATGGATCTTTGTGTGTACATTTCAGTGTTACAGTGGTGGGCATTTAGTGCCCTCACCTTTACACCAAACACATTGATGAGATTGTATTCAGGAGTGAGGAAACTTGGTTTGAAGGTGGATGAATTTGTCAGATGGACATAGTAATAGAAACCTGAGGTAAAGAGACTCCAAAAATTGTTGGGGGTGTTAAAATTGATATTGTTTGAAAGGTCCAGAGTTTATTAATATGCCTAGTTCACCCTTTTTGACATTTATTGTAACTTGTAATACCTTAGGTCTTTTTATTTTAGTTTCTTGATCCAGGTGATTTGGTGGTTGTCGTATGTGAATTCTGTTTCTTCAGTCATTTCTTGGTTGTGAAAAAACGAGTATGGTATTGTGTGCTATTTTAAGTTTAGTTCTGTGAATCATGTGTATATGTTTAATCTTTGACCCGCATGCAAGCATGTAGTCGTTTGGAAATTGATGCAGTGTGTGGTCTTCAGATATTTACACATTAATTGCTGACATTGCCAATATTAGCAGTGTTTGCCATTTTTAGTATAAAGCGTAAGCTGTGAGAAATTTAACTCGCAATGTTGAGTACAAAGTGGGGAATTTTATGTTGATACTGCAAAGCAACAAACGGAGTGGTAACAAAATAACCAAGATTTTAGTCCAGGTTTTGTGATACCTTGTAGAAAAAAAAAAAGAGATACATTGTGGGACTAGGCTACAGGCGGGGCAAGAGAGAAATTGTTGTGTGATTCCTGGCACAGTAAAAGCTGTTTTCCAAAGAGTCCAGACCAGCTCTGGGGTCCAGAAGGCCTTCTGTTCTGTAAGTACTAGGGTCTTTTTCCAGGGTGTCCAGTTGTGGGGGTGTGAAGCTGAGCACACACTTGCATAGAGTGACACGGTTAAGAATGAATGGAGCTGTACCTCCACTTCCCCCATGCCTTCGTGGCAAGCACAGGGGCAACATTACTGTTACCTGCAATTTACAATGTGTACTACATTAGTTGTATACAGAGAACACAAATGTACTTCTGTATTGTGTAAAGACGTTATTTCACATTATGCAATAAGTGTTAAGTTTATCAATTTAGTTGCTGGATGTGCATAGCACAGTGAACGTTCATTTCCTGATAGGTGAGGTGGACATCTTTTGATCTACCACACTCCCATGGCACAAAAGCCCACCTAACTTCTTGCAGCACCTCTCTTACAGTAGTGAGTAGGATCATCGCCTTTTACTGTTTGTGAATTTGGTTTGAGTGGAGCTTCATCTCCATGCTTGCTTTATATGTAGGATGTACTATGGAATAACTTTTAATTGATAACAGATGGGTGAGCAAATGGCATATGTGCTGTTTTCCATTGATTTTAATATTTATTTGAATCTAAATTTCAATTGGTGGTTAGCCAGTTTGACACTTCAACAAGCATGACATTTTCAAGCACTGTCCAGTAGTTTTGTTCCAGAATGTGTCTTTGTTTTACACATCAGTATGGTTCATCAAGGAACATCATTGTTAGTCATAGTGATTTTATATGTGAGTGACTTTGTTAATACAAAAGGAAATGTAGCTTTAGTGAAAATTTTTTATTATTGCACCATTCTCATTTAGAAGTATAATACATACATAATTTTGGGTATACCCATCTCTGCTAGGTTCAGTTTAGTTGGGTTTTGTATTTGTGGACTCTTTAAGGAATTATCATGTGTACATTCCTTTTGTCTGCAGAACGTCAGTAGAATTCCTCTACTACCAGTAACACATGTCATGTCTGATATTTGTTAGGTAGCATGAATACATTTCCTGCAAGTAGTATTATCATCATTTATTTGTCTAGTAGTAATCCAGTAGACTTGTACAATAGAATAGACGACTACTTAAGGGCAGGCTCCATAGTGACCCGTGCACTTCAATTGGTATCGATATTTTGTGCAGCCCTCTAGCTTATGCATTCAGCAGTTCTACACCTTGAGCAAATTGCAGTATGCTGCTAACAGGGATGTCCTCAAAGTCACCTAGCTTCATAAAATTATATAGGTGCCTGAATCTTTATGTAGTAGACTTATGTCCAGAAGATGTATCTGCCATCTTGCCTGACACTCCCTGTGTATTGCGGCAGTTGCTGGTAAAGTGCCTTTAAGTATATCATGATAGCTTCTTTGAAATCCATGTCTATTGATAACTCACTTGGTACTCATCCCGTCCCATTCAATGCCATTTTACCTATACAATAGAGACAGCATTCTTGCTACAGCTGAATCAACTATTTGTGCCTTGATTTTCCAAGCGTGTCCATTGTATGGGGTATCCCCAGAAAATGTAGTTTTATATATCTACCAAGAACAGCATATCCCAACCAAACTTCTTTGTTAGTGACCAAGTATAGAGTGTGCTAGTGCTGCAGTTAATGATGAGGGGAAGGTGAGTTCACAATTTGAAGCCCACCTTGTGTGAGACAACAGTGGTGAAAGTATTATCTTTGGAAAAAGTTTTTTTTAGAAAAGGGAGTTTTGGTAAAAAAACAAATTCTCATTTGTATGAACATCACATCTGGTATTTTGACCGTGTGTTTATAACTTAGGAATATGATAATTTATTTTTGAAATAACATCTGGCATTGAATAAAAAATCAGTGCTATTACTGGTATAATGTTTAATCAGATCTGTTATGTTGAAGGTGTTTTTCTTGCATTTGCATGGTGATAAAATTGGTAATTGGGGTTTTTTAAAACTAATATTGCACTGAATATGTTTAGTTGAAACATAGTTCAGAATTTAAACAGTGTGTAGTTTGTTTACACCGCAACTTATTTTTGGCAAATAATGTTTCCTTTTATATTTTTATTTGTGATGTGACATGTGTGTGTATATATACACACACACACACACACACATTGGCATGTACAGTTTCTTTTCTCTGTTTAAAGTTCATTAGGGTATAGTTATACTCTTTTACTGCATTGTGTGTATTTTACTGTAGAGACAGAGCACCGCTTTCATTAGAGTATGTTCAGTTTTAATCCTTTTTATTACAAACAAGTCTGAGAAATGAATCACAATGATTTCATTGTACTGTAATCTGTGGTGCACTTCTGTATTCTGTATTGTAATGTGTGCAAAGTTCCTCCTGAAAGACTTCCTGTGGATCATATTGCCACATACTGTCAGAAGAGTGCCCAACAGATTTGAATGTGTGCAGGTTATACAGTCAGTGTTTCTTTCCCCACTCCCCCTCACACCCCAATTTTGTGCATTGTAAGGTACATTCAGTCAAGTTCAGTATGGCGTACAGAAATTGTGTTTCTTGCATGTTTGTCTTTTCATGAAGTTTTTGTTTTTATTTTGTTTTGTTTCAAGTATGTACTGTTTATTGTCGTGAGAATACACCTTCCTTGTTTACCATGCCTGTCAAGCCGTAAGATTCACTTTCAGCCATCCAAGATAACATGAAGTATGTCCTTGCATCAAAGTTAAAAAAAAAAAAAATTTGATGAAAATATAATTTTTCATAATTTTACATAATATAGTTTTAATGCAATATTTTAATATTATTTGTGGGCCAATGTTGAAATTGTGATTGATATAGTTAACCTTGCTGTACTGGCGGTTTTATTCATAACCACAGAATGTTATAGGAGACATACAGCACAAGTATCTACTTGAAGCAATAAAACAGCATTTTTACCACATGATATTGTTCCAGAAACTAAGGTCTTCATACACAAGCTGGATCTACTTATGTGTAATGTACTCTGTTGCCGGATCTGTATAGTGATGACATAAAACTTACGTTTAGGAGCTTATGGACTTCAGTTTGATGCATTTCAAAACCAGTAATTCAACTCCTATTGCCAGTGCAAAATGTTCACACTTTGCATTGAACTGAGATTGAATAACGGCTTTTTATTCTGCTTTGTGTTGAAAGATAGTATTCCAATATATCAAGAGTGCACAGTAGCAGAATTGAGGACAGGGATCTAATAGTACACTAGTTTCTGCTTTGAATCCTGAATGGAATCATGCTGTTGCGCGTCATATTATCTTAGGTGCTTCATGATTGTATTATGACTGGATTGTGTAGCTGAGGTATTCAACGTTGCTATGCTGGAGGCAGAGCTCTGTTACCAGCAGAGTATGCAGTGAGAAGAGTAAACTCAGATATCAGTGTTAATAGAATGCGTCATTCCGTGGCTCTGACAATTTGGATGGGGCGTGATGATTGGGACTTTGTAAAGGTTTACTGGTTGTCTAATGACTTATATTGTACTCTTGTTGTCTCCAAAATTGTGACAGATGGGTGCTTCATTTTGAATAGTGACAATGTTCCTAACAGAACAGGTGAGATTATGACAGGTTGTTGAAGTTCGGAAGGTTTCTTAGATAGTATTTATGCCACATTGTACCAGTATTCTGGCTGTTGCTTTGCTTTGCTCTTTAATACTGTAGGTGCCGAAGTTGCGAACGGTGACTCAACGTGTTTGTGCATGCCATAATTAATATTAAATGTGATAAGACAAAGCAGTAATGTAAACTGTATGAAGAGTGCACCATACCTTCTAGTAAGAAATGGCTGTGTCATGTGTAAGATACACCAAAATGGTGGTATTAATTTTCTGTTACATCATTAATTTCATACAAAATTTTGTGTAATTTTTGTAGCTTGAATATTCCTTACATTCTAAAATAAAAATAATGGATTTGTACAGTCAGCTGCTGTGTGTGTAAATCCTTACAATGCATTATTTTTAACAAGGGAGGTACATAAAAAGACACATTTAAATCTACATAAGTGTTTTCTAACATTGGTAGGTGGGGTATAGCCATGTCATAAGTTAATGCTGTTCATTATTTTGGCATACATTGCAGTCACCATCTTTAGGGCTGATCGCACTGCATGCAAAAACTTACAATATGGCTAAACTCCAAAAGCCAGAATAATAAGTTACAATTAATTATGCAGTACATAAGTATATTTTTAGTATCACATCAGGCTTTTCCTTCATCTGATGATGATGGAGCAAGGACCACAATGTCAAATTACAAAAATTGGCTGAGAAATGTATATGCTTACAGCATGTATGGTATAGACAATATCCTTCTAGGCCCAATATCAGATGGAACTGGCTAATGAACAGATTTGGCTTCTCATCATGTGATGTTATCATGGTCACTGTAAATTAATTCTTCTTTGTTCTCAACATAGAGTGTTATTGTAGTGCACATTAATGGTGTGTCTAAATATTGATGATGTGTAACATGAGTTATTGCCAGTATGTGGAGTGCTTTCAGATAAAGAGCCATGAAATCTTACTTTCCAGTGTGGCCAGATTAATGCTTCACCACGTACTTGAATCATGACTTGCAACCTAAGGGAAAGATTGTATGATTTTAAAATACAGAAAGAATAACCAGATGATGTATCTTGAACCTAGGTCATATATTACAGTGTCCAATGTAACGAAGGCATTGTTGTCCAATAGGTACTTGTGTTTGTCACCTTTTATGTCCTGTAATTTTATTGATTAGATTAGACAGAATACTACTTCTGATCTGTCCATCACTGGAACGTACTAGAGATGAGCAATCCAATTATGTTTAAACCATACAGTTCAGTGAATGTTACATTGAGTATAGTGAATATTTTTATCGGTGATTGTGATCATTGGTACTGTGAGGTTACCAGCTGTCATGACAGCCATTCAAGCTGGGAAAAGAAGTTAAAAGGGAGGCTACGTAATTGTTCCAAAATGCAAAAGTAAGGCACAAGGAAACAAGAACTGATGTTCATCACATTCTCCATTCTGTACAATATAATTCAGTTGTTACTATTCAAACCAACTAATGCACACAATTTTATTAAAATATATATTATTATTTAATAAAATTGTGTGAATTGGTTGATTTGAATTGTAATAAAAGGACATGTCATTTGTTCTTCAGCTTGCCAGTTACTTCTGTAGTGGGAAACAGACTCAGTGTATCCAAGTAAAGTAGGTTATTTGTCAGTGTCACTTGCACAGCTTTCATAAATATTCTTCTTTTATAAACCTTTCAACAAAGTTTGTAGTTTTGTTTCCCAGTACATGTTAATTAATTCTGACATGAATTACAACAACTCTCCATTTTTGTTATCACCTGCCGTCAGTTATTTTGGCTTGTATACTGTATTGAGTAACAAATGTGCACAAGATTTTTACGTTTTGGGTTTTTCCCCTGCAATGTGTGGGTGGAGGGGGGGGGGGGGGGGGTTGAAAAAAAATAGTGGTGGGGATGTGGGGTTTTCATTCCAAAATTACTTTTTGATAGGTTTTTAAATTTTTTTAAAG
>Ga0123357_10004696_pt1 | contig 16137 bp, 5 predicted proteins | sample TergutEmb28metaG_FD_89873 | JGI IMG/M metagenome (GOLD analysis project Ga0123357, IMG submission 89873) | Embiratermes neotenicus P4 segment gut microbial communities from Petit-Saut dam, French Guiana - Emb289 P4 | ecosystem: Host-associated > Arthropoda: Insects > Digestive system > Gut ... | reverse complement strand
TCCTTGTTTCAAACCATTCCTAATAGGGAACCTGTCAGACACATTCTTGCCCACCCGAACTCTGCTATATGTTTCAGTCAGACTCATCTTTATTAACCTTACAAGTTTCCTAGGGATACCAAAACAACAGTACTGGTCTTAGAAAATCCTCATGCTGTTCACGAAGTGCCAGTGCACTTTGTAAGAACCGAAGTGTGGTGTGCAATTAGTACTCGGGTGACAATAAGCATTTTTAACGAAACAGTGAATGGTTTAAATGTACTAGAAGTGAAAGAACATTTCTTCTCCTCCTCCTCCTCCTTCTTCTTCTTCTTCTTCTTCTTCTTCTTCTTCTTCTTCTTCTTCTTCTTCTCCTCCTCCTCCTCCTCCTTCTTCTTCTTCAATCCCTGTACAGGCCCTGTGGGTTTTAGGAGGTTGAAGCTCCCAGATTTCATGATACTCGGCATATGACGGTGGTATGATCGTCAGCCCTACCCAGCGGCCACCTTTACCCCTAGGAAATATTCCGTGTGCTCATTTCCGTTTAGAGGTTCAGTCGATCCCAGGGCCATGGCGCGGTCGGAAGGAGTATGTCAATAAAAATTCCAATGACGCTATCAGGAAACCGAAGCCGCGACCTTTCGGCTTGTAGCGCAGTGACTCAAACAACTACACCAACGCACGCTCCCGAAAAACAATATTCTGTATAAAAATTGCTGTTATTTCAAGATGACAACTATGCCGTGTTTCGTAAGTTTTTTTTTTTATTTTGGCCCCAGAACTTATGGTTACTTGAAATACTGTGGTTCGGCACTTCGAGACTAATCTGAACTAAGGTAGGTCATGCACTTGGTGGGAAACGTGGGCGAAAAAATGGACGTCTCCGCCACGAGGAAAACTTCTAATATCGTACTGGACCCGGGATTATATTAGGGATACCGTACAACCAAAACATAAATCGTATGCCTACCATACAGGTTTGATGGACAACGTTTTTTGCCTCTCTCTGAAACTTAGGGGTGAAACTCACTTAACAGTGAACAAGAGAAGTAATGCACTATAAACATAACCTTGAGACGAGTTCATGCAACCATCCATGCAGAAATAAGTATTTCATATTTTGAGTGTGTGTGTCTGTGGTCCCATATACCCAGCATTGACGCGCATGCGCCACATCGCCATCTATGGCCTGTCTGGATCTAACACATTTTCCCACATATCTCACAAACGGCACATTTTTTTTTTAAAGAATGAACATAAAATGGGTATTGATTTTCTCTACAAGTTTTATCTGAAACGTTTCTCAATTTAAACAGAATTCAGCGAGATGTTATCACAAATGCACACAGGTCTTATGTAGCCTACCTGTTATCGTCAGTTTTTAATGAAACTTGAATTTTCTCGACAGATTTTTGAGAAATATTCATATGTAACATGTCAAGCAAATTCGTCCAGAGGGAGCAGAGTTATTCTACAAGGACGAACAGACGGGCATGACGAAGCTAATAGTCGCTTTTCGCAATTCTGCGAACACGCTTAACAATGCCGTAATTTATTGCCCGCAGCTACAAATATAGTATGGGAATTGGTCAGCATTCGTCAAAACACGTCTTCGCCTTTAACAATTCCATGCAGCAGACCCTTCTTGAGCTCCGGACGAGATGGTGCTGCTCCTGTCAGAAATCGAACTCCCGTCGTGCAGCCTGTAGCTTATACCTACACTACAATATCTCGGCTCCCATTCAAAACACGTTTCATACAACATTTTTGTTACGTGTAGCATCTATCTACTTCCATATACAATTTCACTTGTCTGTAGGCTGCAATGATTCCTTTGCTGCTGCCATAAAACAGAAAGCTGAATAAAGACTGCATGCAGTCATTTGACGTTCTAAAAATAACTTAACGTTCAACATTTTTAACGATTAGCGCCAACAATCTCAGTAACCTGTGCTGAGTAGTATTAGAACTCTTCAGACACCACAGTTACATGGTTAACAAGGCTGCACGGGGAAGTTACGGTACTCTCTGATGGAATGACGTTCATATCAGTACCGTAACAATCTGCGAATATATTTGGAGCTATTGCGAAATGAGGGCAATGCACTATAAGCCTATTTCTCTTAAGCGAGGGGGGAGGGTAACTAAAAATGAAGTCGGATGACTGCCACTGGAAATGGCTCGTCCTTAAATATTTTCAGGAAAATCGGCCAATTTTTTTCGGAAATGTATAGGTAACATGCACGTAAATTACTGCAACTTACTTTCCGAACACAAGTTCATGTCATGCGACTCAATGACACATGATCTGAAGTACCTAAAAATCGATTTATACTGGTTCTCCCTTCTACACGACACATTAAACATTCATCAATTTACAGCACATCGGTTTCTTTGTGTACTATGGTACCGAATTTAACACTTTCAAAAGATAGGCATTTTTAACTCTGTAATCTTTAAATGTCTAACATGATTCCCAAAGTACAGGAATGGTCACAACACTGTATTTTGTGTTTCGGCAAATACCGAGTTCTGCAATATTATCAAAAGAACTTCGGGCTTCCGAGAATTAATAGTGCCGCTGAACTTAAACTACGGGTTAATATGTCATAGCTCCGTTCATGGGCAGTCGAATAACAGTCGAAACATACTTTTCGAACTTCATAATGTGAAGTTAAATTAAAAGACTATCTACCTATATGCAGCAGAAAAAAAAAACTGCATACAAATCATGCTGTATGATCATAATGTTGCAGTTTCGTCGCCTTGTCTCAGGGTAAGGACACTGATCACACTAAACTCTGCCCTGATGGCTACTTCGAAGGTACGAAGTCGATGGCCACAATTCATATGGAAGGAAATGTGGCGGTTAAATTTAAATTCTGTTCCCGGTGATTATAGCCAGCAAAGAGATCAGAAGCTCAATGTGGGTTCCGAACCATGGTGAAAGTATCGCGTTGTGCGTATGGGAATCTGTCGTGTTCAACGCATCTACACACAATGAGGTCTACACAATCGATTGGCCATGTCGATAGAAAATAAAAGAATGAAACTCTAAATAATGATGCGAGTCTGTGTCCAAAACGTCGACATGACTGTTCGGTACAACGCACATTCGCACAGTTTTTCAGATACAAATATATTCATGCAGAACCAATGACACAACAGCTACCCCACTGTAGAGAACCGTAACTAACATTTCCTTAAATTTCGTTGCACTACTACAGACACGTCCCGACTTACGCAACTTTTAAACAGTAAAACAGAATGGAAACGGCATTTTTTAAAACCAGCCCCGGATTTTTCCTTCTGGGAATGAAAGCGGAATTAGGCGAAGGTAGCGGAAAAATACTGCTGGACGATACAACAGGCGTCGGAGCGGTCGAACTGCGGCCGACCAGGTTCCAGTGTATTGGAGTGTGGATTTCTGTTGGGCTTTCTTCTACAGTACATGCACACACATACAGTTGAACTTATACTGAGTTCCGAATTGCGCCGGACCTTCCGGAAGGTAACTACTGCGTTAAGTCGGCGAGTGTCTCTATATCAAAAATGTCTAAAGTTGCAGACGCTGGTAAACATTATTTTTACACTATGAAGCATTTTCTGTGTGTGCTCTGGGTTCTCCTTAACAGATATCAAAATTAAATTCACCCGGAAATGTACAGCATCGTCATCCAATACCAGAATTTACAGAAACCAGTAGATGCCAGTCCTCTTCATATGTTTATTTATGTGAAATTGGAATTAATACCGCACTTTCATTTTCACCTACAAAACGACGTGATGTAGAGATCTAGGCTTGAAGAGCCGTACTTCTAAGGTAGTGACGCACCATTCCCACGCACCAGGTCGACCGGGCGACTAAATTTTGGACCGTGACGCCAAATATCTGTGGGCCCTTAGTCTGTTAGCTTCGTGTCACCCATCTGACGTCTAAAATCTTGAGATGGCTTCTAGATTCTTGGAGAACCTGTGTAACACTGGTTCACAGCTAATTCACACGCACAAGACGACAACGCGACTGCACACAGACCGTATCGCCACGGATAGCTTCGAATTTGACTCCTCAAGAGCTACAGCACAGGACAGCCGTAGTCCATTCGGAGTTTCCAAGCTACCTCACACATACTCAGGAAGATAACCTTATACAGCGAATACCCTTCATTGTGTTCATATTATCTTCGTCTAAACGAACATTTAATGCACCTATTGTACATATCGCGTTCGATTACGTTCTCCTATCTGTTTCGGCGCAAGTCAGCGCTATATTCAGGGAGTCTCATCCGATTTTCGGCGCTACAACCTGCTGTAAACACTTGTCCAAACCTGTTCGTAGAATGCGGTCTTCTCACTGATGCACATCTTCCCAGATTTCGCGGAAGTCACTTGTGATGAATAACAGTTTACACCCATACCAATTATCATTTAACCATCGGAATACATGCCATATCTAAGTTAGTGTTTTTGTTTAGAAACGCCACATCAAAGTAAGCGTTGTTGTTTATAAACGCCACATCAAAGCGTTTCAGTGACTTTAAAAAACGCCATATCAAAGTGTTTTAGGGACTTAGTAACGCCACAACAGCGTGAAGTGTTATGAGACTGTGGGTTTTAACTTTTATTTCGCGAATCTGGAAAAACAGAGCCCATCAGTGGGAAAAACACGTTTGGACAACTGTTGACAGTTGCGCCGAAAAGCGTGAGAGAACGTCATATAACGTGATACGTATAACAGGTGAATTAAACGTTGGTTGAGACCAGTGACTCTAAAACTGGGTTCCGTAAAAGGGTGTCAGGGGTTCAGAGACGAAATGCGTAATGGCGGAAAACAGTATACTGGCGGTCCTAAATTTGTATGTATGAATCAAAATTCGTGTGGCGACAATCGACACTAATGATTCAGTCACTGACAGCATGCAATCAATCGCTGCTTCAATTCAGAAGCTTGCCGAAGACCGCGGACTGAACGGCCGTGCCTTCCGATCGTCATCTAAAGCCAACACACACAGCGGAAATTTTGCCTTCAGTCCGTGGACTGGGCTATCCCTACATTCGCCACACACCTACCGATATGCTTCAGCTTGGATCCTAGCAGCCCGACTATTCATGTTGCTATTGCGATGAGCACATCCGTAATTAATTTTAGACCGAACCGAAACCTTTGTAGCTGATGAATCATAGCCTACTGTTTGTAATTGCCCAGTAACAGTTCATATGCTTTATCCCCACATATCCTACTTTAAATACGATTTATTCTTTACCTTCCATAAACAGAACGTGGGCCGGGATAAATCGGTCGGTATAGCTACTAGCTATGTATGGGCTAGACAGTCCGGGGATCGAATTCCGGTAGGGGCGAGATTTTTCGCAACCGTCCAGACCGTACCTGGGGCCCACACAGCCTCCTGTACAATGGGTATCGGCTATTTTTCCCGGGGGGTAAAGCGGCCGGGGTGTGGCGTTGACCACCCACGCCATCTAGCGCCAAGGTTAAAGGAAGAGTAGAACTATACCCCCCCCCCCCGGGACCTTCATGGCCTGTAATAGGGTAAACTTTACCGTTTGCCCTTTTTCATGAATAGATGTGCTCTTCAAACACATAAATAAATCCCGAAATGAACTCCGAACAACTGCGCTTGGAACTGATTCTAAGCAAACACGGATAAGTTCCACCATAAGGCTACGGACTGAAGGCGGATTTACTTGTAGACTAGAGATTTCGTTCATTTAGTTACCTGACGTCAGCCGGAAGGTGGATGCCCATACACACAGTTCCCCAGAGAGCACTGAACAAACAGGCAGAGCATTTTAAAATCCCGCACCCTTTGTGATTCTACAAACATCAACACGATAATCGAATTCGTTCCAAACTGTTTGTAGCATGTCCTCGGTGATTAACGATTATCGTGTTGATGTTTGCAGAATCACAAAGGGTGCACATATTGAGCACATGTAAGGTATGTAACAAAAATTAAATAAAAAAATGCATACACTCCTATCTCAAGTGTATTGTGTATGACAAGTTGTTAAAACCCCGACAATCATTTTGAATAACCCTGTATTTACGGATATCTAGAGACGACACGCTACAGTGGCAGCCCAGTCCTGTATGTTTGTGAACTAGCCTTTCGCAGGCCTGAGCAAGCTTTTATGCGCTGCGGGCGCCTTGGGCAAAATTTAGTCTGCATGCAGGCAACATGACGTTCAAAACACGTAAGTATGCATATGAATATAACTTTACCTACGTATGTTTCTATACATCACGCAATAAAAATATGCTACTAATAACAGGAAAAACTTATTAAAAATGCAGTCCACAAAAAGGCTACGGTGTCGTCATTTTTAGACCATTTTTACAAAAGTAATTAATAATGTAACGTGTATGTCTCAGTATGTAAACAACTAGTAAGTTCTGAAAATTTAGTCAGCCTTTTCTGTCTCGGCTTCGCTAAGGAAAGAGTTATAAAACACTTTCATTCCAAATGTCTCCGGGGCGAACATAACGTGCCGTGCACAATCTGTGGCCCGCGAACTGCTCTGGACTGCCTACTAAAATGTAGGCCTTCTTTCCAACGGGGACAAGCAGTTCTTTCGGGGGGTTAAGAGTTTGCCGCTCAGCCCTATCTAATGCAGAGGTTAAGAATGAGTGCAATTTTTACTTCAACATGCCATACGTCAAGACGATGTGCAAACAGTTTCTACGTCTCAAATGTTGCACAGCACCGCATGGCGGGATGGCGGTGAATGACGTGGCAAGAAGCAACCGTGGCTAATTTTCAGATACTATTCCAAGGGTGACCAGTTCGATGTGCTTCAGGATCCGCACTTTAGGAGGCAATTATGCAAGGGTCGTGTCTTTATTCACTAATATAATTTCCTTCTTATTTTACGGCTTTTTAAGAAAATAGATTAGTTTCAGTTAAGAGTCTCTTTTCTTTAGAAAATCTATTAAAACGCCGTTAACGACCAGTCTCGTGCGCGTGAAAACTACGTGAATATTATTTTTACAGGCAACTTGCGAGAGCCGCACCAGTAACGGCGTCCAGCCCAACGTTATTCCATAGCGTGTGTGAAGGACGGACGGGGAGTTGTCCAATACGGACTAACCCAACCTTCACAAAGTTTGGCCCATATGACAACACACACGTCGTTCCACTTCTCTTCAGATGTTGCTAAATAAGCATATAGTCCTCAACACCAGAAGCGGCTTTGTGGAACGAACTCATGACGCACAATAACCTCGTTGCTAACAAAGCATCGTTTGCATTTGTGATACCACCTGAAACTGTGACTCAGCATCTGGACAAGCAGGCTGAAACGATAATAGGCGGAACGTTTCCACCATTCACACTGTGACCCAGGCCCGTTTAAGGTTACTGCCATCTAGAGGCAGCATAAGCCCTCATCTTCCAGCAAAATTCGAACAGGCTGGTTCTATTTCAGATTGAGTCAAATGTCCCGTGCGCCTGTTAATTGTTTTACTGCTCTATCTGCATTGTTAGTTCACAACTACGCGTAGGAAGGGCTCCCTAATTTACTTCGCTGGGCACAGAAATACCTTAAACGGGACCTTAAACGCCCTACAAAGCGCAGTATGTCGCTTCTAACCCGGAGTGTCAGAGCACCTGTGGCGACTGTCGCTTCACTTGCACATCTTTTGTCAAAACAATGCGTCATGTGGCATGCGTGGTGTCAATCGCCCTTCGCTACGAATCGAGTCAAAAACATGAGCCGCTGTAAAACGAAACACACGAATAGTATGAATGAATCAGCAGAGTGTTCAACATACTGCAAGAGTAAACAACAAACACTTCTCGAAAGCAAATAGACTTACTCATCAAATGCAGTATTGAACACTACTGTTAGGTTTTTGTGTCTGATTTTCCAAATTTTCACTTACAGTTATATAAGGCAGACATATACAAGAATACACGCACATACATACAGGCGCGCATACATACACCTATATAAGTACACAAGTACATACATACATACACGCGCGCGCGCAAGCACACACACACACATATATACATTACATACATACACACACACACAAACACAACGTATACATGTATTTCCCGACGTCGTAACCTCAGGAGGTAAATCCCGAAGGCATGCCGAGTGGAAAACGTTGTATCAACAAGGATCAGATTATCAACGATTAAAACAATGAGTAGATGACAACTAACATGAGCTAAAATTAAATATATATATATATATATATTACCTTGAAAATAAATTATAGTACGTGGAAGTACGTGATTTTATATACCCCGCGCGTGGAAAATTGTTTTTCACTGCCGTAAAAATGTTGAAGTGTCCGCCACTTGCAGCTTCAACACATTCTATCGCCTTTCACCAGAGAACGTGTAAATGGACAAAGAGCGTGGTCACTGATGCCAGTGGTAGCATCGACAATGCAGTCAATTAAGTACACGCCAGTGTCCATCTTACGTTATTAAGCAAGACTTCTACAATACGCGCACACATGTAACTAACGGGGGGGTTGAGGACCGGTGAATGCGGCGGCCAATTATGTGAACACCAGGGCCAAACAAGAGAGCCGGTAACTGATAACTCGGATACAGCGTTGCATGCCGACTGATACGGCGGATACTATGTCATGCTGGAAGTACAGGAGCACATTCCAGCCTGTGCTGCTGGAGTCACACAGTCCAACATGACGAACCGGTGATATCTCAGCCTCCCGCCGCCCTCCGCCACGCCAAGACAAAGTGCACGTATCAGCCGTCCTTCCATGTTGAATTGTCCCATAATTTGGCCTTCAATTACAGGACACCATACGTTAGCAGCAAATCGATACCGTACATTCGCTTCCACCATACCATAAGGACTTGTATCCGCCCATAAACGCGTGCTTCATGTGCCGTTTCCTTCATCACGGGCGACTTAGGGGATCGTCTGTGAGTAATATGTACCGATGAAAGCAGGCGTGCGATTAGCCTGTGGCAATACTCTAATCGTCTGCCCAAACCATTAGGTCCGAGGTCCTAAAAGGGCGCCTTAATATCGTGGAACAATGGGGCGAATGGCAATTCGTAGGGTGCTAAGTGATACGTGGACTGTATTGAAACATTCGAACCTATTTCACGGCATCGACGTATCGCCTCGTTGCATGGTCGGCTCGCACAGACACAAGAGGAATGTCGGCCTTTCTCGCAAATGTCAATATACATAAACTGATTATTCTTGATCGTGGAGACCTCAACAGAAGCGTTTCCGTAACAAAACGCAGAAGCAGTTTTTTTTTTGTTGGAGATAATTACCGGTCATTACCAAACCAATAAAAAAAAATCGCTCTTGACTCTACCCAATCGAAGCATGTCCTACCACCGCACCCGACGCAAATTTTCACTGTTCGCAGCTCAATGCCGTGATCCCGATTAAATCAAACAGAATCGTTTGTAACCTGCGTCCTTCGTATTCACCTTTACATTATCTTCCGATCTACGCTCAGTTCTCCCGCGCGATCTTCTCCCTTCAAGTTTCCCAAGAAGAATTCCTTATGCGTTTCACGTATCTCCCACGTGAGCTCCTTGTTCCTTGATTTCATCGCATTAGTATCCACACCGTGCTTAAGCACATCTTCAGACGCGGTTGTGAACGTGATGTTTGTGGTACAACAGTACTGCAGGCTTCCCACATACTACACAGAAGCTTAATACGCCATTCCCTCATTACAATTATACTACAAAACAATTACAGTACTGTCATATCTCGACTGCCATGGGACGGCCACCCTTCTGAACGACACTGTGGTGAAGGTCGTACAACGTTAACTTAAGAAGGATATTACTTGGCAAATGATGCTGCACACCTACATGAAAGTTGCGTAATAATTTTCGGCACTTATTTCGAACTATATGTATCATTTACGTATTAGTGTTTTTGAGCTTACAAAATCGAAATTTGGATGACCGTGGTTTGCATGATTATTCCGAGCCACTTCCAACAGTCAAGGCTCTGAAAGTATGTGCGTATTTAAATAGGTGTTCGTCTTTTTACATAATCATTTACACAAATATGAATATTACAGCTTTACAGGTAGTGACACCGCGAAACGTGACATTTACAGTTTCCGACGAACTCGCTGCTTCCATCCACGGTACAAGAAAGAGGTAGCTGATACTTCCGAAGCATTGGTACCCACCTACCAAAATACACGGCGTCATTTCAGAGAAAAATGTTTGCCAAAAAACTGATACAATAAGTCACGGTACGCTTCACACAATAAGTGCATGGAAACTTCATTTCAAACATACGGCACGTTTTAAACCCCCCCCCCCAACTGGTGTATCAATGAGCAATATTTTACAAACAGTAATCCTAACCAATCACTCATGTTGAGGTCTACCCATCGCACAAATTAGACAGTTCACACAACCGTTACAACTACAGAAATGGTCCACATTTCAAAAATCCGATAGGACTTAATGACTAAAATTTTGGAAACTAACAAACGCAACTGTGAAATAAAGGTTACGAGTACAACAAATGAATATCTTATCACTCGTAATTTTCAAGACGCCAAGGCAAGCATAATAATACCATGTGAAATACAACTATAATGCCGGTGTATGCACAAAGCTTTATTGTGTTTGACTTTCTTGCCACCGCATTGTGTTGTCACAGACTAACAATCCAACCCTAATACCTCACTCGAGTTACGGTATGTGCCAACGGAACACAACTCCCGGCACTGACAGAATATTTCCCTTCACCAGTTTCCAAATATAAAGAAGGCTCCTGCAAGCTACCTTGCTTCCCAACCAATACGAACAGAAACAGCCGTTCCCAAAAACATCCGCCGAATCTGACAAATCACCTCCGAATATTGCCGCTGTAAAGAAAGTGTGCAGGTTTGCCTTCTACTGTCAGCAATCCCTCCAGTCTTCATGGTTTCAACAGCACCGTCGACCTGGTAGTATTCACAACAAACGGTGCTCCGTCTACCACCGCAAGACAGTCGGAAAACATTCCGTGTTTCTCAAACCACGCCATCGTGTAAAGTTACAGTATTGCAACATGAAATCCACTGTGTCAGCCCTAAAACAAAACTTGTCACCGAGGAGGAGACGAAATGATATACAAAGAGCTAACCAACGAGCACGTTCGCACGTAACAGCATACGATAGGATCACGCTTTCTTCTTATTTGACAGCAGACCGTAATCAGCAATCACTTCACCCGAACATACTGCGCATAACTGTTCTAAAGCAGTACTTCAACAACCGTCGTAATGTGAATTTCAAATAATTTTCAAAACTAGACAAATATAAACTTTAATACATAATTTAACCAATCACATGGAAGTAAGTTTCGGAAGCTCGTTGTTTCTTACACATCACAAATTCCACAATACTTATATGCCAATGTAAATGTTACTAGTAAATCACCAAATCCCGTCCCTAAACCCTGAGCTAGTTCACTCGGCCCCTTGCTTTTAAGGAAGGGATATACAGTAGGGTGTCTGAGGACAAAATACTGAGGAAAATGTAAGGGAAAGAAGGCTTAATGCTAGGATGAAGAAAACACCTTAATACAGAATTCATAATTGGCATTCTTCATCCATAATATAGAACTGCAGGACTGAAAATTTTATGAGCACATACCGGAAAGAATCTGGAAGGAAGCAGTAATGGCCAAACGAGATATTACGTGTATACCGGCATTTACATGGACCGACTTATTAATAAAAACTTTCAGCTGGATCCCGGCCGAGTTTCGAATCGAGCATTACCGCTACACCACTGGAGTTATCACAAGGGATCTTCAATGGACAGGATAATGGACTCATTTAACTCAGAACATGGACCAGTGGGTGGCTCTTATTAATATGAGAATTAAACTTCAGGTTCTGTTAATAATTAGAATCTATTCGTCAACTCAGCAACTTTTAGCCACGTTTTACAGTACATAGGTATCAAAAATGTCACAATGATTCCTAATAAGCACAACTCACGACATAACCTGTGGATGCGTCCAATAATGATCTACGACCACCAAACCAGACACTTGTACGGCGAGGAATTTAAGATATTGTAACTTCAACGCCACCTATCGTACCAGCAGACCCGGTACCCTGTACGTGGAATCACAGGAGTAACTGAAGGGTGCAGGGAAGGACAAATCATCGTCTTCTGCTTCGTTACAGTCCAATGCGCACCTTCGCCCCCTTAATGGACTTTTCCCAGTCAGCTTTGGTTTTGACCTCACATTTCCAATTTGTAATCTTGCATTTACTAACATTCTCTGCATACAATTCCGCCATCTGTTTTTTGGTAGTCCTCTTGGTCGACCGTGGGGCCCCTCCAATATTGTTTATACTTAAGAATAGTTTTGTTTGGCTAGATGAAGAGGGGAAAATAAAACAGATACATCTTAACCGATTTTGGTCCTGTAAGAACAGAAAATTGAAAAACCTGCGTTTTATGCGACGCAGAATAGGGCCAACTGAGTCACCCGTTTACAAACGCAGACAGGCATTGTACTTTTTGCCCCCTCCCGCTTGTTATTAGCCAGGTTATTGTGTCCCATCAGCTCAATCAGGATGGCGTCCGTGATCTCTCGGCTCCGGATCTGGTCACGCTTATCTTGTAATGGATTCTTCGTTGCGTAGAGGGCGTAAGCCCGTTTGCTTACACTGCGGACTACGTCTTACTTTGCTTACACTGCGGTTCACCACGTACTTTGTTCCGCATTCGGCCAGAATATCAATTATGTGATGAAAGGCGTAGGTTTCATCTGCAGAGCACGTTGTACGATATTGTAGGCGATCGGTGTAAGGAAAACATAGGGGCCCCTCCGTAGTCCACACTTTGGCGTACCTAAGTGTGGAATACGGAGGGGCCCCTATGTTTTCCTTACACCGATCGCCTACAATATCGTACAACGTGCTCTGCAGATGAAACCTACGCCTTTCATCACATAATTGACATTCTGGCCGAATGCGGAACAAAGTACGTGGTGAACCGCAGTGTAAGCAAACGATATTACGCCCTCTACGCAACTAAGAACCCACTGCAAGCATACATGACCAGATCCGGAGCTGCGAGATCACGGAAGCCATCCTGATGGAGCTGATGGGACACAATAACCTGCACGGAGGGTTTCACATCTCCAGTTCGTCTTGCCAAGTCGACATGATAACTCAAAGAAGACCAGCGCGAACTTCATTCCCTACAGTGTGCCCAGAATGTAGAATCTTTGGCATCAGCATCGACTACCCTGTAGCAGGGCATGCCTCTTTACAGCCAAGAGCTAGCGAAGGCAAACCGACTTTGCTGTCGTAAGAAGGTGGGGCACCTGAATCTGGACAACCGTCAGGTGTTCTGGAATATGCCCTACGACTCTGCAAGGCTAGAACAGCTCTAAGGGCAGAATAGAATGCACCATATAAACGCTGCTAAAGTTGCGAAGCCTGAAGATCTGGCAAAGGGCTACAAACCGAAACTCCGACAGGCGTCTGCGAAGATGACTAGATATGCAACATTACTTCAGTCTTGATCTACTGTAATCAGAGGTAATTCTTGTGACGTCCGAATAAGAAACCATACCGCATTTACCTTAATTCGCTCCCGGTACTATGCAATGATCTGTGGGAACTTACTACCAATCTCTTAGTCGTCGTCGACGTGGCAGCGCACCATGGTCTCCCGCCTTGAAAGTAAACTCTTGTCAATATGATTAATGACTCGCAGTGGCAAAGCGACCAGGTCATGAACAGACACGCAGCAATTACCGGTCGAAAACAGAAATGACAGAAATTCGAAACACGCCAATTGTATGTAAACAAGCTGCTCGTTTTCATCTCCTGACGTTACAAACCCAGCACCTAATATTATTACAGCACAACAGAAGTCGCATTCTCTTGAAGATTCAGCTCTTCTAAAGTGTGGTGCTGTGTCGGACGAACTGTTCCCGAAGTTTCGAAATATGGTGGTGCCTCCAACTTAAGCGTCAAGCAGTTCAAGGGCACTTCTTGAAAAGCGTCACATCCAAAAAGACTTGGATCTTCAGCAATACCGCTGTGTGAACCTCAGATTTCGCAATCACTTCCTTGTTCTTGCAGTTTTACGAGTGCAGAAACACTAAATTAGTTGCAGTGTGAATAATTCGTTTATTAATACCCAATCTCCAACATCACAATCCCGTTTCTGCCACCACAGCCCCGATATCCCATGTTCGAGATACGGCCACATTACGACAAAAAGAACCCTAATAAACAAACTAGGTGCCAGAGTTTTATTTATTCACCAACTGATGCACTAGTGAGTTGTCTTAAAATTTACATTAAAACAGCTCCGACATGAACAGTGCAACACACATACACCAATAAGGACCTAATATATGCAGCCACACCACCACTGTGTTAACCACATACCTCTGTATTTTAATGGACTGTTTTAACAACCGTAACTTTAGTAAGCACGAATTAATGCGCTCCCTGATGATGGTGTAAAATACACCGGAACATGTCGGAGCTGTTTTAATGTAAATTTTAATACTGTGTTTTAAGACAACTCACTAGTGCATCAGTTGGTGAATAAATAGAACTTTGATAATATCAAGATGCACGGTACGAATGTGAAAATTGGGTACCAGAATCCTTCTGGCAATAGCGATGCATGAAATATTCCCTGCTGTGTTGGAAAAGAAACCCCTTCGTTCAGTCCGTAGCCAGACACCTCACTGTATTAAAAGGCATGATACTAGAAAGTCGCTGAGCGTACAATATCAACGTGACGATGATAGAATAAACCTATGAAATAACTAAACAGAATTAGTTCTCAAAATAACTGTAATAATAACCGCCTTTGTAAGTCGAGCACAGCGGACTGTACCTTGCCACTCTACAACAAATAAAAATGTTACAACTACAACATATTAGGTGTTACAGTTCTGCACTTGACGTCTGACGTGTCGCACCTCCGTGGTAATCCCAGTAGCAGATATTAATCGCCTATTAATGCAGAGGAAGAAGTGCGCAGCTAAACCTCGGGAAGGAAGTCGAACGCATCCTTCACAAACTTCATAAAGTCATTAGATCTGCGCTCTTTTGGGATTCCACACTGCGTAAAATCCCAAACGGAAACAGATCTCATTTACACCGCGATGGAAGCGTAGTATCTTACTAATGGTGACAGAAACTGCCGCGGATCTTTGTTACATCTCATATTCCTATCAAAATTAGGATGGGAAAGGAATATGGCTGAAAGAAGGGAAGTAGGTAAAGTACAATAAGGATAAAGATAACGAGATACGAAAGCAATCATTCACCTACTGGTTTCAATGGATCATTGCTTCTAGTAAACAGTACTTTAAAATCTTACAGACCACGAGGGCTGCAGGCAAAATCAAAGCAGCGCAGCTGGGAGGCGGAGTAGCACAACTGTGAAGCGTAGGAGGTGCTGGACAGGAACCTCGTAATTTAGTGACCGTGGAGTTCCATTACATAAAAAGTGACCAGACACTGCATAAGCATATTCCCTTACAACCTTGTAGGATCGAAGAATGTCCAGTCATACAGTATGTAAGTGTAAGCAAACTATACAGTGAGTTTTGTGATAGCTGCGGAGTTCTGACAATTTCCAGCCTCAGAGCTACACACGAACATCAATAGATGGCATCAATACGTTCTCAGCTTGATAACCAAAAATGGCACATCTAACCGTGCCAGAGTGGAGAAAACGAATCACTGTTACCACGCATATACTGTTGAAATACACATACACGTTCAACCACTGACTCTGTTCCTCATGAAACAAGAAACAGAATACGTATTATGAATGGAGCGCCGGCGTATTCAATTTCGGTTTGTCATCAGATTGGCTGCATTCAGACTGTATATTCAGTAAGCGGCTTCATAACTTTGTCTGCTTCGTGAAACATTCGACAGACGATCCTGTCTTGCTGATGGTCATTATTCACATACCAGACATACAGATGTGGCGGAAAACATCTAGATAGGCAATGTTAGCATTATTAGCCTTGCATCCCATTCCGCATACAAAATACAGTAAAACCTGTCAAGTTGACCACCTTCATAAGGTGACCACCTGCTGATGTTGACCACATATCGGTAGAGCCGGCAAAGTCCTATGTAGTTTGCATATACGACCACCTCCGTAACTT
>Ga0123357_10004695_pt1 | contig 16137 bp, 7 predicted proteins | sample TergutEmb28metaG_FD_89873 | JGI IMG/M metagenome (GOLD analysis project Ga0123357, IMG submission 89873) | Embiratermes neotenicus P4 segment gut microbial communities from Petit-Saut dam, French Guiana - Emb289 P4 | ecosystem: Host-associated > Arthropoda: Insects > Digestive system > Gut ... | reverse complement strand
GCCACAACTGAGAGAAAAACGGACAGTAAGAAGGAACGTCTGTGTCCGTCATCGTGTTCCGTCTTACCTTCCGTTTTGAAACTGCACAGGCAAGACGGAGATCAAAACGGAGCGTGTGTGGGGACCTTTATACATTATGATAAATCTAAGTGTAAAATGTAGAATGGAAGGCAGGGATTAAAGTGTGCATGGTTACATTGGAATGTTGAGTTATAAATACTGCTGTGGTTAAAAAACCAGTTCTGCCAATGAAGAACTGTAACCTGGTTAATGTTACAACAAAAGTAAATGCTGCTGTTGTACATCAGCACACATCTTTGTGTAACGAACTTCAAGGAGCATAGTCCATCCTTACAAGATAAAAAAAAGTTCATCATGCAGTGGGGAAACTCCCAACTTTCTAATAGAGGTCATAAGTCCATTACTTTATTCAGAAAAGCCTAGTACTGGTCCCTATACTAAGGCAGTTCAACCAAGTCTGCAGTTTCCCAACCCATTTATTTGAGATTCAATGTCCAGGTCTACCAAGTGGCCTCCTTTTCCTATAAAAATCGTACACACATTTCACTTATCTCCCAGTTAATCCAAACACTGTCTGTCCATACCACCTGTGCAGCCAATATTTTTTGGACAGCTCTCAAGTTGCCACTGTACTTTTATACAAACCTAAACAAACGGAATGCATATACAAGCAGTTTACTCTGACACGTGATATTCATGGATCATAGAAATATAATGTACAGTTACATTATTTGAATGGATCTATGTACATTTGAATATAAATGTCGAAAATGAACAATGGAGTGACCAATCTGACAGGAACTGTATGTTGTAATGGAGTAAGTTTAACTGTGATAAGCCATGATGTTAATGATTAGCCTTAAAGAAATGAGACTTGAAACATATACACTGCCATCATATTTTCTATGGCACTTATGGTCACGATCAGAGCTGTCGGGCACAGTTTAAATGATCCTCTCTATATAAACATCTAGATGCCTGTTTCAGAAAGAAGATAATCTAAATCTTTGCAAGGTATTTCAGATTTCATGAGAACTAGTAACTGCAGTTCACAATCCTGCATCCAAATCAGCACTCAAGGAAAAACAATAGGTACCTTTATAAAACAATGCAAAAGTGAATTTCAAACATTTAGTTTTTACCCAGGGTGGTGATAATTTTTAAGTGTGTGGCCCCACTTTTTTTTACTCACAATTTAAAACAGAAAATGATTATGCAATTTCATGTATGGCTTATTTCAGCATCACCCTTGACATTGTGGATGCAATCTTTTACTGTTCTTTGTCCAAGAAATTGTATGAAACACAGTTCAACCAATGCGCGCGCGTGCACACACACACTCTCTCTGTTCAACCCATCACTGGTCAGCATCCATGAGTCATGCACTAAAATAAAAAATTTCTCCTATGCTAAAGTAAGCATACATCTTTGTTGCTGTGAATAAATGCACACTGTGCTTGTGATAAGTTAGCTGTGAGTATTTCTATGTGTGTCAATATTCAGAAACAGTACATGCACACTGGAAACCATGGAAGGTAAACTTCAGCATCTCACAGAATTTATGTTAGTATGAAATCTGGTTGGATATTCTTTCAGCAGCTACTGTAAGAGAAAGAAAGTAAAGCTGTTTTGCTGAAACTGTTTTTCAAGCATGGATTTTCTTATGCAAGAATACCCACCCTGTACTTGTGTGTCTCATTCTATGAACAGGAACACTAAGGGTTATAAAAAGGCCAAAATGATGCAAGTTTCTCCATATCTATGATGTAAAAGACCTACTTTTTCTAATGAAAGTATGGTAATTTATGTATTTATTTATTTATCAGTAATAATAAAGTTCACAAAATTATAGTAATTAAACATGAAACTTCTACATGCTAACATCGTGCTGAAAAACTAATCTCCAGTGGACACCGTTCTCATCTTTTTTTTACCAACCCAATGTATTTTTCACAGAAATACATAAGTTACAATACTAACTTAAGAAAAATGCTAGGAATTACTTTAAATATGATTATTTTGGCTGGTGACTGGCCAAAACACCTGACAAGCAAAACAGTGACAAGATAAGCCAACATGACCACATTATCATGTATCACTACTTGGGTTCTGTTACAGCACATATGGTACAAAGAACAGTTTCCCTATTCTCATGTCCCTGAACACAAGAGCTGTCACAGGATGTCCTGACAGATGCAAACTCTTTTGTGTGATAAAGCTGCTGTGCTTAGGGACACAATAAAAAGGACACCTGTATAAGCAACTGGATTTAATTTCATTAAGGTAATAATATGAAACAATTTAACATATTATTAACTTAAATCACGCTATTTCAAAGTGAGAAATGGATCCATGAAATGCGTGTGTAAATATAAAATATCTTGATTTTATGGTTGTCAGTTGATAGTAAGAATGTATCTTGGTGAGGATAAGCTCATGGATTGTTCTGATGTTCATACTTAATGTACACTGGCTTACCAATGCGCCACAGGTTTACTTTCTGTTTAAAGTAACAAAAATCAAAGTACATGCAGTACTCCAACTGGAAACAATTCTTGTTAACTGTTCACAGACATCACTGATATGCATGATAAGCTATAGACCAGTTATTAAATAATGGTAAAACACCATTAAACACAGGCTGTTATAACAATTTAACAAATTAACACAAGAATTTGCCATATGGGACTGTTGCAAGGTCAGTTAAGAGACATTACTTAATGCCTGACTTTGTACAGATAAACCAACAAAATAGCAAACACTGACAAACTGGCCCTATTGTGGGAGTTTTGCCGAGTTTTTTATACTTCAGCCACAGACAAAATAGTAAGATGAAATTATCAACACTATAAACAAAACAGCTATTTGACCAATAAATAAATAGTATGCATATATTATAAAGTTTCTTGCTTACAGATTCTACCATGTTTTGTTCATTAAATGGTGAATCAAACACCTTACTCTCATCCTCCTTATGTTACTTATCATGCCCAAAACAAACACAACCTGTTTTTAGGCAGAAAGGCTGAAGCTACTGGACTTCAATTATGAATGATGTTTCTTTACACTGTCTTGAAAACACAACTGACTAGTGTTTCAAAAATGCAAATTAGCATGAGCTAAATGCAAAAAAATTTCAGCAGTGTATTAACACTAAGTTTCTAATAATAAGACACAGTGAAAGAATTAACATACAAAAATTACTCATATGCTTTAATGATCACTTTATTTATGCAAACCCTGCACTATAGGGATTGGGGTTTTTTTCCTGGAAGGAAAGGTGGCAGCTAAGATGATGGCTTAAAGCCCATTTTAGCCTATTTTTTCCTTGACGAAAAGAATGCCCGTTTTGTATACGGTTATGCTGTCATAAAACAAAAAACAAAAGTGTGCCTGTAATAATTATTAAGCTCTTGCTTGCACAGATGCACTGTAGGATACTGTTAACCAAAGTCAGTAACTGGCTGTTATGTGTTAATTAAATCTCTGAGGTTGGAACAGTACCTTTAAAACCTCAAAGTATGTTCAAATATAAATCATATTTTTAGGGCTGTAAAGGCAGTTAGTTGGGGGTCTTATTAGCAAGCTATGTAAGTCCAAATATACTAAGGACACGAGTCAAGATCAACAAAGATATCACATTGCACAGAGGCATAAAATTATTTTACCAACTTGGGGTGGGAGCATTGCAGATGTTAATATGATTTATATTTTATGGTACATATGATGTAATTTTTCACAAATATAGTAAAACTGAATTTGAGCTTCATGTACACAAACACAGACTACAGTGACATATACCTAACAATTCTCAGTGCAGACCCATAATACCAAATTTAACTGAAATATGATAAACAAAAATTCCAAAGATAAAGAAAAGGCAGACAGGACCTTCCTATCCTTCATTCATTCATGTCAAACGATGCAAACAATGCATAATATTGCATCAAACACTTCCCCTTGACCACTTACAGTTTCCTCACAACAGATACAAAGTAACTGGTTTTATCATCAGGTCATACATAAGTAAGTATTCCTATGTCTAAGTGTTGTCTATCATAGTTTGTAAAATGCCTTGTGGGAATTGGTAGTATTGAACCCATGAACTGAGTAAACAGTCTGTGTATGAATGTCTCTGATATATAACTGATACAACATGTTACCTCTTCTTGTAGCTTTATACCCAGAGAAGGGCTGTACATTTTATGTACGTACAAGATGAAAAATACAGTTGATTGTTTCCCAATTGCATCAAGCTCTACTATACTTTTGCCAACTAAGGAATCCATTTTAATCATGTGAGGCATGGATGGTACATCTTAAACTAAAAGTCCAATGTTGCACAGCATAATGTGTAAAGTTTTGTGCAGGTTGGCGCTTGCAGTTTCCACATATCTGGAAACATAAACATGAAAACAACAACACCCAAGATAATGTGAATCCAATAACCATACTTCATTATATAAGACATGCTGAAACTTAATAGTATAGCTATGTACAAGAACATTATTTAAGACCCAATTCTGAAAAACAATTAAAATGGTTGCTGGATTGGAGAGCAGTCATGTACTTATATCACCAAAAACCGACTTATCACTTTTCCCAGCAAACAAAGCCCTACGTTGTAAAGAATCATACAACAAAATCTATATTACAAACAACCGCATGCTCATGTAAGTTTTAATTAGCACTCCTGGTGCTTGACATTTACCCTCTCAACCATCCCACGTAACATACATTGCAATTCAGTGCTACAACAATTTTCTCACCATATTCATTATAACTATCACAAACCCACAATTACATAAACACTTCCCCTTTTGATGAGTGAACACTGTCCAAATCCTTACTGTGGACTGTAACTGGGGTCCAGTGCTTCATGACCTAATGAAATTTTAGCATTCTAATAAATCCTTACATGATGAAATGGCTGTAGTCCATGAAAAGTTTTAGCTTTAGAAGTACAAGAACTCTTGTTATGTGATATACATAAATCAACATGGTGACATATATTTTTTTAAGTATAAATATTATGAACAGTTCTCAGTTCAGTAGGAATAGAATATGAAGTTTAAATGTCTAACTCTTCCTAATTCTGCCTGACAAAATAATTTCCAATATTATTCAAAGGACATTTAAATAATTTACTTCTCCTGTTTAAGTTTTGTTCAAATCTCACCAAGCCTTGAGAACAAAAGGCCAAAATCCACTTTGCAACACACAAACTCGTCGGGAGATATGAAGTCTGTACAGTTTAATCTAAATGAAACTTGAATCTGAAACAAATATTATTATATTTCTCTTCTGCCACACATTTTACTTTACAATACTTTTTGGCTGTATTGATTCTGAACTGGCAATCAAATGGGCGATTCACAATTCTATTAGTATCTAAGTGTTTACATTACTGTTGCATAGCAAGTGTTCATCTCATATGCCTCAATGGTATGGGAAGACCATTTTAAACATATATTCTTTGTCTTATTTATTTTATTGTATTACATACTGCAGTTCTGATCCCTATTACATCTGTTAACAGAAAACATCTTTTGCTGTCACTGTCATTCAAGTTTACACACACCTTTCTTTCAAGCAGTGGTGATAATAATCACATGAAAAGAATTATTGTATTATTTATGAAACAAATGAAAAACATGAGACAGAGAATACGGTAAAATCTTGTTATTATGTCAGTTAATTCAAAATAATGCCTAAAATGAAGGAAGAGTCATTCTTTATCCTTGAAAATATGACTTTGTATGCTTCTTGATGTAGTTACTTTCAAATATTTACTTTGTGATATGAAGCAGTATTCAAGTCTGTGAGTAGTAAAATATGTAGAATTTGGTGTGACCTAATGCAGATTCTGTCATGTGAATATAAATGCACAATTTTCCTGTACATACTCTGCACACTGTTCTCTCCCCCCCTCCCCTAAACACTCCAGTAGCTCAACTTGAGTGAAAACCTGCTAACATAACCCAAAGGATGAAGAAAAATCAGGCTATCCACCAAGAAAGATAATTTGTATACAACGGATGTACCCAATGAATGTGCAGGAGGGAAGAAGCGGGGATGCAGCCACTGTCACCACATACTATTTCTAAAGAATCTACAATGTCAGTGTTGAACTCTGTAGTTCATCTGATATGGATGACAAAAGTGTGAAAGATATTCCAAGATTTTGTGTCAAAAATATACAAGAAGTCTTAAAAACAAAGTCAGCAGGTTCATATTTTTGTATATAATAACCTAGAATTGAGAACTTGCATAAATTGTTGTTAATGCATTTGTGATTTAATGAGGTATTTAATGCCAAAAATTTGTTCACATTTTACCCAAATATCACATGCCCGTACGTTATTTCAAATAAGTAACCCCAGGAAAAGTGTACAGTGAAAAGCTGGGCAATTTGAACTTACACTATACAAGGTTTGTAATTCTGACCCCCAACGCGTATTATGCTGTGTATCAAGATTCACATTCTTCAGGACATCAAAAATTTCATGACATAGAGACCAGCAATAAGCAAATAATTCTAGTCTAAATTTCTAGTTTTTAGAGAACCAAATAAATAGCACTAAATATAAAACTTAATTCACAATAAATCATGGAAGGTTTGCAGCAGGGATTGGACATGAAGTCGAAGGTTCTGACCATGTGATTACATACGGTTTGATGATTTGTGCTGTGGATTACAGCATTTCAGTTTTATAAACAAACAAACAATAGATCTTTCCTTCATGAATAAAACTGCCTGTACGCTTGGCTAGTGTATGGGGATGATATCCAACAATCTTTCAAAGGTTCATGTCTCAACATGTAATATATGCATCACCATACAGAACTGGATGGAGAACATGTTTCCAGATGCAGTGCTCCTCTGAAGAAGTGGAATGGTCTCATTCACAGGTTGCAAAGCTGCGGTTTTCACTTTTTTACTTATTTACACAAAAACCACCCAAACCATGTAAATGGCTTACATAAGACTTTCAGTCAAAGAATACAGATAAAAAACTCCCCTTGATACAGGGCAGAAAATGTGAAACCTGCACTTCACATTAAAACAAAATGTAGACCGACTTCAGACATACTTCATTTATACACTAACATTCTGCACATGTACACATCTCATTTGTACCAGCACTACAAAATTAAACATCAATATCACTATAATGATGGATATTCTGCACTTGCCCATCTGTCCTACTTCAGTCGCTTGCCACCCCCATCATACATGACAATGAGAAACTTGTTAAAAGTATGTAAAATTTGAGGTTTTCACGGCAGTGATTACGAGGAATAGTTTTTTCGGATGTGATACAGCGTGGTCTGGCAGAAATTTACCGATGTTGTGGGAGACAGCAAATTTCTACCAGACTACATGGCATCATGTGCCAGAAAACAACACTTTTCTATTAAAAGTACTTCCTCAATGTAATGACAGGTGAAAAGCAGCCCTTTAAATTGTGAAGACTTTAACAAATTAGAATTTTCAAATTATGTCACATAATTTCTGAAACATCTCAGAAAGTAGCTGATCTAAGGGTCATTATAGAAAGAACCATGTGTGCTATGGATCTAAACCATGCTTTACTGACTAACCAATTTCATGTAATTTCACTGTTGATTTTGCTTGTGTCTTTTAAATGTGTGAGAGTTCCAGCCTTCATGGCCAGGAATTAAAGGGTCTGTACATGTTTCATCACCACACTGCCAAATCTATGCCAAAATACTGGTAGAAATGGTGACTGTGGGAACAAGAAGAGCAAGTACACACCAACCTGTAACAAGAAAATACCAAACATAATGCTTCAACATGCAACATGCTTGTCTACAGTAATGGAGCTCATCCTTTGAACAAGGTCCAGCCTGGCTTACGAATCAAAATCATCAATGCACAGAAACTGATGTTTTTAATTATAATTTATGCCTTAAATGCTACCTTCATTAAAAATAAACATATCTGGTCCAGAGTCCAATTTGGCTACTTGCTCACTTTCAATTCAGACAGAAGGAGAAAGTCCTTTATTTGTGATACTATGTCACATTGCCACAATTCATACAAAGTGCTTGTTAACACAGTTGCCTAGGGTGTTGCAGACCACGTTTAAAGTGACAAAGGAACAACACAGATACAAAGAGCATAAATATGCTATTCCTTTCAGTACTGCTAATGTACACTGTCTGAAGAGTGAATGTGTGTCAAACTGTTTAAGTGGAGGCTTGGTCCGTCCACTGGCCATAGACTGTCCACGAAGACGACATTCACATGGGTTCCAACTTATGCTGGTGTTCAAGTACTGCTCTCTTTGGTGGAGGTTCGTCACACTCTGTTCCACACTGCATCAAAACAAGGCAAAAATAAGTATCACTTTTGTGTTTCCAGATGAAAGGAAAATCTGTATTCTACCAAATCAGTCAGGTTATTTTACTAATGAATTAAATACAGAAAATTCAGACTACCTAAAATAAATGTGACTTCCTATTTAAACCCTCATTTTAAATGAAAATAATTAGTTATATTTTACATATCTAGGTAACTGGGCAAGCTGTTAGGAAAAAACCATTGAACAACAAAACCAGCATAATTTACTGAAGACACATCTGAGAGGTGACCTATAAATGACTTGAGAATGGCACCCACATCAATCACTGAACAAATTTAATGCAAGCATGTAAAATCTTGCAGTAACTTCCAGAGAACAAACCAAGTGTCTATCACGGTTTGTTAGAATCCAGAAATTATCAAAACAACAATTTCATAAAAGAAAAGAGACCGTGATTCAAGAATATAGTTCCTGACTCAATCATACAATGCAGGAAGAACATTACTACATTTCAGCACAGAAAATATAAAACACCACAATAAAATAGACAATACACAAGACTACATGAAGACCCTGCAGAATGTCCATCAAAATTAAATATGGCAATCAGACACTGAGGTTCAAATTATAAATTACACTGGTTAGCATCAATTTCCTCTCTGTAAAAAAAGACAGGTAATCTTTATACACTTTATGTTGCTGAATCCAAATAATGGTAAGCAAAATGCTCCATCACGCAACACTTTGCAGAGAGGCCTTCAAAGTCAAAAACTACATCTGTAGTAAAATATATATCTGCCAGTGCTGGAGTCACCAGACAAGTATACTCTGGACTCAGAACCAGTATTGGAAGAGGTTTCACCAGAAGCTGGGACAAGTACGAGGAAAGACCATGCTTTTTCAGCACACAGTTCCACAGAGCCACACTCAGTCACTAAGGCTGAGTTGAATGACATAGTTCAGGACTTAAACCTCCCCAGAACCAAGGCTTGGCTTCTTGGATCATGGCTTCAGCAGTGGAACCTTCTAGAAAAGGGCGTGAGAGCATCATTTTATAGGAAGAGGCAGTTGAACACTGCAAAGTACTTTTTGATGGATGGTGATCTGGTATACTGCAATGACATCTGTGGGTTGATGGAAGAACTTAAGTTTCAAGGTTAGTTTGAATGCAGTTTTACTACATAATGGAAACAAGTAACCTTCGATACCACTTGCTCATGCAGGTCACATGAAAGAAATCTATGCCAACATTCAAGGTCTGCTGAGTAAAATATGTTATGAAGACCACCAGTGAAAAATATGTTGACCTGAAAGTTGTGGCAATGCTGACTAGGCTGCAAGGTCATACAAAAATATTTTGCTTCCTATGTGAATGGGACAGCCGAGCGAGGGACAGGCATTACCATTAAAGCAATGGCTACTCTGAGCAGAAACAATTCTAGGTCAGAAGAATGTAACACACTGAGCTTTAGTCAACAAGATCAAAATATATTTATCTCCACTTCACATAAAACTTGGAGTAAATAAAATATCTCTGAGGGTGATGAATAAAGAAGGCAGAGGATGCGACTATTTAAAGCAAAAATTTCCATGCATAAGCGAAGCCAAGACACAAGGAGGGATTTTCATCAGTCCCCAAGTACAACAGCTCTTTCAAGAACTTAACTCCAAAAATAAATTGAACGCTGCTAAGAGAAGAGTCTGGGATCGCATTTGAAAACATATGCAGCAACTTTTTGGAAATAAAAATTCAGAGACCTATGCAGAAATCATGGAGGAGCTACTTTCCTCATACCGTGCCTTGGGATGCAACATGTCATTGAAACTCCTTTTTCTGCACTGCCACTTGGCTATTTTGCTGGGAAATATGGGAGCTGTCTCTGATGAGAACAGTGAAAGGTTCCATCAGGATATATCCCAAATGGAAAAAAGATGCAGCAGCAAATGGAACACAAATATGTCCACTGATTACTGCTGGATGCTTGAATGGGAGACACCAACAGAAGAATATGAGATGAAAGATGACACAAAGAGTTGCTGATGTTACAGTTATTTATTTCTAGGTAGGATATTGTACAAAGATACAATTTTCCAAGTTCTGAATTGCATATGGCAGTTTTAAAATATATTAATATTTTTTTTAATTTAAAGAATAGTTTTTGACATTAAACCTTTCTCCCTTAAACATGGTGGGTGACAGAGCATTTTGGTTGCCATATTTGGAATCAGCAACGTCAAATCTATACAGGTCACCTTTAATTTTCCCAGGAAGGAGAAAACTTTTTTTTGGCACACCAGTGTTATTTATCTATACATCCAGAAGCAAGCCATAGACAAAAAGGAGTAATATGTGTGTGCATTTATTTAAACTTCTATCTACAACTGATGAAACTCTGCTAATGGCCATCTGAGAGCCCAAACATGTAGCAATTTTGATATAATACAGACTACAAGGGATTTACCCTAGACAAAGTACATATGCCAGTCTGATTTCCCTTTTGTTAAATTTTCAATTATAAATACGCGGAAGTACGCAACCCTACATAATAATAATTTTATTGCATTTTAATAACATGTTTTAAAATGTAAAGATTTAATAGCTTTACCTGTTACATACCTCTGAAGATGGCGGAACTCTGCCAATACACGTAGGATTATAAGAATATTTTTAATTACTAAACTTCAAATACTGTTATATTACATTTTTTTCTATTAAGTCTCACTTCTAAGTGAAGGATACAATGGTAATGTTAATGACATCTCTAAAATTAATCCAAGTTACATTTTAGGATCAACATAAAGATAATGATAAGTTTTTATTCAAACCAGATACCATCTGAATGCAAAGCCAGAGTGCTAACAATTCTTGCAATACTCTTTCAGTAAAGTTACTGCAGTCATTGGTCATTACAGCTAAACATCTTATGAGAAGAAACTGTATTTAGAATTTGCATTTAAAACTTCAAAACACAAACCTGTATGGGGAATACATGCCTGATACCTGAACACAGAAAGAAAACAAACTCCCTTCTTTACAAATGTTGAGTGGTTCTACAGATTTTTACACCAATGTAACTACTATGATTCAGGCTACTTACCTCTTCCTCCATGCCTGGCAACTGGATTTTTGTGTCCGATGCTTCAGATGGCTGCACCAACACACAAAAAATAAAATGTCTTTATTACAAACACATATGACATACTGTTCCACAAAACAGAATTCCTACTGCAATTTCTACAAGTAAACATGCTGTTCTAATGACTGTACGTCACAGTTCTTCTCATGACAGTAACTGAAACAGCAAGCCAAAGATTGACTTGCACTGGTTACCATGGAAACACAAAACATTCCATATTTACTCTGGATGTGTTCCCTTCTTTCCTACCATTTTTAACACTCAGAGTTGGGAGGATATTATATGGATCATTCTTCAAACTCTTCTGTGTTCTAGGGCAATTTTTTTTTTCTTTTTCTTTTCCATATAACAGAATTTCTGCAGTTGCTGCTCGAAATACATGTAGTTACGTTAACATCCAATCTCTGTGGTTGGAGTTTCTTTTTCTCATTCTAAAACATACACATTTTATGAACTGTCCCTTCTAAACCCTGGCCAATATGCAAGAAACTTGCAGTAATGCATTTTAAAAGTAACTTTTACCTCCTCTGGAAAGGTAGCTAATTATGCAGGAGTTACATCCCAATATAGATATTTTTAACAGTGCAGTATGAAGGAGCAACACTTTTAATGAACAATGTGTGATCGGTAACAAAAATTGAAAGTACCAAAACAAAGTTCCAGGAAAACCATTAGATGGAGGAACCGTATATTTCCTTAACAATGGAGGATATATTGGACAAAGGGGAACATCACACATGTAAATTCGGTTATTACAGTGCCAAGATCAACTGAAATGATTACCAAATTACAGTGACAAATCCAATGATTCTGTTTGCCATAAGTGGAACATAAATAGCTACAAACCACCAATTGCTGGAAGAGGAGGTAAAAGAAAGATGATATGAAATATGACTGTTTTCACATGAAAATTATAAAGTAGCTGCAATGTCCACATTAAATTAAAGTTTGTACGTTAAACAAAACTGTATAAAAACATTCTGCACACTGGCACTAAAGTGGCTAATATAGTACTGTTACACACAACTAACCTCTGCATCAATACACTCCAACATGCCTTCCTCCTGCAGCATGCAAACACAAATCATAATCAGACAGTTTCAAAGAAAGATATCCTGAACAAAATGCCTATCCCTTAACAAGAGGAAACACATGTATTCTACCGACATGTCTGTGTAGTTTATCAATTAGTATCCATTATACCAAGTCCCATTCAATTTCACTGACTGGTTTCAGCACTGGCCATACTTCAACACATTCATTTCCCCAACTTAACACAGATTTCACTGCCTGGAGCACCAGTTCTCAGAAATTAGTATGATTTTCACTGGACTAAAAAAAAGTGTCATACACAGACACACATACATACATATACACTTTTCGCTGTCAGTTTCATATTTATATATTATATCATATTACACACTGTTTGTGTACTTTTACCTCATCACAATTTTCATCAGTAAAAATTTCAAAACTTGCACTTTCACTATGCCAGCATTCCCTCCAAGGTTACAAAAAAGGGCTGTACAGAAACAAAGAATTTCAAAACAGCAAAGAATGTAATCTCTATGCCATATCACACCAAATCAGTACATGCCTTATTCTGGTAACACTTTAATTACTGCCTGAGAGAGTTTGCCTACATCACAGTAGGCAACAGACTGGTAATTTAAGGACACTGTTTCTGCAATATAGGTCGTTATACCTTAAATGAAATGTAAACTTAATCAAGACAGATATGAAGAATATGGAAATAGTTGCAGCCAGTTTTGCAATCTATCCCAGCATCTGTCTGAAGGGAAATAAAAAACCATGACAACCATCAGTCAGGATAGCAATTAATGGTTTCACAGTTCTAGGACAGTAGCTCTGTACCAACTTGATTAGACATCTGAATAACACATACTGGACAAATGACCAACCCCCAAGACCATCCATGAACACAAGCAGAAGACTCTGAAAAAGCATACTAGATGCGACACACACAGCTACGCAACGAAAAAACCAGCAAACGAGACTAGCACACAGCCTTGTGTCACATAATGATCCTACAGCCCTCCATGAAAACCAGTTTTAGTCACACGCAAACTGTAGAATAATATACTACGAACTAGCTAAGGCCCTGCGCCTTTAGCATACACCTGTAGTACAGTTTGGCGAAACTGAGGGGAGTAGAATTAACCCTTACACTTTATTTTATATTTTACTTCATTTTATTTTATTTTATTCTTATCTCATTTTATTTGTTTGATTCTTGTTTCTACTCACAAACATTGTATGAGAAAATGACATGATAAAGAGAATTATAACTCCACATATGAAATTGTACAGATCCGATTATTGAGCTATTAGCCCGATTTATGTAAAACAGTAAGATACTGCTAACAACTAGAGTAAGTGTAATAAACCTAAAATTATAGTCACAGATGCTACATATTATTGTACATTGTATATTTTATACTTTAGTGTAATTACACAGCACACACAGACATAATATGATACCTACCATAGATTTAACTATAATAAGCGTACACATAGCTTGGTAACAGCACGGACCCCTCATGTAACCCACACCGCCCAAACTTGCCGACAGATACGACATCTGGTGCCCACTTTACCCCCTCCCTACCCCATATAAACAACCCATGTATGTTTTGTATAACTGCTTAATAAGTATTTCATGTACAACCTGAAGATGGGCATTATCAAGAGGTGAAACATGTAGTTGTACCTTATGTAGAAAATACTTTATATTCTACCAATAAATATAGTTGTGTTAGACAAGTACACACAACACACAATCTACGCTATTCTGTAACTAACACTGTGTATACTCCTCATATCTGAGACATGTTTTAATTGCCAATTATTGCTGGAAATGTAATGTCAGATTATACACATGATATAATCTCCGATTGCACCAATGCAATAAGAAACACGCTATATCACATATTTGACAGGGGAATCTCACTGAAAATTACAAATTTTTACAACTTTCCCCCTCCACTTGCTACATTACTACAGCGACAAAATCAAAGAGGAACAGAAAGGTGGGACACATGGCATATATGGGGGAAAAGAGACGGAAAAGAGACAGTTTGGAAAACCTAGGCACAAATGGTAGGAAAATACTAAAATGGTTCTTAAAGAAAGAAACTGGTACGACAGAAACAGAACTAACCTGGCTCAGGACTGGGGCAAATGGTGTGCTGTGGTGAATGCAGCAATGAACCTTCAGGTTAGACAAAATTCAAGAAATATCTTGACTAGACAAAAAAACCATTAACTTCTCAAGAATGGCCCTGCTCTACAGAGTTAATTACCAGTACTTAATATGTAAGTCAGCACAGCATTTCTAGAAGTGCAGAACATTCAACCGAATGACTACTTCCATACGCAGTTACATAGCCTTTTAATACCACACATCAATATGACTTTAAAGATTAAAAGGTAAAGCAGTCCCGTTACAGGCCTGGAGTGGACCAGAGGGTTCCAGGAAGTTAAGGTTCCCAGATTTCATGACAATGGCAGAGGATGGTGGTAAGGTTGTCAGCCTTACACACAGGCCACCTTTACCCCCAGGAAATGCTCCTGGTACTCATTTCCGTTACAGGCTGAGTCAACCCCAGGGCCATAGTGTGATCGGAAGGATTTTATGTCAATGAAAAATTCCAATGACACCAGCTGGGATCGAACCAGCAACCTCCTGATTTGTTGCACACCTTAACCACTGTGCTACCACGGTCTCCACTTAAAGAGTAAAAAAAATTAACTCTTATTGGCAACTATTTCCTTGGTGCCATAAAAATATGGCCTGAACAGAGATTGGTCTAATTAAAACAAATGCAGCCTCTATGAAGACTACTGTATATGATACAGACTGAATAACAAAAAACTAAAAACTGTGACAGAATGCAATGCTGTTCCATGGTCAGACATTTCAATACATCCCAGTCAATCTGCAAGATTTAATAGAAAAAATTACATATGTTTACCTTGACATCAGTTTCATTGATGCCAACACCTTGCTGCTGCTTCAAAGTACGACCTCTTACTTTTCCACGTGTGACCAACTTCATTCCACTGGCGCTGGTGTCTACCATAGAGATAGGCAAACCTGGTTTCATCTTAGGGGCATGCACCTACAAAATGTAATAACAATCAATGAGATAAAAATCATAAAAATTCTGTACATTAAATACATGTATGAAAGGTTACAGGTTGTACTTACACATACCAAATCTGAATGTCATTTTTGTAGAAATTCAAAATAACATTCTGATGCTTACAAAAATTCATTAGATGAGAATTCAAATCCCACAAAAATCAGTACCTATTTTGCTCACAAGCCATTAACCTTTTCATGCCAGAACTAAATGGCTACAGTACTCTCAAATCCCCCCCCACAAAGGATAAGAATTTAAATAGCTGCTATAGGTGAATCCAGCATTTCAGCCACAAACTGCACATTATGTGTGGTCAACTTTCACCACAGGATTAACCCTTTGACGCCTAACGATGACTACAGTGGTCGTACCGCACCGCTAACCTCTAAACGTTGCATTTTATATATTTATTCAACAAATATAGGTACTGAATATTTTAAACATGGTATATACTCTCCGTTTTTTCCTCTTCAAAATGCAGTT
>Ga0123357_10004694_pt1 | contig 16139 bp, 12 predicted proteins | sample TergutEmb28metaG_FD_89873 | JGI IMG/M metagenome (GOLD analysis project Ga0123357, IMG submission 89873) | Embiratermes neotenicus P4 segment gut microbial communities from Petit-Saut dam, French Guiana - Emb289 P4 | ecosystem: Host-associated > Arthropoda: Insects > Digestive system > Gut ... | reverse complement strand
CTATAATCCTGCCCGTTATCCTGTATGGGTGTGAAACTTGGTCGCTGACATTGAGGGAGGAACGTAGGCTGAGGGTGTTTGAGAACAGGGTGTTGAGGAGAGTATTTGGTCTAAGAGGGACGAGGTAACAGGGAATGGAGAAAATTACATAATGAGGAGCTTAGAGATCTTTCCTGCTTACCCAATATTGTGCGGGTGGTAAAATTGAGAAGAATGAGATGGGTGGGGTATGTGGTGCATATGGGGGAGGGGAGAGGTGTGCACAAGGTTCTAGTGGGGAAACCTGAGGGAAAGAGACCTAGACATAGGTGGGAGGATAATATTAAGATGGATCTTTGGGAAGTGGGTGGAGACTGGATGGAATTGGCTCAGGATAGGGACAGTTGGGGGGCACTTGTGAATATGGTGATGAACCTTCGGGTTCCATAAAGTGTGGGGAATTTCTTGACTAGCTGCAGAACCAGTTAGCTTCTCAAGAAGGACTCTGCTCCATGGAGTAAGTACATATTTTTAACTTCAGATCAAAGAGACCCTTTGTTCTAAACTTAGAATACAGAGAAATTTAATTTCCCATTCCAGTAAATATGGTACGTTTGTTTGGTTCTTTGCACTTCTGCATATTTGAAATAAATCACTCCGTCTACTTTTTGCAATTAATTTTGTATTCATTTAGTCTAACAATATTCTGTTCAGTGTACAATGGTTAAGTACTGTTTTTATAATTGCAGCATAATAAATAGTTTTATACAGATGACATAACTTTATTATATGTCATTACAGCACAGTAAAAATCATTCAATTGTATTAGCAACATACTTTGTAGAACTTTAACTATGTACTTTATTGTAAGATGTTTAAAATGGCCACTCAGTTGTACCATTTTATTTTTTCTACATTGGTCCGTATGAAATTTTAGGCAAGATATGTACTACACAGTTCATCCGACTTCCTTGACTTAATGACAAAACTGTGGAAATTTTTAAAGTTGGGTACGTTATTATAACATTTGCAACTTTTATGTAAACTTAATTTTACTGCTAAAGACTTCAGACTATTTAACCTTTAGCCAACTGAGGTGGGTTTTTAAATTTTAGGTCATGGTTTATGAATTAGAAATTGAGCAGAGAAGTAGAATTATGCAGTCAGCAGAATTGTGTAAAATGAAACATAATGCATCACAACTTAAAAATGCAGAAACTTTCTTTGTCTAAATATATAAAATGAATTTGGGTGGGGTTCCTGCATACATTCATGTGTGGCAACACAAGAATTTAACCTTTTGACGCCGAAATTTAGCGGCCGTTCGGCTATTTAAAGGGCTCACTGCACGGCCACTTTAGTGGCCGTTAGGCTATTTAAAGGGCCCACTGCGCGTCCACTTTGACGTTCGGCGCTAAAAGGTTAAAGTTTAAAATCGGCACATGTAACAAAACCTCCAGTTTTCAAAACAGTTTCCAAGTTGAAGTAATAATGAATACTTCCCTTCATTATACCCACATGAAGAAAATAATACAGGAGAGCCAAAAGTCACACCAAACATTATCACAGTTTTCACTTAGAACACAAAATATGCATGTGTAGGCCCTATATATTTTATAGCCACACTGGTGCATAGACCACTATGTTTCCAACCTTGAGCAATCAGCTTGGTGTGCCAGTCGAGTTAGGATACTTGAAGTGCTAATTCAAGTTTCCCGTGAACAGGATGAGCATTTGATACATTATTTCATGTGTAACTGGAAGTGGTATGTGGATTGTCAGAAGTACATACGTGTTTCCCCAAGTTGCACATTCTGGATATATCAGCAATATGCTACCCAGCTGATCATATTCAAGAAACAGGAAGAATAATGCTTCTCATTAAAGAAACACTGATATGTCTGATTTTAATGTCATAACCCAGAAAATCCCTCACAAAACTAAGTAAACTCCAAATTGCAGAGGCACAAACAGTAAGTCTGGAATATACTATGCTGAATTAAAGTCCATTAACCCAAACTGGATGAAAGAAAAAGATAGTGCTACAGTGAGTGGCTCCAAAAGCTCATCTGGAATAGTGTCAACATTGTGGATCAAGTTCCTGTAAAACACTATACACATGAACAGCCCTCATACTCTGGGGGAGCTTTGTCCAAATACTATTGGTCCAGAGCAAACACAACCCAGACAACACTGTGACATGTCAGTAAACATTATAAAACTGATAGCATTAGAAAGAATGGGGGAAATATTGTCTATCATAATCTATGATGTCACACACCATTAAGTTAGTGGGTTCACATACCGGCATATGGTGAGTCACAGTATGGGTTGCATGCCTTGTGGCTCACTCTGTATAAAATGGAAGTCTGGTGTCATCAAGAATATACTTTTAAAAAAAGTGATTTTTAAAACTGTAAGGAAGTTTGCACTGCAACATGTCAAACTTGGTTTGTGTATCTACAGTGGTTCAGTCATCATGGGAACATGTTGAAAATTGTGTGCAATTCCAGGACTGTGTGGAAAATCTGGACATTCCAGCTGTTTATGACGTTTGTTCAAAAATCTGGCCCCACGTCTCTCATCACTAATGCAAATGTGTGGGAAGGTAATGTGATAGGAGTGCAGTCTTTGTCAGTACCATGGTTTAAAGAGAAGACACATCTCACAATCAAGTAAACAGTATCTAGTTTTACATAAACTGCAGGCATTAAAGTATGATCAATATGATCTTGTGCTCACAAGCACACAAATAATACTAATAATATGACCTACAGTAAACTTATTATACACTCTTCCACGAATGCTGAAAGTCTTGTCCAGCAGGTTAGTCAAAATAAAATATTGTATATTCATATCTTGAAACACCTTTGGATCTAATAATAAAGAGATTTCCTACCTGTAATCCTAGTATGACTAGATTTCCAGTTTACAGGCTCTTTGTTCATAGACTTCACCTAATGTCAGTGCCTAAATAATGACTAGCTTCATTCTCACAGTGTTTAAGTATCCTTCTATATAATTAGGAGAGAGCTGTTTTACGTAACATTGGCCAGGCAGTAAGTAGACAGTGGCACAAAGAAACAACAGTAAAAGCTGGTTTATTTGGCATCCGTGGGACAAAGTTTCCAAATACCGCAGTGTTCTGGACATTATAATGTTATAACTAATATGTATGTTATGTGCCTAACAACTTCATGATGAGACTGGACTGCTTCATCTGCCACTCTGTTCTGTCTTCCCCACCACACTTTCTGTTCCCATTTCATCATTAATTGCACAACATGATTAATTTAAGAAACCAGTCAGTTATACTGAATTGCTGAAGAATATGGCTGGCCTCCAGGAAGCCGGAATGACAGTACGGCTGTGGGCTGAACACACAAATCATGGTTCAATTCCTGTCAGAGGCAGGATTTGTCTCTACTCCAAAGCATCCAGACCAGTTCTGGGACCTCTCCAGCCTCCTATTCAATGGGCACCCAGGGATTTTTCATTACAGGTCATATGATAGAGGCATGAAGCTGATCACTACCCCATCTAGTGAAAGGTTCAGAATGAATGGAGGTATATTTCCAATACCCCTGTGCTTTTACTTTAAAGACCTGCTACTTCACTGTCACCTCAGCCTGGCCATACAGGGCTGTCAGCCTTGCATCCTTATTTTGTGAAGGACAGGCTTGTATCATCTAGTGTACCTGATCAACCTCCACAATAAATCTAGAACTATGAACTTTTATTATTTGGGATCTGTGGTATACAAAGTGGCAGTGGGACAGGTTTTTCTTTGGGTGTTTTAGTTTTTCCCAATCAATGTCATCCCACTAATCTTCCACACAGACACATACTTCATTTGTGTACCATTAATGCCATTGAGTATCATTAAGACGAACACAAGAAAACATTAAACAAGCATACACACTCCACTGGAAGTAACAGACCTTTGCACCTTCTCCATTCCTGCCACTAATAATACCAGAACAGTGGCCATATTAATTTCACAGTACAAATCAGCATCCGTTTATGTACAATCCTGAGATCTTCTTTGTAACTGGTAGATGTGATTTGCCCCTGTGCTTAATTTAACACCACATGAAGTCACTGTTCCCTGCATTCATAATCCCAGTACTAGATGAAAGTGAGTGCTCAGCTTTACACTTTGACTGCTTCACCCTCTGGTAGAAAGTCCCCAGTATCCACTGAATATGGACTATGTAGCTTCCACAGCCAGTCAGGATGCTGTACTTCTTTGGTAATAAGTCTTTGAAAAAGACAACTTCTGGTACAGGTCATATTTTTTATAATGAAAACAACATCGTAGCCTCAGCTTTTGATTTGATGGTGATCAATCTTAAATATCCTTACAAATTACATATGAAACAACTTTTTATGTCAGTAATTATAACATGATGATAGAAAAAATGTGGAAATTTTGTGTGGCAAATTTAATGACTGGAACGTCTACTACAAAAGTCCATGCACTGAAGAGGATAACTAAATTGTATAATTATTAATTTACAGTATGTACTAGCCTCATCATAGACTGGAACTGAACAAAGTAGTGATCATAAATTCTTCACCAAAACTTGGTATGTGTTCTACTTTCATCTCTTAAGGCAGTTTGAAGTGTAAGAACTTGGAAGTCAAAAGACAGGTATTTATTCTACACAAACCAAATGGTTTCAATTGCATATTAATTATGTTGAATATAAATTATTCAAACTGCCTGCCTTGCTAGGGTAGGATTTAAATGCCCATTGTGCCAAGTGAAAAGTTAACCTCTGCTTCTTGGCTCTACACTATAATGAAGCTCACTCAACTGTGGAAGGGCTGACTATTCGATCATGTAACGTGCGTAAATGGCGCAACAAGTTGCTTTTGACATTGAAAACTTTACCACACACTGCACAAACATAAGGTTTCTCTCCAGTGTGTGTACGTCGATGGATCAACATTGATGCATGAGAAGGGAATGTCTTGCTACAGATCTGACAACGTTTGCGACCACCTCGCCGAAACCTAGAAGCATGGGCTGCAGAATTGTTGCTCAATGCCAACTGTTCCTCAGTATGAGAGGTCTGAATATGACGTACCCAATCTGCAGGGCTTGCAAATACTTGCTGGCAGAGTTCACATCGCAAAGGTGGAAATTCTGTATATCCTTGTTGATTAATACTGCTGCCAGTCTCCAGGTCCTGGAGCATTTGTGATAAAATAAAACATTAGTCCATTTCTTATTTTTACAATAGAAACCGCTTTGTGTTTACGATAGATACTATGACCGAGTAAACAATTACCACTAACTATATATCCCATTATATTATCATAAATAGTTGTGTTGATGGTAACTGTATACCCAATTTTAATACCATAAACACAATGGGATTTAGTATAGTATGTTAAAAAATTTACCCGAGACTGCCTGCCTGCGCGTCTGCCACGCTGCTGTTGCTGATTCTCAGGATGTGCCTCAATATGCCGCACCCACTCAGCAGGTGTGGTGAACACTTTCTGGCAGAGATCACAACTAAGAGGGGAATACAATGCCCCATCATCATCATTATTATCACCACCATCTGTAGCATGGAAGATTTCCTGCAGGTCCATTTAAAAAGGCACAACAGTTCAAAGAGTACACATGGAATCCAGAGCAAAGGTAATAACAGTAACTGTTAAGCGAACCCCTGTACAATACAGTTCTCACTCTGAGCTATAATTTACTCCTAATTATACAGTCATTGGTCTCCATATGACCAATCCATGATATTAATTTCCAATGTGTAATTTTTTAAAATTTGTTCTTTATAGACACAAATCTTTATAATGCGTATGTATGTCAACTAGGCTTTCATCCTGTTCTTGTCTCAACCAATGCATGGTTTTGGGAGGCAAACTATATGATTGTCAAATGATGGCACCAACAATCTGAATTTTCGTGGCTTAAGAGCCTCTAACATGTATCAAATAATGAGCTCAGTTCCTACATTTTAAAAGTGCTTAAATTTCATTTTACTTTCTTCAAAAAGCCAGCCTCGGCTTTTTGAAGAACCCTGCTTTAGCTATGGGTTGTCTACCTTGCTTGCAAGAAAACAAATAATGGTAGAAACCTGAATATGGTGACAGCAGCATTCTCTGAAACATTAATACCCATTTCCCATAATGCATCACATTATATCCCAGAAGGCTGTAATCTTAATATATCTTCCTCTGTGAAAAGATCAAATCTCATATAATTACTATTCTTTGTATACTTACGGGCTTGATTGTCATCTCAGTATGCATCTGATCATCAGTGCTATGTGTCACTGCCATTGGCATCTCTATTTCTGTATCCTCCCACTCAATTGGTTCTTGCTTAACCAACAGCTGCATTGGGTCTATAGCTATTCTGTTTTCAGTGTTACATTTTTCAGCAGTAGTTTCAAAAGCAGCTGCAACCTTTGAAATGTCATTCATTTCTCCACTTGAATTACTTTTTTCTGTCTTACTATTTTTGCTACTTTCACCATTAATCTGACAGATTACATCACCCTCAGTCAATGTACTGTCTGATTTTGTCTGACTTGATGACTCACAACTTTTATCCAGTTCCTTATTTGGATCGTCACATAGCATACTACTTTCACTCTGAACACAAGCTTTCATCATGCCACTGTTATCATTTTGACCATGCTCTGAACTCTTCTCTCTGCCATTTGCACATGATCCAGTTTTTTTGGAACTTGACTCATTAGCAATATCACTTCTCCTACAGCTCTGCTGTTCTGCAGATGACCTTTTGTACCTTTCCTGTGCACTTTGGTTTCCATGGTTCCCTTTCTCTCTACACAGTCCTCTAATCCCCAAAATATGTGCTGCTCTCAAAATTCCATCCAGCTGCCCATAGCTAACAGTTGCTTCTCCACTGTACATATATTCAATAAGGATCCTCAGAATACGATAACTGATTTCTGACGGTAAAACAACAACAAGAGGAAGATGACTGTTTGTACCTGGATAAACTGTCTGGAGAAGCTGTTTCATATATGAACTGCAAGCTGATAAAATAAAGCGATGGGCCGCAATTTGCCGGCCATCGACCGTTGCAAGTGTTATATCTGTAAATGACTGCGAACGGAGTAATGTAGCAATAGAGGTGTGAAGGTAGGCTCCGTAGCTGTGCCATTTTAACTGGAAATTCTCTGCTGCAGCAATTGCCATACTAGGAGTTCTAGGGAAAAAATGATGTTGTATAGTGCAAAATTAAAATCATGCACACAAATTAATTAAACCTACTGACATACAAATAAACCAATCTCAGTCCACAAATATGATATTTTTCAGAAAACCTCAATTTCATACATATAAACAAATTGTACGATATGAAAGTAATGCAAACAAATAGCAGAATCAATCAATCATCCAAGCCATAAAAAGTAAAGTTATTACCATTTCACTACTATGTAAACAAAACACAGCAGAGTACTATATGACGCCAAAACACCCTTTGTTTCCACCGACCTCTTCAAATCTATCAATCCACACATGCGTTCGGGCAGCGAAAAATCGATGCTGACGCCAGATGTGCGCATTATCGATTTTCAAATGTAACAACCAATCGTATGCTTTCATTATCATCGATCGGTATTGGTTAGTAGCAGACGATATTATTCCCCCATGTTCATGCAAGATGGGTACATAAAACAGTGAGACAATATGGTTCTGCCGTTATTAAATAAGAGTTACATAAAACCACAGCTAAAAAGAGTGTGTAATAGGTTAAGCGTACTGTATCCAGATAAAGCCATAACATTCGTGAATAGCACTTATAGTGAAATGTTACTTTTGAACACGCATGTGTAATGTTCCTAAAAGCAGTGGTGAAATGTTTTGAATACGTGGAGGAGGTGTGGTGTCCGTAAGAAGTGGGCAGTATTTGAAGGTGGTAGAGCTACACCTGTTAGGTTGACGTTACAAATGCTGAATACACGATGGAAGGTAACAGTGATAAAATATGTAACGCATATGAACAATTTAGCTTATAATTGTGATGCTGATTCTTCGTGTTTAGTGGTATGAAAGTTAACCTCAAAATGCATTATGAGTACGATGTTTGGTTTACAAAGGTTCATCAGATTTTTAATCAGTGGACTTCAGTGACACTAAATATAATATAGTTATGGGAGAGTACGTAGAATGTCGCATGTCTTTTCCTTATCTAAAAGAAGTGTCAGTTTCAATCAAGTTGTGTGTTGAGATTGCGGCCATGCATGATCAGACAGTGTATTCAGATTCTTTGTATTGTTATCGTTTTGACCTGCATTTTGTTCTTGTTTCGGTACATAATAAGAGAGTGAGGTATACGTCACCATCTCAAACGTGAAAATATGGGACGACAAGTATGGCATACAGCAATGTAAGCTAAATCTACAGCACAGTAAGACCAGGCGACTGCTGTTCAATTTGGTTGCGGCAGTGGACGCAACAACCTGAGCGGTTCGACTGCCGCAGCAAAATTTAGCCGTTCTTGTAATAATCTTATACATTACGAACGTGGATGTTGTGAAGAATTTAATAATGAGGCACCTTGATTTCTGTTGCATTGAAGACTTTGTACAAGTACCTGTTCTGTCTTACCTTCATTTTTTCATTTTATTCAATTCCATCAATCCATTACAAGGTCTAAGAGACCTGTCATGTAGGTTTAGTCATAATACAATATATCTTACACTAATACATAAAAATTTAACAAATAAATGACAATTATAGTTAAAATGGTAATGAAATTTCATTAATATATAGATTGTAATTACTGTAAAGGTATTATTTTTAATAATAAAATAGGAATAAAATGAAATTAATATGTTACATAGAAAAGTAATTCACTTATATTAGTAGCCATTAAATCAAAGATCTTATCTGATGTTAGTATTGCAGTATTCCTCTAATGAATAGAAGGAATGTGTCAAAAGAAAGTTTTTTTACATTTGTGCGATATGACTTAAAAGTTTGTACAGTCACTATTTCTTAAATTGTTGACTTACAGTTGATATATAATGCCATTTTGTTGGTATGTTTTTAACCTATCACTGTACCTTATTTGAGGTGCCTGAGTCTAGTGGTTCATTTGCTATCACCATCAAACCAAATGTTATTGAAATATTTCACATGGTGGATGTGTATTTATTTTACATTACAAAAGGGAAGTATGTAATGTTAATACATTCTGAACATTATTTATTGTCAGAGCAAACAGTAATTATGTTACGGAACCATATACATGTTTCTGTAGCTGAGAAGTTCTTGTATAGTGTACAAGGAATGAGATGGTAGGTATATGTAACCTTTTGATATTAGGTAGGGGATTATTGAATAACTTGATTTCAGTATAGGGCTTTTTTTTTTTTTGTTATCTGAGGGTAATATTTGGCATATGAAATTCATATCTTTGTCTTGCACTTATGTAGTAAATATCTGTATTTGTTCAATATTGCGTCTGGCTAGTATTTGGGAGATACCAGGTTCTCATCTGAGCCAGAACACTGACTGTCCTGAGTAACATTTTCATCATTTCTTCAATCCCACCAGGCAAATTCTGTGATGGTATACATTGAATCAGGCCAGGACTGCTTCCTTTCATACCCTTTCCAGTTCACATTTACTTTTATCCAACCTTTCCATCCTATACATTATGAGATATGGATAGCATCATTAATTAAGCTACAAACAACATTTCTTCGTCTTCTTCTTCTTCTTCATGTTTCAGCTTCCTCAATAGCAGATGGCCTTCCCACATTAATGGAAGGCTTGGTAATAGCAGTGGATAGGAAGTCAGAAAATATATCAAAGATATTGGACTCTCTTATTTCTCAGATACAGGCTTCAGGATATGGTAAGCCAGATTTCTTTTACAACAGATCTTGTTCTTAATTACTTCACGTTAACATGTATTTTAAATTAATGTAAATTTTATTAATGACAACCATAGCCACATGTACACAATGTTAAAATCTGTTAGTTTAAGTATTTTGAACCAATTTTGGCTATCAGGCTACTATGGCATTATACAGTTCATTGTTCTTGTGGTGATTGTAATCACACTAAACTGACAACAATACTGGGTAAGACTGGGCCGGTGGATAGCAAAAATTGTGCATGTGATACCATGACAATTCAGCCCATTACCTATGCAAATGTGATGTGTAAGTTTTACATTTAAAGCAGGGGTGGTAGAAATACTAACCAGAATTGGTCTCTCACAAAATTTGGCCCAGCCACTATTAGTGAATTTTATTCATCTTGTACTTTCTCATACATGGTATAAAGAAAGAATGTAATCAGAGAGACAACTAAACATAAGTGCAAATAGCAACATGTAGATGTGAATCCAAGATTTAGGATCCTTAGCACATGGATTGTTTATTTTAGATTACTGCTCTTACAACTGGGAACATGTAACAAAGCTGAGTGTGGCTTACTCCACTTTCAGTTTAATATATTGTAACACTGCAAGAGCATGAATCTGAATTTAGAATATTTTGTGTGGCTTAATTATCTACATCATTATTTTTGTGTCTACTGTTATGTGTATAAATTGGTGCAGTTGTATTATGAATTGCCCAGTTTTTTAATTACATTTTTTCTTTCCTGCTCCATGTCCAAAGTTAGATTAATTGCCCACCCCGGTTTTAGACTCATCCTGCCCACCATATATATTTTGTCATTGTTTTTCATGGATAAAAAATGTTTTTTTCTTGTTTTCGGTAAATTCAAAATATGATGTTCTGAATCTTTTTATCAGACTGTGGAGACTGCAGTTCCTTTGTGACATATCTGGAAGCCTTGTTGCAGTGGGAATCTAAGGATATTGTAGCAAAAGCAGCACAAGTGGTGGCAGAGTTAGCAAAGTCAGAAACTGGACGCGAGAAGTATGGAAATCCAGCAGTTCTCAAGATTCTTGTTGAATTACTGAAGACTAAGGAACAGGATTTACACATACTGACTCAAAACTGTAGAGCCTTGGGGAATATATGTTATGATAATGGTAATCTCTTAAGATGTTAATTAGATTGCTAGTAACAGGATTTCATCACACATTTACATGCTGTTGTATGTTTTAAACTGAAAATTGTTTGGTTGTAATAGCCATCTTCAGTAGCCTAAAACAGTGCATTGCAACTGTATGCTGTACACCTTTACCATTACTTGTGCATCATTTCAGATAAATGAACTATTTTTAAAAGTATGTACCTCATTTGTTATGTATCTACAGATACGTTCAGTGTGTGTTTGTGCAGTTATGTATTTATTAAATTAATATTCATGTGCTTAACTTGAGCTCTGCTTTTCATTTAAGGGTGTAAGAATGTATTTTGTGTTTGATAGGCATGAGCACAATCAAAGACCAGCATTTGTGTGTTATTACAAAAATGTTTGTATTTTTATCCTTAAAAATCTTTTTAATGTAAGCTGCCCACCACCCAACATGGAATGATTTATCAGGTATAAATGTAATAAATCATGTGCCATCATTTTAAAAAATTGATAGGGTTGGTAAATGAACTTGTGAAACAAATATTTGGAAGTTACCAGATGTTGCAGTTGGATCTGTAACACTCCTCCTTTGTAGCTGGGAGACCTCAGATTTTCAGCGTGACTAAGAGACCTGATGTCCTGATTGTAGTTTTTCATAGTTTATGCATTCTGTCCATATAGATTTGAAAATTGTGCCTCATTTAGGCCACAACTGCTTCTTCCATGTCCTGTGCAATTCTTCATTCACAAAAATCATAACATTCAATGCTATATAATCTGAGCTGTTGACAGCAGCGTTACATAAACACCATATATACACTCACACACACACACACACGTAAAAAGTAAAGGCAATCCCTGTACAGGCCTGGACAGGCCCTGAGCATTCAAGGAGGTTGAGGCTCCCAGATTTCAAGACAGTCAGCACATGAATGTGGTAAGGTTGTCAACCACAAGCACCAGCCACCTTTATCCCCCAGGAAATATTCCTGGTACTTATTTCTGTTAGAGACTGAGTCAACCCCAGGGCAATAGTGTGACTGGAAGGATTATGTCAATGAAAATTTCCAGTAACACCACGCAGAGTCGAACCTGTGACTTTCCGGCTTGTAGCGCAGTGTGCCCCATACACACACATATATAAAAGTAAATTTTGGTCGTATTGAGAATTCAGTTCAACGTAACAAGGAAATAGTAAATTCAGGTCTTCTCTGGTGTGATGCTGTTTTGTTGGGTGAGATTTTCCTATTTCAAAGAAATGTCAGGAACCATTTACCAATTGACACAGTGTCACATCCCAGAAGGCCTGAATACTCAACCACACAACTGTGAGAACTGCACATCTCACATCATATAATTTATGTTTGGTATTTATGAATCCACAAAATCTTAGGTTTTCATGCATTGGAAATGAAATCATATGTAAAGGTTTTAAAGTGATATGTGCCCTACAAAGTTGTTGTAAGAACAGCCTGGCTGTTAGTAAAGATTATTACTTCAGGGCATGCAGTGTCAGCATAATATTTCTAGTATTTCCTATTCCTAGAAGATGACAGTAAAATGGTTAAATATTGTGAAGCAGCATGTTGGTGGCCTGTGTTGAAGTGTTCAGTAGAGTTCATGAGCGATGATAATGCTTAAACCGTGGTGAGGCCCCACGAGTATTATTTCTTATTTACTAGAATGCAACCGAGGTAATGCCAGGGCATAATCTTTTAGATTTTACCATCAAATACTACACTAAAAATGAAGCATGTCTACAGGGGCTATTTGTGTCACAGTACAGGTGACAAGCCAAATTATGTAATAAAATGTACATTTATATAATTCAGTAAATTTGTTTGTCATATTTTTAGGAAATAGTTTGTTAATACTAATACAAGGACCATTTTAGGTCAAGATGAATGGTGCTGAGAAAGTAGGCACTCCTTTGTAATTGACACGTATACATTTTTATGTGTTTTGCGTTACTGTATCTTGAAAGTTTATTACTGCATTGCATATTTTCAGACAAAGGCAGGAAATTTGTTCTTGATGCGGAGGGCTTGCCAGTTTTGTTGGATGTCTTGGAACGGTCAATCAGTGAAACTGGTGAAGGGGGCAGACCCCTTCGGAATGTTGCAGCTGGATTTCTTTTAAATTTACTGATTGGACAGGAGGATATTCAACAAAAGGTAAGGAAACTTAAATAGGGGCGACTAGATACAAATGTGGAGCACTCACATACAATCCTAATGTAGCAAGGTGCATAGACATATGCATGCCTTCATGCTATACATGTATTGTAGCATTTTTGTAACAAATAATTCCGAAAACTTTTTTTTAACGCAATATGCTTTGCACCAACCTCCATGGTACAGGTTTCTGATGCTTGGTCACCTGATGAAGAAATACCTTGTCTGTATGGAATCTAAAAGTACGTTACTTTTTCCTATTAGAGCTACCTGAATCTAGTTCAGACCCTCACATCCTGTCTGAGGTAAATTTTAACATTATTCTCCTATCCATTCTTAATATCTCTTGCGTTTGTGGTTTCGGTAAAAATGTATTAAGTAACTACATTTTCCTGTTTCAAATACTGTTGACATGCAAGTTACAAATCCAGTATCCTGTGAAAGATGACATTTTATAGGACAGCAAGAAAATGTGCAGTACATAATCCACATTAATCTCTCTGAATCTAAATTTTCAGGAATATTAAAAATGTAATTTGACATGAACATGAAAAAAAATAATTTTGATTTGGCTAGTTCTGCAACTCATACTGGAAGATATCTGGATTTGCAACTGATACTGGTAGATGGCTGATTTTTCAATGAATACAGGAGGATGACTGGTTTTAAAACTGATGAGGTAGATGGTTCGCTTTCAGAACTGATTCTGGTAGATGGTCTGGTTTTGGAACTAATGTTGGGAGAAGACCATTTCTGAAACTAATGCTGGTTGATGATTCATTTCATGAGCAAAGCAAAGCAGAAACCTTAGTTTCATCATGAAGTGTCTGATGAACCGTAATTTATTGATGGAGTATGTTTTCTGTTTCTCTTTTTCATTGAGATGGATTGCATTGCTTGTTCCATGAACTGTCTGAAGTTATCGTGTCTACCTGAATTTAAGGTGGCCCGGTTTTGCAGTCTTCATTTTTCAGGAAAATATCTGTACAGAGCATGTTCAGTTTTGTTTCATTATATGGAAGCCTCCTTTGTTCAGATTTTGTATTAGGAAAAATTCTATATGTAAATATGCTGTTTCAACAATTTTAATTTCCCGTGTTTTGTTTAATAAATGAATCATATAATAAAAACACTGAAGCATTCACACATGTAAACAAACATTAACCTCCAGTTGGTAGCTGTGAGAATGCCTGTCCTACACTCGGTGGAGCTGGTGGTACTGTACCTGTCTTTGATACTGATATACTGAGATGACTAGTCTTGCTACTTACCTGAAAATTGAGGCTTCCATTATACCAGTATATACTCAGAGTCTGTGAACTGGCATGAATAATGATCCAAATGTATTATAATTGTACAACATCAATAGTTATTATATACCATAACGTTAAATTTTCACCATTATTTTCATCCTAATTACTTTTATATTTGTTGTAGCTTCATTATTCTTAAAGAGACTGATTTGAATTTGCTTTTAAATAGGCAATAGAGCTGGGTGTATCCAAATTGTTGTGCAGTATTTTGGAACTTGATGGAATAGTCCCTGATGGAGAAGAAGCATCTACACATGTGCTGTTGATTCTTGGACTGCTCACTGATGCAGGTAAGGTGGTAATATAACCCAGTGCTTCTGAAACTCTTTGTTTGTGACACATGGAACTTGGGTACAAAGTGTTGTGTCAAACTGGGTAGCTGTGTTCTACCTTGAATATCCCTCATGAAATTATTCAAGCACAGAAGAGCCTCAAAAGCAACTGGTGTCACATCTGCTCGTGACTGTTGCCTGCATTTGACATATATATTGCATAATGAAGGGTAATTTGTCCAAGGTTCAATTTCCTGTGCTTTCAAATGTGAAGGACATGTTGTTTCTTACAGCCTTCCTGCTGCCAAAGTTTGTCTTGTATTTTGAGCTCTTCTGTTTGGTCAGGAGCTAACTCGGCTGTGTCACCTTATGTGTGTGTGTGTGTGTGTGTGTGGACATCTTATGTGCCTTGGAGTGTCATCCTGCACATGCACACTCTAGACCATCCAGTTTGTACTGAGATTTTGTACAAAGTGTCTTACCTCCTTATGGCAGGAAAGTTGTTTATCTATTGCAGGATGTTGGATCATAAGGGCCTGACCAGCAGTGAGGCTATTGATGCAGCTGCCAAGGCCAGTGTCCGTGGAGAACTGAAATTTGACCAACCTGTAGTCACTGATATTTGTGCACCTCTTATTTATGTTGTCTTATCTCATACTTGTATACTCATACTGAGGAGAGTATTGTTGTAGTATACTGTTTTGGCATTTGTTAACAATATAGTGCTTCCCAAGTCTATTTAACTGATATTTTTATGCTATTTTAAAGATTCAGCATTTTATTATATTCTTGTTGAAGCACAGTATCTCCATATGTTACTTTACTTTCATGTTTTAAGGACCTCATTGACACATATTTTTTATGAATTCTTACATTCTATCACTTTGTAAATAACTGAGTAGTTTGGCCCTAGATTTTACTGTCAGACGTTTTTACATTCTAGCCTGTAGGTATTAGATTTACCCTTTTTCTGTTTGAACTTTAAATTGTGATGTTTTAGGCTTTTGCAGCAGTGTAATTTAGATTTATATTCTTCTGGGATGTGACACTGCCTCACAGGTTAATTGATTCCTGACATTTTGAGACATGGTGGTCTCATCTTCAAGAGTTGAAATGTCCGTGAAGAATATCTTAATTTTGTGTTGAGGGTACAATTAGTCTTAGAAATTGACTTGCTTCTAAATCTCAGTGTGTACCTGTACACACACATGCACACACAGTAGTCTTATATTTAAAGTACCTGCATGTGTGTGATTAAGAGTTGGTTTTCACCCTTTGTTCTTCTGTATATATGATTAATTACAGTACTTCCATCTTTCTAGTGCCATCTTGTGATTCCCTGTTGGATGAGAAATTGTGTCAGGTAATAGTCAAAGTATTAGGTGCAT